>Ga0115567_10001053_pt1 | contig 27656 bp, 21 predicted proteins | sample COGITO_mtgs_1204_2_FD_88679 | JGI IMG/M metagenome (GOLD analysis project Ga0115567, IMG submission 88679) | Pelagic marine microbial communities from North Sea - COGITO_mtgs_120412 | ecosystem: Environmental > Aquatic > Marine > Epipelagic | place: Germany:Helgoland, sampling site Kabeltonne... | reverse complement strand
CGACGAGGGCATAAAAGCGTTTGAAACTGCGCCGATGCCTTTTCAAGAACATTTTACCAATCGCTTTAAGGCTATGGAGCAGTGGGAACAAAGTCAAATGGTGTCAACGCTACAGCGCATTGCCTCTATGATGGATGCAGATCATGTAGATGCATCGCCGGTGCTTGAAGTGGGGAATATTCTCGATAAATAAGTGTGCTTTACGCCATCTCGCTATGTAGTAAAAATCAAAGATCGCATTCTTACTTTTAGTGCTTGCGAAAAACGTTAAAGGATTTCGTAAGTAAAAACATCGTCGAATTTGCATTCAAACACCACTGCAATTTTAAAAGCAACTTCCAACGACGGGGAATACTTACCTTTTTCAATAGCCATAATTGTTTGCCTAGTCACACCGACTAAATCGGCTAATGCTTGCTGCGTCATTTCATCCGCAAAAAAGCGTTTCTCGCGTACGCGATTAACAATCTGAAATTTTGTGACCATTAGTAACCCCGGCGGTAGTAAAAGACTTGCCCAGAAAACCTGACTATTTCAGATAATATAAAAAACAACATGAGTATTTGCGCTGTTTGCATTGGAATTTGCGCTGCACTATAGTGTTCCGCCCAAGTCGGATTATGTTCCAAGGTAATTATTCGGACTAAGGACAATATTACGCCTATTCCTAATACTGAATACCCTAAATTATTAGCTTTGTACTCATACATTTTGTCGCGTTCATCACCTTTGATTTCTGTTTCTTTATTGCTTGTTAAACCAAGCACCGCATGAAAGAAAATCTCTACCACAATGCTCAAAAATACGGCTTGAATAAGATAGTCTTTTGCAGACTCTCTAGCCGCTTCAGTAGGTTCACCAATCAGCATAAATATGCTGTAAAAGTAGTAACCAAAAATACATGTTGTGCTTATTAGTGAGATCCAAGCACTTTTTTCTTTAAATGACATATCCACGCTAAATCCTCTTGTTAAAGTATAGGGAAAGTAATTTAAATTTAACTCAATGTCAAATATTATATACATAAAGCGTGTTTTAATTGACATTACTATTGCTGAATAGGAACTTTGTAAGTCACGCTGAGGTGCTCGACTCCACAATTATTAACGTGGTACTACCTCACAAGCTCAGATGAAAGCGACATTGCGATTTTCGGATGCAGGCTGTTCTGAGCATATTGCTTGCTGGGTTCGGAAACATGTTTATGAGTGCTGTAAAACACTCTTGCCGGCTTCTCAGTCCAATGCGTTGCTCTACTGGCCAAGCAAGTGGCCAAACATAGACGACGGTTGGATTTTCAAGACATGTTTTTACTAGGTGGGTAGGCAGCCTTTCTGATGGTACTTTCTATTATTTTAATTAAAAAACTGCCGAGCGAACAAATGGCCGTATTGACGCACTAGCAAAGCTCATAATTAAAATCAGTCCCTTAATTACTTTACTGCTATTTTATAACTTAATATAAGAGGCGGCCTGTCATACTTGCCAATTCTACCAGCATGACTTAACGTCAATAATAACCGACTATTTTTTGCATCATAGGTGCCGCCAATTACTTTGTGTCCTCCGGCTTTGTCGTAAGGGTGACTCCATTTACCATAATTAAACGGTTTTACCTTATGAGGCTCGTCTGCGTTTATTATGTCGTTGACATCAAATAGCCAATAGTAATTGTAGTGGTCTTTCGCCTCGCGGCTGCATCCACCGCCGCATAAGCGACCATTATCTTGCTTAATTTTATAGCCAATGCCACCGTGAATGCCGCCGTTATAGCCCACTACCATAAACACATTTGAATCAGGTACAATGAAGCCGTACCTAGCGTTTGCTAATGCTCCCCAAATTGGTGAGACATCATCACGATATTTGTGGGAGCCTGATACAAGACTCTTGTTTCCTTTATATGGAAACACCATTTTTGCTTCGGTGGGAATGGTTTTATCATTAGTTAAATCGGCCTGAATAACGCTTTGGGGGTCAAACACATATAAACTAGGACCCTGAGAGTATCGGCTAGTAATTGAGAAGTTTGATGCCCAGCCCGTTAGGTATCTACCGCCAAATAATTCTCGTAACTCCGCTGGTATTTGTGACATATAGCCAGCGGCCTCTGCCGCTCCCTCAAGCTGTAACATACCCTTATATTCAGAGCCTTTTAAATTATTCGCATCGCTAATAAGCAGCAAATTATCTTGGTTTTTTCCGCCTGCGTCGTACCAAATTTCTGAATTGATCAGTAGGCTGTTTTTATAATAAAGCATACCGGTAATTTTATTAGTTTTATTACCCACCTTTCGTTTATCTAATACATTGACATAATTTTGTAGAACCTTCGCTTTGGGAATATTGCTAATTTTAGGATCTAGTGACAGCTTTTCTGGAATTTCAAACTCAGCAATAGAATTTTCGCGGCTATGGCCCGCTAAAAAAATACTATTTTGGTCAATATTGTAGGCTAGCGTGCCAACGGCAGAGTTAGAGCTCGATTCTCCCTTAGCTAGTGCACGAAAGGCACCTTGATATTGAATATCAAATTCTGCGCTTAGCCCTAACGGAATATTTGGAGATAACGGGCTTGATTGTGTTATGTCTTTAGCTAGGTCTTCCTCGAAAATACCAAGGCTTCGTTTTTCCGTTTCAACAGGAGTTTTTATACTATACGAGTGACAGCTAAAAATAAAAAAACTCGCCAAAATAATGTTTGCTATAATTAAACGCAATTGCATATATGTATTCATAATTATTAGAGTAGTATTATCTTCTGGTTAATGCAATTGTGATAGTACTGAAAAACACTGGCCAATCACAATGATTTTACGTTTTTTCTCGCCTCGCTTCATTAACCAACTTCAATAACTCACCCGCTGCAAGTGCATCTGAAAGTGCCCTATGATGACGGTGCATTTCAATTTCAAACTGTTTGGTTAAATTCGCCAACGAGTAACTCTTCAAGCCTTTAAAATGTTTGCGCATTTGTTGCACGGTACAGAGTTTTGGACGTCGATAAGGCCTGTTTATACGAGCGAACTCTTCACGGATAAAGCCGTAGTCGAAATTTACATTGTGAGCAACAAAAATACAATTTTCGGTAAATCGTTCTACTTCATCGGCAATGTCGACAAACAAAGGGGCGTCGGCAACCATGTCATTGGTAATGCCGGTAAGCGAGGTGATCATCGACGGTATTCTGCGCTGGGGATTAATTAAGCTTTGCCATTGATCAACCACCTCGCCATTGACCATTTTAATCATTCCAATTTCGGTGATTTTATGTGAGCCAGCTCGCCCACCGGTAGTTTCAATATCTATCACCGCATAAGGCTGCATTGGATCTAAGGTCCAATCAACGGTGGTAATACCTACATCAATACCGAAGCTGCGCAGACTTTGAAGTTGCATGAGCTGGTTACGTCTAAGTGAATCGCCCTGTGCTTTTATTTCTTCAAAACGTAGCTGCGTGTTTTCAAATACCATAATGTCGGGGTAGCCGTCGTTATAAAGTGCCCAGTTCCCGCACATTGCTAATAACTGGCTTTTTAAACCGGCTAACGGTGCATGCTCAACCAATATTTTTAAGCTCTCGATCAGCTTGGGATGCCAATGAACAATCCCTTGGCTTTTGCCAAAATGCTCAGTGGCGTGTTTTGTCAATAGTACGAGTAGTGCTTTGCTGCTCTCAAGCGCATTCAATCGTTTATGAATGTGCTCGTTTGCCACTTCCAAAAACTGGTGATGCTTTATACAAACTGGCAAATAATCGAAAGGCGTTGCTAGGCCAAGGCCTTCTAATTCAAATAGTTCGTGCCAGAAGCACAGGCCAAATAAGTTTTGCCACAAGTAGTTTTCAGTACGCCAAGCCTGCACACCACGTGCATGATAATAGGCAACTACGCCTTGCTCAACGCTGCCTTTGAAGGTTTCGTCGAGCAGTAAGTGGCGATTATTTTCGCGTAGCATGTCGGTTAATATACTGGTGCGTTTTTGCTGAAACTTGCGAGCAAGGAAGTCTTCTGCAAACTGCAATAGTTTGTCGGTAACAGGATCGTCTATTATTGCCTTGAGTTTTACCTCTACTTCATTTTTAAATCCCAACTTATATCCTTGTCGACACCAAAATTCTTGCGCTAAAGGTTCTTGTAGTGTGTGTGTCATCTTTAGTGCTCGATTTGGGTCAAACGCCAGTATCTTTTTTGCGAGTACATACTGTAATTTCTCAAATACAGTGTGCGCCTGCAAGCCAATTGGATTTGGCAGATCTTGCATAAAATTGTTTATCGTTAAGGCATCTTCAAATAACGCACGTTTCGCTTGGCCGTAAGCACGCTGAAGTGCAAAACAGCTATAAGCGCAATTATAATCTTCAAATCGAGACTGCATTTGCGCTTGTTCTTTGCGGGTGCGCATTAAGCCCAAATCACGCATAGAAAATTGATTTAGCTTACCGTGATTGTGACCAAAATATAAAAACAAAAAATAATCGATAAAATCGTCGGTGGTGCGCACAACATAATTTTTGGCAATTTTGCTTGCTACTATTTTGTGATGGCAAAGGCTTTGGCATTGTAGGGTGTGGGCCTCTTTATTTGCGCTCTTTAGAATATTAGGGGCGTCAAATTCGGCTATTTCATTGTGTAAACTGGCTAACTCAGGCTTGGTCAATTGGCTTAATAAAATAGGCACGTCGGCAGCGCTGACGTCGCGTACTATACCCAACTTACTTAAGTCTTGAAGCATAGTAAGTGCATTGGGAATTTCAGCAAAACGTAATGAAGCACGTTTGATCACAGGATACTTTCGATTAATGAGCCTGACCGACAAGCACTGCTGTAAATAGGATGCGTTTTCGTAATTCTTCACAAAATCCCTATCCTTAGGACTGAGTAAATGTCCACTTGGACCCTTAACAAAATCCAAAAATTCAAAGAAGTGAGTGTGATAATAAAATGTAGGAAGTTTTCGCAGGGCCATTTTTGCTTGTCTTTGTAATTGGTGTTACTTATTTACACTGTTTTAATATACAGTATAGCTTAGAGCTTGTTAATCACTTTTAAGTGTTTGCATTGTTTGCTTGGCAAGCTATGAAAACACAATCACACCAGAACTGGATATTTAGATTATGTTGAGTAGGTTTGTATTGACTAACAAAATCCACAACTGAGATTTTGCCGTATAGACATATAATTGAATAAAATAGAGCAGTGTTATTTATGAGTTTGTCTCGCGCGGAACGTTTCGAATGCCCTTATTGCATGACCATTAACGACATAGAAATAGACGAAGCGAACGATATCGGGCAAGAGCAAATAGTCGATTGTCAAATTTGTTGTGCACCTATAGAGGTGTCGATTATCGAAAACGGATTTGGTTTGGAAATAATTGCTAAACGAGATGACGAATAATGTCCTTCAAAGTATTTAACGAACAAGCAATCTTGCAGTTGCCTCAGCGCATTCGAGCAAATTTCATCAATTCGCTGTCGGGATTTAAGAGTGCAAATTTAGTTGGAAGCCGAAGCGTTAATGGCGTCAATAATCTCGCTTTAGTAAGTTCGGTGTTTCATGTTGGAGCGCATCCGCCTCTACTGGGTATGCTTATGCGGCCGCATACCGTTGTTCGCGACACCCTGCAAAATATAAAAGATACCGGCGTTTACACACTTAATCATGTGCATCAGAGCTTCGTTGAAAAGGCGCATCAATGTAGCGCTAGATATCCAAGTGAAGAGAGTGAGTTCGATGCGGTAGGTCTCACACCTCGGCTGTCATCTTGCATAAATGCGCCTTTTGTAGTTGAGTCGACAATAAAAATTGCCCTAGAACTTGCGCAAATTACAGTTATTGAATTAAATCAAACAGAACTTGTAATAGGAAAGGTGGTCGAAGTTGAAGTAATAAATGATATAATGTTTGATGATGGTTACGTAGATATTGAAAAAGCTGGGTCCGTAGCCGTTTCTTGTTTAGATAGTTATCATGACACTCAGCGAATAGCGCGATATAGCTACGCAAAGCTCGGAAAAGCCTTGCATTCTATATGGCATAGTTCAAAGTGATACCTAATATTGGGCAGTTGTTATTAGTTTGTGGTGTTTCGCTAGCAGGGGTTTTGCTTATTGTGTGGCTGTTGCTTAAGATCCCCATGGGATCGGAACAAGACAACAACCAAGATGATGCGGACTAGCGCCCTTATTTGAAAGTGTTCATAATTGTTAACACAGATTAATATTGGTAAACAAACAACTATACAAACTATTTTTAGTATCACAAAGTATATAATTGTTAATTCCCTTTCAAAAAGGCCTGCGTACTTACGCAGGCCTTTGCCGTTTCTGGGGTTAAGTAAAAAAGAATTATTCTCATTAGTATTCTTAAAAGGAAATGAAAAATGAAATCAGTAAATCGTCGAGGTTTTCTCAAGTTAACAGGGTCGGGCTTAATAGGACTTACGCTCGGTGGTGTTGCGCTAAGAGTTAGTGCGCAAGAAAAACTGTCTGAGGAAGATCCAACGGCTGTCGCGCTTAAATATGTTCACGAGTCTAAGGTAGATGGCGCATACTGCGAAAACTGCATGTATATTCAAGGCGAAGACGGCCAAGAATGGCGTCCTTGCGCAATCTTCCCAGGAAAAGTGGTTGCCGCTAAAGGGCATTGTTCTGCTTGGCTGAAAAAAGGCTAGAACTATCCAGCATTTACATTAATGGCGTCATCGCATCAGAAAAATTGTTGCTGTAGATGGCGCTATTCGTAAAGTTAGGTTTTACTAATTTATGCGTTGCCTGTAAGCACTGGTAGGCGAAATTTAGCAACAGCGCATCATTGTACTCACCTCCTACTCAACTAACTACAATTGAAACGTCATACAACAACCCTAAAGACCTGATGAATCCCTTCGCTAATAGGGTTCGATTAGACATTTTATTAGCATTCTGCAGTAGCACAGTGGTTGTTTTGGGAGATCTTCGCCTTCGCGAAGATGACGGTGGGGAGCACAATCTTAATAAAATCCTCAACCGAACTGCATTAGGCCTTCGCCGCAAAGGCTGTTAATCACCGCTTGAGATCGAAAAACGAAAAACATGATTTACGTAATTATCGTTACATTTTAATAAAAAGTGTTAATCTGTCGTTTTTTGAAAATCGAGAACAACTAGATGCAAGACTTTTTAAGCCTTGGTATGAGCAGTCTTATATGGATAGGGATTGTATTCTGTATCATCCAAAGCGCTATTTTTTCTGGACTAAACTTGGCTTTCTTTAGCCTAAGTCGTTTGCAGTTAGAAGTAGAAGCGAAAGACGGAAACAGCGACGCGGTCAAAATTTTAGCGTTAAGAGAAGACGCTAATTATTTATTGACCACTATTTTATGGGGCAATGTCTCAATTAACGTCACCTTAACGTTACTGTCTGATTCAGTTATGGCTGGTGTGTATTCCTTCCTGTTTTCAACCTTCGCCATTACGTTTTTAGGTGAAATTTTCCCGCAGGCTTACTTCTCACGAAACGCATTGAAAATGGGCGCATTCTTCTCTCCAGTCATAAAATTTTATCAAACAGTACTGTTTTTTGTTGCAAAGCCTTCTGCTATTTTACTCGATGGCTGGCTGGGTAAAGAAGGTATCACTTACTTTAGAGAAGAGCAGTTAAAAGCGATTATTAAAGCCCATGCCGAAGCTAACGAATCTGAAATGGTGCACGTAGAGGGCGTTGGCGCGCTGAACTTTTTAGAAATAGATAAGGTATCGGTAAGAGAAGAAGGCGAAGCCTTAGATCCCGACAGCGTGATTGAATTAGAATGTAAACTGGATCTCCCCATTATCCCTGCCCACAACACTCCTGAGGGACAGGCTTTTGCTGAAAAAGTAAATGTATCGGGTCATAAGTGGGTTGTCTTAGTTGACCGCAATAACGAACCGCAATTAGTCTTAGACGCCGACGGCTACCTGCGCGCGTTATTTTTTGTCAAAGATGATTTCGATGAATACTCATTCTGTCACCGGCCTGTAGTGGTTAACGATACCAACTGTACGCTAGGCACTGCGCTGCATGAACTGAAGATAGGCGCCGATCTCGAACATTCGTCGACAGATGTGTTAAATCACGATTTGGTGCTTGTGTGGACTGAGGATGAGAAACGAGTGATTACGGGTGCTGATGTAATGGGTCGCTTACTGAAAGGTATAGGGCACTTGCCCGATCATGAGGCGCCAAGCGCTAAAGCCATTATTGAATAAGCTTTTGCTTTTTAAACTCATAATTTGTTAATCTTTCGTTTAACACGTTATCAAACTAGAGAAACACGTAATGCTCAAGACACTCACCTTGATTACTTCTTTATCGCTAATTAGTTGCTTGATAGGATTTATTCCTGCAAACGCACAAGAGAAAAACCCTGAATCTAACAGCCGAGCATTGCCGGTTAATACGGAAACGGTCACCAAACACAGCGTAAAAATTAATGGCAAAAAAATCTCTTATACCGCAGCCGCCGGTACTCAGCCGGTTTGGAATGAGGATGGCTCGCCTATTGCCTCGTTATTTTACACCTACTACGAACGCCAAGATGTTGATAATCGCGGTGCTAGGCCAATTCTGTATTCGTTCAACGGCGGGCCAGGTTCGGCATCGGTTTGGATGCATATTGCTTATACCGGTCCAAAGGTGCTCAATCTAAGTGAAGAAGGTTATCCAATTCAACCTTATGGCGTTCAGGACAATCCGTACTCTATTTTAGATATTGCTGACGTCGTTTTCATTAATCCTGTTAACACGGGTTATTCTCGCGTATTGCCTAATAAAGACGGCGAAATGCCCTCACGGGATGAGCAAGAAGAAAACTTCTTTGGCGTGAATGCTGACATTAAATATTTAGCAGAGTGGATGACCACTTTCACTTCGCGCAAAAACCGCTGGCAGTCACCCAAATATTTAATTGGCGAAAGCTATGGGACAACGCGCGTGTCTGGTCTTGCGCTTGAATTACAAAACAATCAATGGATGTATTTAAACGGTGTTATTTTAGTTTCTCCCACCGACATTGGGCTTGACCGAGACGGTCCGGTAAAGCAGGCCAATCAATTACCCTATTTTGCTGCAGCAGCTTGGTATCACAGAGTACTTCCTCCCGAACTTCAATCTAAGGATTTAGAAGCAATGTTGCCGGAAGTTGAAGCTTTTGCGCTTGATCAATATCTACCAGCTTTGGCAAAAGGGGCTATGTTAACTTCAGATGCGCGCGACAAAATGGCTGAGCGTATTGCACATTATTCAGGCCTTTCGAAGCAAGCCGTTCTTGACAATAATCTTGCGCCAAGTGCAAATTTCTTTTGGAAAGAGTTATTGCGCGATCAAAATCGCACTATTGGTCGTCTCGATTCGCGTTATTTGGGCGTAGATGGAATGCGCTCAGGAGATCGCCCTGACTACAACGCAGAACTCACTTCATGGTTGCATTCGTTCACCCCCGCTATTAACTATTACTTGCGCGAAGAGTTAAAATTTGTGACCGATATCAAATACAATATGTTTGGTCCCGTGCACCCTTGGGATAGAAGCGATAACAATACCGGCAGCCAACTGCGTCAAGCAATGGCACAAAATCCTTATCTGAATGTGCTGATCCAATCAGGTTATTTTGATGGCGCTACCAACTACTTTGATGCCAAATACAATATGTGGCATATAGACCCAAGTGCGCAAATGAGTGACCGCGTTGAGTTTAAAGGTTATCGAAGTGGTCACATGATGTATTTGCGCCGTGCCGATTTAGAAAACGCGAATAATGATATTCGTGCGTTTATTCAAAAGTCTGACTCAAAAGGGCAGCCTGCCGAATATAAGATAAATCAATAGTGCAGAGTCCCCTGCAACGCTAGGGTGGATAAACTGAAGATATATTTTTATTAAAATACAGACATCAAAACTACGTAATCTTCTTGCACAATACTCCATCATCTAAAGTATTGTGCAAAATCGCCATCAGCAAAGTTACGGTTGGCGGGCACGTTAGATTTTAGGCCGACATACGAAGTTTTCTGCCAAATAGCCCCGCCATGCCTGCTAATAATATAACTGGCTTGAAGGTGCCGGAACAGGGTTTACTGGAGTACAAATTGGGTCGTTGGGATCTAGTTCACATCTGTCTGTGGAGAGTGAGGCTGTAAACCCAATATTTTGAAAGTCTACCTGATTGTTACTTCCACTCAAAACCGCAGTTACATAACGGACATCTAGAGGAGCCGCGAGCATTATAATCTCATAAAAAACAATTGTATAAAAAATGCGCATTTTTGAATTGCAAAGAAACTTGACAATTTCGCGCAAAATTTGATCAGCTATGTTACCTACCCATTCAACGAATAAGCACAAAGGAGTAATATTTTGACCTCAGATTTAAGCACCAGCGAACTCATCGTTTATGGGGATAAGAAATCAGGCAATTGCTACAAAATTCAACTTGTATGTGCGTTTTTAAATATTGAATATAAGTGGCTTGACGTCGACATTATGGCAAATGAGTGCCAATCTCCCGCGTTTATAAAGCTTAATCCTAATGCCAAAATTCCCTTGCTGCTATTAGCCAGTGATCAAACAATTAGCGAGTCTAATGCGATTATCAATTACTTAGCCGCAGGCAGCACGTTAGTGCCAACAGACTCGTTTCTCCTCGCAAAAGTGCAGCAGTGGCAGTTCTTTGAACAATACAGCCACGAACCTTATATTGCTGTAGCGCGTTTTATTAATAAGTATTTGGGCTTACCAAAAGACCGAGAACAAGAGTACAAGGCTAAACAGTTAGGCGGACACGAAGCGCTTAGAATAATGGACGGTCAACTAAAGCAAAGCGATTATTTAGTGGGTAATACCATGACTGTTGCAGACATTAGTCTTTTTGCCTATACACATGTAGCTCCCCAAGGCGGTGTTTCGCTAGGTGACTATCCGAATATTCAGAGATGGATTCAAAGGATTGAGGCAGAAAACGGTTTTATGAAAATGGGCTGAATCCCGATGAAGTTATTGCTTTAGATTTAAGTATTAACCTTAGCCTTGTACGAAGCCACTTTTTACCGCCGGTTTTTGTTGACTTAGCCGAAGAACTTAAGCAAAACAATACTGCGAGCAACGGGCTGCGTGTTATTAAGCCAGTTTTAGCATCTCAGTATGGACTCGATATGCAGCAGATAGTATCTTAGTTACATCTACCTATTATGAATCTGGCTGTCTAGGCCTTTTTTATCACGGAGCATGAATAAGTTTGCCAGCTTTCAAGTACTTTTTTGTGACTTGCGTGATTTGTGCAGTGTGCCTACTCAATAACGCGTGGGCTACTATTCGAGCACCAAACGTACTCTTAATACTTACAGAGACCTCCGATCTACCCTTTACTGAATCTTTGGTTAAGGAACTAAAGGACGAAATAGATGCTCGATACGCGCAAAATAATATTTATTACGAGTATTTAGATGTAGGCAAGTTAAAACCCAGTAGTAAAAATTCTTTGCGCGATATAATTATAGACAAATATGACAGCACCGCACTCAACGCAGTATTTTACGATAGCCAACTCGCTTACGACTTAATCAATACCGAAAATCAGTTTAGGCCCAATGCTGGGCATTTCTTAATGCATTCCAATAGCAAATTAGATTCTACTCGTTATCAAAAAGCGCCCTACACGCTTTTTATAAATAATAACTACGGACGCTTAATTGTGACAGCGTTTGCACTTACCGGCGCAGAAAAAGTATTCTTGGTTGTCAAATCGGGTGAAAAGCTTGGGTTCACCGATTTGCGCAAAGTGCGCGACACGATAGAGACGCTAGGACTTGAAAACAGTGTTGAATTTATCGATTTCACGACCCACGCTGACACAAGCAGTCGAATAAATAGCTTTACGGGAAAGGGTGCTGTGGTGGTCACACCTTTTTATACCATTTACGAAAATTCAGAAATTTACCCTGCAGAGACTGCAAGGCACTTAGCGTCGTTAATAAAGTTTCCCGTGTTTGTGCATTGGGACACTATGATAAATGATCAGGTCGTGGGCGGTTACGTCATATCAAGTAAGTTAGTTGCGCGAGAGATAGCTGTCGCTATGGCGAATTTTTTTAGCAACAAAACGCCATCAATTGACGACACTAATATCTATACAGAAGTATACAACGCCGACTTACTAGATGAATTTACTATTGATATTAGAGCGCTTCGTTCCAACGCAGTGCTTATTAATAAGGCATCAAAGCCTTTTGAACTTAGCGTAAATATAGCAGCAGTTATCACTTTGATAATTGGCGGAGTGGGAGCCGGAATATTCATCTTATTTAGCTGGCTCAAAATAGTGAAAGTGCAACAAGCAAAATTGTCGTGGTCTGAAAAACAAATCCAGCAGCTAAGTGAAAGTTTGCAAGTAGCCACTAGCACCACAGAGCTTGGTATGTGGGAATATGATGTTGACACTCAAGTGCTTATCTGGGACGAGTGGATGTTTAGACACCATTCAAAATCGCCAGAAAGCTTTACCCCTAGCATTGATAACTGGTTGAGCTTGCTTGATCCCAGCGCAAGTGGCGATTTTAAAACGGCCATTATGCGCTCTGCCACAAAAGGCTTTCCTTTTTCGAAAAATTACCAAGTTAATACTCAAAATAATCAAGACCGTTATTTGAGCGTTAATGCGCAGGCTATTATGAATATTCAAGACCAAGCCATTCGCTTGGTTGGATCGGTTAGAAACACCACTCAAGACATAATTCATGAGCAAAGAATATCACAAGAACAAGCTAAATCTAAAAGTGTGATACAGGCAAAGTCTCAGTTTATAGCCAATACTAGTCAAGAAATTCGCACGCCCATGAATGTTATATTAGGGTCTACCGAATTATTAACGAACACGCCACTTACATTATTTCAAACTAATTACGTCGATATGATAAACAGCTCGGCAAATAGCCTAATGTATATGGTGAATGATATTCACGATTTGGCTCGGCTAGAAACCGGTAAATTACAAATATATAAATACAATTTTGACTTGCAAGAATTTATGCAACAGGTGATTGCGAGTTTTGAGCGAGATGTTAATGCGAAAGGGTTAAACATTAAGCTTATCGAAGCGTCTAACTTACCCGCCTATGTCTTTTGTGATGCTCAAAGAATAAAACAAGTATTGTTCAATTTAATCGACAATGCGATTAAATATACACAAATTGGTCATATTGAATTAAGCGTCCACTGGCAGCCCAACAGTTTCGCTAATGATAGCGATAATGGCGTACTGTCGTTTGCGGTATCAGATACCGGCGTGGGCATAAGAGAAGATAAATTACCTCATGTCTTTGAGAAATTCGATGCAGCGCATGTGCAGACATTCAAACATTATAGTGGCTCGGGCTTTGGCTTACACATTACCAAAGATATTGCGGGTTTACTGAACGGGGAAATATCGGTTGAAAGTAAAGTGAATCAGGGAAGTCGCTTTGTATTCTCTTTGCCGGTGGCCGTTTCAGGATTTAATACCGACATTAAACGGAAAACCGAACCAATCCAAATACCTAATTTAGCGAACAAATGCGTGCTTATTGTAGATGACGTAGAGGCCAACCGTATTGTCATTTCTCAAATGTTACTCGACTCTAACATTGGGACAGTGTTTGCTGAAAATGGCCTAGATGCACTTGAAAAATTTAAGCTACAAAAATTTGATTTTATTCTAATGGACGTGCTCATGCCACTGATGGACGGTTTTGAGGCGACAAGAGCAATTCGCTCAGGAATTTCAGATCTTAATGACAATGAAATAGTTATTATTAGCTTAACCGCTAAAGCGATGCACGGTGATGAACAACTTTGTATAGAAGCAGGAATGGACGGATATTTATCGAAACCCTTCGCGTGTGATGAGTTGTATGAGATAATAAGGAGATTAGTAATTTAGCGATATATTGCATCGGTTTTATAGTAAGGTTTGAAACAGGCACTTGTAGACATTGAAATATGAAAACAGAACCCCACCTACTCTCACACACATAAAATATGTATTGTATGATTAATATTCGCATAAACATCACAGAACATTAATAGCCAATCCAAGTCTGCAAGTAAGATTGTGCTAACCTTTCGATTTACGACAGACCAACATACTTAAGCATTTTATAGCATAGGAACTCCATGCCACAAGATATACAAAATGAGATACAACCGAGCAGTAATAACAATAATGATGGCGAACATTTATTGGAATTACGTCACTTAAGACTCGATGATTATGAAGACATCAAGGAGTTGATGGACAAAGTCTATAGGCACGTTGGCGGGGCGTGGAAACCGAAAGAGTACAAAGCCCAATTGAAAATGTTTCCCGATGGTCAAATTTGCATTGAGGATAAAGGTAAAGTAGTTGCTGCGGCTTTTTCAGTAATTGTTGATTACGATAAATTTGGGGACAAACATACCTATGACGAAATTACGGGCGATGCGTATTTAAGTACTCACGACCCGAAAGGCGACGTGCTTTACGGAGTTGATGTATTCGTTTCACCAGATTACCGGGGCCTTCGTTTAGGCAGACGTTTGTATGAGGCGCGCAAAGAATTGTGCCGTAATCTGAATTTACAGTCAATTATGGCCGGTGGGCGTATTCCAAACTACTCGAAATATTCAAAGGATTTAACACCTTATGAGTATATAGAGCAAGTGAAATCGAAGGATATATTTGACCCAATCCTCACCTTTCAAATATCCAATGGTTTTGTCGTTAAGCAAATCATGAAAGCATATTTGCCAGAAGATAAAGCGTCTAGAGGCTATGCGACTTTATTGCAGTGGCATAATATTTATTTTGATGCAGAAAAACCATCGTTAATAAACGCCCGCAAAGATGAAGCCCGGATTGGGTGTGTGCAATGGCAAATGCGTTACTTTGAGAACGTTGAAGAGTTGCTCCAGCAAGTTGAATATTTTGTTGATGCACTGTCTGATTATAAGTGTGATGTGGCGTTATTCCCTGAATTTTTCAATGCCCCTTTGATGGGCTTAAGCCCAGATAAAAGTTCTATTGATGCAATATGGCATTTAGCAGGTTACACCGACGAAATATTAACCGCTATTTCGCGCTTGGCGGTGTCTTATAATATCAATATAATTGCGGGTTCGATGCCGGTAATTGAAAATGACGAACTTTATAACGTGAGCTATTTGTGCCACCGAGACGGCTCTTTAGAATCACAATATAAGCTTCACCTTACCCCTCATGAAAAGTCGGATTGGATAATGAAAGGTGGCGATAAGCTGCAGGTGTTCAATACAGACTTCGGTAAAATAGGCGTGCTTATTTGTTACGATGTAGAGTTTCCTGAATTAGGACGCTTACTTGCCGAGCAAGATATGCAGGTGCTATTTGTGCCGTTTTGGACCGACACCAAAAACGGCTATTTACGTGTAAGGCGCTGCGCCCAGGCAAGAGCTATCGAAAACGAATGTTATGTGGCTATTGCAGGTAGCGTTGGCAATTTGCCGAAGGTTGATAATGTCGATATTCAATATGGACAAACTGCAGTGTTTTCACCCTCTGACTTTGCTTTTCCGCACGACGCTATTGTGTCGGAAACCACGCCAAATACCGAAATGACGCTTATAGTCGATTTAGATTACACTAAGTTAGTTAAACTTAAAAACGAAGGATCGGTGAGAAACTTCTTAGACATTCGCCGCGACCTTTACAAAGTAGAGTGGTTAGGAAGAGATTCCACAGCAAAGGATGAGTCAGAGTAAATGAAAATCCGATTTTTAAAATACAAAAGTGAGTAATAGTAAATGGATGCGATCAGAGGGCAAGTGAAGCAAAGCGTTATGGCGTGGTTAGAGCAGCATGTGCCGGGCGAAACGATATTTTATTTCGATGTGCTAGCGCTGGCGTGGATAGCGGCGTTTGCTTTTTTACTGCATTTTACCCTAAAGCTAATTGCGCATAGGCTGATTACCAAGTACGAAGAAAAGCACCAGTCTAGAACGCAGTTGACTGGTCTGTCGCATAAGTTGTTACGGCGCATTTCTTATATTATTCAGGCTGCGGTGGTCATTATACAAGCCAATGTATGGTTAGACGACGGCTCGTTCTTGCTGCGCATAATTGATGTTGTAAGTGAACAAGGCCTGATATTGTTTGCTTTGTTGGCCTTTTTTACGCTCCTTGATGTATTCCAAGCGCTGACCGATTTACGCACGACAAGGTCTCAGTTTCCGCTCAGGGGCTTACTGCAAACCGTTAAGTTAATTGCCAGTGTCCTGACCGGCATATTGTTGATCTCTTTGTTAATGGATAAGTCACCGCTTATATTGTTAAGTGGGCTAGGTGCAATTTCAGCCGTCTTATTGCTAGTATTTAAAGATCCAATTTTGGGTTTAGTCGCGGGTATTCAACTTTCAGCAAATAAGATGCTGTCGGTAGGAGATTGGCTCGAAATGCCAAAGTACGGAGCCGATGGCGATGTAGTTGACATTGCCCTAACGACCGTAAAAGTGCGCAATTGGGATAAGACCATTACCACAGTGCCCACTTACGCTCTAATCTCAGACTCTTTTAAAAACTGGCGCGGCATGACCGAGGCTGGAGGTCGGCGAATAAAGCGCAGTGTGTTTTTACAGATGAGCAGTATTGAGTTTTTAGATGAACACACGCTAGCTCGTTTGCACAAAGCTGAATTACTAGGCCCTTACCTGAAAGAAAAGCTTGAGCAAATCAAAGAAAACAATACCTCAAGTAAAACCGATATGTCGATACTACTCAATGGTCGCAGGCTCACCAATGTAGGTACTTTTAGGCGTTACTTATTGTCTTATTTGACTTCACATCCAAATATTCGTCAAGATATGACCTTGTTAGTGCGTCAATTACAATCAACTAATTTAGGGCTGCCTATTGAATTGTATTGTTTCACAAGCACTACCAAGTGGAATGAGTATGAAGATATCCAGTCAGACATTTTTGATCATGTGTTAGCTGTATTGTCAGAATTTAAACTTAAGGTTCACGAGGCACCCAGCGGGTATGATTTGCGCTTTCTACAAAAATCACTAGCTCAGCACGAAGCAGCAAAAGATGTGAACGAGTAGAAAACGGAAGCGTATGGACACGGAATTAAGCAACACTAAATCGACACTTCCCGTGATTGTGTATCTGCTCGGCGGTCTTGTGATTGTTGGGATAATAGCCTTGCTGGTGCTGGTTAAGCAGCTTGGCAATGGCGGACTTCGAGACCTAATCAAAGGTCTCAACGAAATTCCCGCCGATCACACCATTAATAATTTTGAGAACCACTACCAGCTTAGTCTTCTAGGTAATTCTTGGCGAGATGAAGAGATAGGCAAGCACTCAGATGGTTCTGCGCTTGCTGAATACACGGGCTTAAATAAAGACGCTGGTATTATTGTGTTTTTGCACGATGATGTCGACAATATTACCGAGACCACCCAGTGGCGGATTGAACAGTCTTTAGCGGACATCCCTGATGCGTCTTGTTTTGAATCGAGAAGCCTAATACCAGTGTCACTTAATTTACTTGTTTATGTTGAATGTGAAGGGCTAAACAAAGGATACTCGAAAATCGATGCGTATCAGTTTTTACAAACCTCCCAGAACACTTTTATAGAGCTTTACGGTAATCTTAGTGCAAGCAAAAATCAGTATAAGAAACAAGTGGCTAATTTTAGGGGGACTATTCAAAGCCTAGCGCCAGCGGATGAGCGCATAGTGGAAGCGAATGAGAACTTAGCACCAACAGATAAAGACGCGGCCTCTTTCGATCAAACTCAAGCGACACTCGAGGCTACCATTGATGAAACAAAATAAATCTTGCGTGTTTCTTATTTTATTTTCAATTGTTACAGGTCTTCTGAGCGCACAAGCCAACGCAGACCTGGTGACAGCAAGCAAAAGCAGTCTTCTAATAGAGCTGGCAAAACAAACTCAACAAGACAATCCGCTTATCAACGAAAACTCGGTAACGCGCTTATTGTACGATGTAAAGATCACGGTGGGAAAACACAGAGCGACGACCACTTACACTGAGATTTGGTATTATCCCAACCGTGGCTCAATACAAGATTATGGTTATGAAACTATTTACTATAACGGACACACTGATCTAATCACTAGTTTGCAGGCAGTTACTATTCAAGCAAATGGCAAAGCGCTTTGGTTTGACAATAAAAATGCAAAAGAGCTCGATGACGATTCTTTTAATGTTTTTACCGAAGGCAAAGAGCTGATTGTTAATTACGTAGGGCTAGAGAAAGGAAGCACTACCGCAATCGAATATGAAATAGAAACAGATTTGCGTAAAAAGGAATCATTTTGGTCTCGCATCTTTCATGTGAGTAATACGCGAGCACAAAACCACATTCGCATTGAAGTGGCAGGAATTGAAGGCAAGAATATCTTCCACGCTAGCGATAGTGAACACATAAGCTGTGAGCAAAAAGACAATACAATACTCTGTGAAGGCAGACGAATTCCTTCAATATCTAAAGATGATAGTATGTTCTTTCGCGATCAATCGCAGCAAATTGGCTTTAGTGAAATAAATGATTGGCGCTTGGCAAAAATTGCAGTGCTAGATGGATTCTCAGCTGCTAGACGCGACAATCAAGATGTTATGTCCTATGTTAATAAGCTTGTAAATAGTGAAATGACGCCAGAACAAAAAATAACAAAAGTGCACGAATTTGTGGTTCGAGACGTCCGCTATGTGTCGATGTCTGAAGCCGGTAACGCAATTCGGCCGCATTCAATCGCGCAAACCCTAGAAAATAGATATGGTGACTGTAAGGATAAAACGGCCTTGCTGTTGGAAATGCTAGACCAAATAGGGGTAGATGCATATCCGGTGTTGGTATCGACAAACAGGCTTAATCAGAATAAGTTACTCATTCCGTCAATAGGATATTTCAACCATGTTGTGTTGTGTTTTGAGTTAAATGGACAGAAACATTGCATCGACGCAACCGATTCTACCAGCGATTGGCGCTACACTTCAAACTGGATTAATGGCAATGTTTCGCTACCCTTAGTAGAAATACCCGAGCAGAACCAAGGCCCGCAAACTCTGCCCTTGCCAAAATTCCCATGGCGAATTGAAAACACCATTGATATAGAAATAACCGACGCTGGCGGGCAAAACGAACAGCAACGCATTGCTTTTTATGACGCTTATGCCTCGCGATACAGAAGCACCTTAGAAACCCAGTCAGCCCAAGAAAGAGTCGAGTGGGCATTGTCGCTATATGAAAGCGAAATATCTGAAAGCGTTGTGCCTAGCGTCGAAATTACTGGGATAGACACATTGGCAGAGCCGATACGGTTAACTACAAACGCCGAGTATGAAGCATATTTATCTATAGATGAAGACGAAACATTTCTAGAGTACGATCCTTGGATCTTATATGAGCTAGCTTCAATTGACCTTGAAAACGAAGTATACGTGACGCATTTCTATGGATCGAAAGTCACATCGATTATTAACGTGAATGTACCTGCCATTTGGGATTTGCAAAGCTATCCAGCAGACTTAAACTTAGTAACCAATTACGGCAGAATGAGGCGGAAAGTGAGCAGACTTGAAACTGGGAAATTTACCGTTGAGACCGATTTTGAAGTGCCGTCAGTAAACCTTCCGGCTGATGAAGTTGAGGCGTTCAATAAAGCAATGGAAGTGCTTAAAGCGCAATCGGATATTCAATTTTCGGGAAAGTTAGCTAAGTAGCCTGAACTATGGATAAGAACCTTTATTAGCAGGCAGCTTTTAGGTAAGTAAGCTAATCGCTAAAGTCAGCATCACTAGTCCAATTAGGAAATCTAGTACTTTCCATGCGGTTGGGTTCCTGAATATTGGAATCAGCAGTCGTGCACCGTAACCTAATGAAAAGAAAAACACAAAAGAACCCAGTACAGCACCAGCCGCGAATGAGCGTTGCTGACCTTCGTATTGGGTGGAAATAGACCCGAGTAGTACAACGGTGTCCAAATATACGTGTGGGTTTAGCCACGTAAAGGCTAAACATGTTAAGACAGCGCGTGTTGCACTGCCTACTTCTTTTCCTTCTACCTGCATACTGTGCTTAGTCGTAAATGCCGCTTTGAAACTCAATAGTGCATAAACGAATAAAAACGCCGCACCAGCATAACGAGAAACTTGCTCAATAAGCGGAAACTCTGTAACCATTGCACCAAAACCAGTCACTCCCGCTGAAATAAGAACAGCATCGCTGAGTGCGCAAATGAAGCATACTAAAAAGACATGTTGGCGCTTAAGGCCTTGCTTCAAGACAAATGCATTTTGTGCACCAATAGCCAAGATTAATGAAATGCCGAGCAAAAAGCCAGCTAGCACGACAGATATGCTCATTTCGATTTTCCGTTATGTTAACCACAAATATAACAGGTATTTACGATGATTAAAGGGTAAATAATATAGTCTAAATTTTGTATTTTGTAAGTTTTATTTTCGTGTCTTAAGTTATTGTAAATCTACGAACATCCTATTTCGCTGATGCGTCATGATTTACATTTTAAGGTCGCTATGCACGAAAAAAACGAGTAGCTAAAAGGAAGTAAATCGACATAAAAACGACATGTGACATATAAACTGCGTCATATGACGCATTGAGAAATACTCTACAAAGTAAATAATAGAAAGGAGTAAGCAAAACTGTAAGAATTTTTATGAATGTAAAAAAATTAGTCACCAGTGTGCTCGCAATGTGCGCTGTGTCAACGATCGTTATTAGTGGTGTGCAAAGTCAAATTGCGTCGAATGTGAAGCAAGTGGGCGAAAAACAAAAAGATAGCGCTGAGTCAGAATTTGTGTACATTCCTAGCGTGGCAGGGCAAGTACCTGAAAGGATAGATTCAGCTACTCCAGGTTTAATGGCCGCAGAACCACTTGAAGATATTCCAGAAGACGTAATGGCAATTCTTGATAGCTTGCCCTCTGATAAAGGTGATTTTATCAAAAGTGGTAAAGGTGAAGGTGTGGTCAAAAAAGACATCTTATTTGAGCTACTTATTTCTGCGTCACCAAGTGAGGCTGAAGGTTATGTTGATACCGTAATGTCAATTTATGACAAAATGGAATTTAAAAAAGGGCGCGATATAGAGGCTATAGCGCTTAATAAATCTTCGCCAGACTTTAACAGTTGGCGCCTTAAACGCCCACAGTCTATGAACCCAGATCGTGAAGACGGGCCAATTTCATTAGGACGCTATTTAGGTGGTGGCAACTCTGGCATTCCTACCTTCGCAAATGCCCCTGTGGCATTAACAGCCGAGGATCTAATCGCGGGTGAAGTTGATGTTGCTATTTTAGGTGCACCTTTGGACATGGGTTCTGGGTGGCGCGATGCGATAAATGGTCCAAAGGCTATGAGAATGTTGCGCAGAGGTACCGGTGGCACCGACGTTTCAACAATGATAAACCCTACTTCCGTTCTCAATATTGTTGATTACGGGGATGTGGCCATAGATCAATTAAGCACAGAGCGCAGCGTACAGGAAGTTCGCAGCATGGTTCGTGAAATTGCCGAAACAGGCGCTATTCCAATTATTATTGGCGGTGATCACTCGCTTGAATACCCAAATGTCGCGGCAATAGCCGATGTATACGGCAAAGGAAAAGTGTCGGTGGTGCATTTTGATGCGCATTTAGACACCGGTAGGGGGCGCGTACATTTGCTTAGTCACGGGCAGCCCATTTACCGCTTAATGAAAGAAGCGCATGTACGGCCAGAAAATTTTATTCAAGTGGGACTGCGCGCCCATTACAGTAAAAGCTATTACGAATGGGAAAAAGAGATTGGTATGAAATATCACACCATGGCAGAAGTGGAGCGCCGCGGTTGGGATGACGTCATGGATAGGGTGATTAAAGAGGCCACTGAAAATACCGAATATTTGTATGTGTCTTTTGATGTCGACGTGCTCGATCCTGCTTTTCAACCAGGTACCGGCACGCCCGTATCGGGCGGACTGACTATGCGAGAGGCTATCCCAATTGTACGCCGGCTTTGCGCAGAAACTAAATTAGTAGGCTTTGACATTGTAGAACTTGCTCCTGCACTAGATTCAAGCTACGTAAGCGCTTTAAACGCAAACAGTTTGATGTTTGCATGTATGACTGGCATTGCCATGCATAAGGAGGAGATCACAGAAAAAGGGTTCATTAGCGAGCTTTCATCTGAGCACGGGCAAGACGACTACTATGGAGAAGGCCGATGAGGTTTGCACATTATATATATAATAAACGTACATTATTAATAACTAGTGCATTCACACTAACGCTAATAAGTGCTTATGCTTCAGCTACCTACAACCCTTTCGAAAATTCAGTTAGCACAAGCATGACCAATGCTGATGCGCTGCCGCCAATCGAAAACGATAAGCTGTCACTTTTGACGCCGCAAGAGCTTAGTTTCCTGCGTAACCCCACACAGCTAAAATGGTTTGGACTAAGTGAAGAGAAAGTGTTTACTCAACTTGCTATGCGTGATGCAGTAAGCGTTAAGCAATATGTATCTGAGATGCTAGCTGTCTATAACGCAGCCAAATTTCAGCCTGGTCAAGACCAGGCTAGCGCGGTCAATAACGGTATTCTAGAACCGTTATCCATTGTTGCTGATGCGCCTGAGATTCCGCTCAATACAGACGCTGCCGGCTATAACAAGCGAACAATAATTCAACCCAGTGTTTTTGATAAATATAAACGATCACCAGGGCCCATAAGTTTGAAGCGCTATGTGCACGAACAAGGCGGTATTCCCACTTTTGCCAATGCGCCGGTGGCGATTCGTGTCGAAGATTTGACTGCTGGCATGGTTGAGGTGGCTTTTGTTGGCGTGCCATTAGCCCTAGGATCCGGATGGCGGGATTCGCAGCATGCGCCTACGGTATTGCGCGGTATGTATGGGCTTGGAGGCTACGATATTGCGGGTGGTGTCGACCCTGCTTTAGTGCTTAACATTGCCGATTTTGGCAATGTAGCCACCGCCTATTTAAGTCCTGAGCTAAACATAGAGCACATTCGAGAACAAATTGGAGAAATGATAAAAGCCAATACAGTACCTTTTATTGTAGGTGGCGATCATTCGATTATGTATCCAACCGTTGCCGCCATGTCAGACAACTATGGAGCAAGCAACGTAAGCGTTGTGCATCTTGATGCGCATTATAATGGCGAACGTGGGCTAGATCATTATTTCTCTGATAAGCAAAGTGTTTCGAGACTTTTACAAGACAAATTGATTATGGGTAAACATCTAATCCAAGTTGGCCTGCGTGGACCTTCGCAAGACAAAGAAGCGCTTCAGTGGCTTCGCACACAAGGCATTAATTACCATACCATGGTTGAAGTGCAGCAAAGCGGATGGGACAAGGTGGTAGCTATTGCTATCAAGCAAGCGAAGACGACCAGTAAAACGTTCATATCGTTTGATATGAGCGTGCTCGACCCTGCGTATGCACCAGGCGCAGGCAGGCCTGTGCCAGGTGGTTTATCAATATTACAAGCCCAAACCTTAGTGCGACGTTTATGTGCAGAAACCGAAATAATTGGCTTTGAAATGCTTGATCTTGCACCTTATTTGGACATTAGCTACAAAACAGCGCTAAACGCAAATCACATAATGCACGCGTGTTTAACGGGTATTGCTATGCGAAAATCGGGTATTACTAAGAGCAATCACTTAGATCCATTGGCATTGAGCCAGTAATGAACAGGCGAAAAGATAGAAGTGCTAAATAGAAAGTAAATTTATTTCAAGTGTGGAATAAAGATTGCCTGTAACAAAAGCATTAAGGAAATAAATATCAGCAATGATTTTATTAATTTGCTCAATCTAGCGTATTTAAACAGCGTTATTTTGATGATTAACACAGTGTTGCTTACTTATGTATACGGTTCTTGTTGTAGATGATTCACCAGACTCACTGAGTCTGATTAATGACATTTTGGAAAAGGAAGGCATTAGCACCTTAGTTGCGCTTGAAGGAAGCCAAGCAATTACTATTGCTGAGCAAATTAAACCCGACATTATTTTGCTAGACGCAGTCATGCCTAGAATGAATGGCTTTGAGACTTGCATTCGCTTAAAGCAAAACAGAACGCTTAGACATATCCCAGTTGTTTTTATGACCGGATTAAAAGAGTCAGAGAATATTTTGAAGGGACTTAACGCCGGCGGGGTCGATTATGTGACGAAACCAGTTAATCCGGAAGAGTTGATTGCTCGCATTAAAACTCATATTGGTAACGCACAAATTACATCGAGCGCTCAAAAAGCGCTCGACAGTATCGGCCAAACATTGTTTGCGATCAGCAAATTAGGTGAATTGCTGTGGGCAACTCCTCAAACTCACGACTTTTTGTCAAACATTCCTCATTCCGATGACTGGCTCGGAGAAATCTTACTACCATATGTAGCTGAAATTGCAAATAGTCGTGCAAAAGAAGGTACTATTTTTAAACTCGACTATGAAGGTGGTGCGTGCGAACTGAATTTGGTTACCAGTCATACCAATGGCGATTATACTTTCCGTATAGCCGACTTTATTGAAACACTTTCTGGCAAAGACAAACTTAAAACGAAGCTTAATTTGACCGCACGCGAATCTGAGGTGTTATTTTGGCTATCTAACGGCAAAACAAACAAGGAAATTGCCATAATCTTAGCAATAGGCTCACGCACCGTGAACAAACATCTTGAGCAAGTCTTTACAAAGCTTGGCGTTGAAAACCGTACCACCGCAGCTGGCATCGCTATTAGAACATTGTCGGAGAAGTAGTGTTGCAATATTGTATGCGTTTGTTTACATGGATTGACTATGCCGTTTGATGAATATAATCGAGCCGTTTCATATTACGCCGGCGGTGACATCAAGACTGCGTACACAAAATGCGTGAGTATTTTGACTGCGCACCCCCACTTTCATCAGGCTTATTATCTACTTGCTGTTATTAACAATCAAGTGCACCAATACACAAAAGCGGTGCAGCTTCTAAAGCGAGCTATTAAGATTGAAAACGCGCTTAAATATCGCGTGGAGCTAATTAAATCCTATTCTTTGCTAGGCGTGCCCAATGCGGTGGTAGCTATTGCTGATACTATCATTATTGAGCATCTTTCTTCATTCTCAGACCTTGATACTTTGGGTGTGAGTTTAAGCATTGTAGGGCTTCATCATCAAGCTTTGCTTTGCTTTTCAAGAGCGCTTACGTTTGCTGAAACTCCTGAGCTTTTATACAACTACGCCGTTTCGGCCAAATTTTCCGCAGAGCATGAAAAAGCATTGTCTGCATTAACACGCGCAGTTCAATTAAAGCCACATTACTATAAAGCGCATTTCGCTTTATCTGATTTGACTTTAGGCGCAGACGTAGAGTCGCATGTAGACGATTTGAACAGTCTTTTAGAAAATAGTATAAAAAGCCAAACATCAATTGAGGACGTCTTGCATCTTAGTCATGCGCTTGCTAAAGAATATGAAAAACAGGCGCAATATTCGCTAGCGTTTGAGACATTGCTTAAAGCGAAAAAACATAAAGCCGCGCAACTTCCCTATGATCGTAAGGCCGACAAGCGCTTGTTTGATAGCCTGCACCAAGTAATACAAACGTCGAGTTTCGAAAACTCCCATAACAATCGTACCGACCTAGTTGCGGCCAATAACAACACCAGGCCCATATTTGTAGTGGGTATGCCAAGATCAGGGACTACCTTAGTAGAGCGCATTCTATCAGGTCATAGTCAAGTTAGTTCTGGCGGCGAGTTAGAACATTTTAGTTTACTAATGAAACGCGCGAGTCTGTCGGAGAGCAACAGCGTGCTTGACTTAAATGTATTCGCTTCTGCTACCGAAATTGACTACGCACAGTTAGCGAAAGCGTATTTGGCAAGCACGGCACATATTGGAAATAATGAAGGACAGTTTGTAGATAAACTACCATTCAACTTTTTCTATTTACCATTTATTCGTCAAGCCTTTCCCCACGCAAAAATTATCTGCTTGCTCAGAAACCCCTTAGACACCTGCATTGGCAACTTCAGGCAGCTTTTTTCTATTAATAATCCACACTATAATTACACCCAAAGTCTCGAAGACTGCGCATGGTTTTATCAACAGTACCTTGAATGGATAAACGCGTGGCGTCAGCATGATGACGAACATACAAAAATAGTTTGTTATGAAGAATTAGTCAAAAATCCCGAAACGCACATTCGCGACATCGTTAAATTTTGTCACCTAGAGTGGGAAGCTCGGTGCTTGGCGATAGAGTCAAACAACGCACCTGTTTCCACGGCAAGTAAGATGCAGGTCAGAGAACCTATAAATGAAAGGTCTATAGGACGTTGGAAAAAATATCGCCCATTTACCGACGACATTGAGAAGCTGTTTAAAACATAGTACTTGCTGTTTGTGCAGACCGGCTAAAATTCAGAGTGCCAACTTTATTAAAGTTAGTACACCTATACGAAAAGCTGAAAACAATAAGGTACATAGTCAGATCTCCAACTAACGTCGCTATGTTCAGTTGCTTGCTCACAGTGCAAAATCATCACCTTCACGAACATCCTTCTTCATACTCACGAAGGTGAGTATCTCCCAAAAAGCTTAGCAAGTGCAGAATAATCGAATTGTTAATTTTTAAACCTTAGTGTACGGCGACACCAAGGTATTTTTATCAATATCTTACTTTACGTTAGCTAGCCAGATTAGCCTAGTTTAGCTCACTTATTTCCACAGAATTACCATTGAAAATAAATCGATTTACTTTGCCGCATTGTGCAAAGTGATTGTTAGAAGCGTAGGGTGCGTTTGCTTGGTTAATGTCCGACTCCCATCCTTGCCCATTTTTCACAAAAGCCTTAATTTCAAACCAGCCATTTACCGTTTTTCTGCAGTCCATATTCACGTCGAGCATCCACTGATTTGCACCCCATATGTTTATGGGAGTTTCACCGTATCCGTCGGTGCTAACTAAGCGAGTTTGTCCCCACGAAGAAGGCCAACTGTCTATTGTCCAATCTAAGGCAGTTCCGCGTGCACCGCTGTTTTGATTGTTCTCTAATCCATACCAATCTAAAAATTGGTCATTTTGTTTCCATACAGATGTTGTCGCGTTAAGTAAGTTATTGTGCTCTATTGGGATAGCGCACTCGTAGTTTTGCGCTGTGCAATTGCGACCAAGAGTAGCGGCGAAGTTGTGATCAATTCCTCCTCGAATAAACATGTCTTGACCTACTTGAGTTTGCTGCTCAATGAAAATAATCGTGCGCTGAAATCCCAACGGCGGTGTGGTTGTTGATGTATTTTCTTTCGCTTCATGGTGGATCGCGAAGGCGTCGAAACTACTAAGATTGGCGTTGATACTGCCGTCACTCTTAACGATAATTTTTTCATCAACACATGCATCTGTTTGCTCATCAATTCCGCCCTTAAGTACATTGCAATATGTACCTGGTAGCTTTGACGTTTGCAAATTCGCATTTAGAGCAAAGTCTTCTTTGTTAATTGCCACAAATCCCTTATCGCCGCGGCCAAAAGCGATCTGATTGGCGTTATTATCCCACCAGTCAGTCACTTCAAATCTATCCGAGGTGGCATCTCTAAAT
>Ga0115567_10001051_pt1 | contig 27682 bp, 29 predicted proteins | sample COGITO_mtgs_1204_2_FD_88679 | JGI IMG/M metagenome (GOLD analysis project Ga0115567, IMG submission 88679) | Pelagic marine microbial communities from North Sea - COGITO_mtgs_120412 | ecosystem: Environmental > Aquatic > Marine > Epipelagic | place: Germany:Helgoland, sampling site Kabeltonne... | reverse complement strand
TCTTTTGCACTTCCGTTCTTGTTATATTTTGGTTTGAAAGACAGTATCTGGGAGATGAAATATCAATATATTCTTTTCTCTTTTTTCTTATGCACCTTAGGAGTTCTATTTATTTACGGAATAAGAAAAACAGAAATGAAATTGCTCTTTTCGCTTCAAATATTGATGATCGTGGGCATACTAACATTTGGCTTTCCACTTTTAAAATTAATAGATCCCGAAAGAAATTCGCCAAATGTAGCAGAGCTCAAAGAATATGTTGAAGAACATAATTTGAAACTGTATGACGTTAGCGGAGTATTTCCCGAATTGATCTTTGCTTATGGACAACCAATCCCTTTATTATTAAATGAAAAAGGAGATGAACTACCCGATGAGAAAGCTTTTGGAATTTTAGCAAATGAGGAGTCAAGTCAAGACTGGAAAATAAGATTTCAGGAATATGAGTTAAAATTTGTAGATACGCTGAATTTGAATCCTTCTATCTCCAAAGGAAAAAATGCTCGACTAATGCGTAATTTCTATATAGCTACTAAAAAGTAAGCTTAAAATAGTTCATCAAATACAGATGAAATCTATAAAATAGATAACCTAAAATTGCTCCAATCAAACTTCCGGTTAGAACATCTAGCGGATAATGAACCCCAACATAAATTCGGCTATAGGATACAAAAATTACCCAGATCATTAAAAAGTAGATCAAGTTCTTATAAGATTTCTTCAAGATAAGGCTTATAAATACAGCCAATCCCATAGTACTGGAAGCATGAGCAGAAAAATAGCCATACCTACCACATCGTACTGCCACAAATCTTGCATATTCCATTACACCTTCCTGCCTACAAGGTCTGGGGCGTTGAAAGCCGTGCTTAAATACATTGGCTAACTGATCTGTTGAAACAATTAGTAAAGTGATCATAACAACGCTTAAAAGCGTTCCTTTAAGCCCAAAATTCTTATAGATCAAATAAAGTAAAATAGCATATAGAGGGATGGAAGTCCATTTATCTGTAATCAATAACCAAAATGGATCCCAAGTAGGACCACCAAGATTATTTAAATACAGAAATAACTCCTGATCTAACGCTATAATTTTTTCTAACATAAGTATTAATCTTCGTATCGTGAAACTTCACGATCATAGAATTCGTTGGCTTGAGTGATCAAATCTTCTGCCTCTGTAGCCAATTCTTTTTCATCGCTTTGATCAAAATCTTCTAACCATTCCACCTCATCATCTTGAAGATTGATGATAAATCGAGGGTATTCGGTATGAACAACGAAAATAGCATCGGTAAAATCTGTATTGTCTCCTAAAAGGAATTTTGGAAAATCCATAGTATAATTTTTATATAATTTATTCTTATTTTATTATTGAAGCAACACCGATTCTTCGGCTTTAGCTGCTTCGTCTTCATTCTCTTTTAAAACTTCTTTTCTGCTCAGGTAATTAAATCTGAAATATAACATTACTGCAGATGCCGTAAGCCCCACAAAAAGGCCTAACCAAATCCCCATACTTCCCATAATTTCTTTTTGTCCGAAATAAAAAGAAACGGGAAAACCAATTACCCAATAGGCTATAAAACAGATGAGCGTTGGAATTTTTACATCTTGTAATCCTCTTAAAGCTCCAAGAATTACCACTTGCAATCCATCACTTAGCTGAAATAATGCTGCAATAATTAATAATTGTGAGGCTAACACAATTACCTCCACATTGCTAATATACAAAGTAGGTAACCAATTTTTTAACAGAATGAATCCTAAAGCAAAAATTGCTTCAATAAGAAAGACGAGTAGAAATGTAGAATATGCTATCCTTCTAAGATCTTTATACCTTTTCAATCCTTTTTGATTTCCAACGCGTATAGTGGCTGTAACGCCTAATCCAACAGCAATCATATAGGTCATAGATGCCAAATTTAAAGCTATCTGGTTTGCAGCCTGCGGATTGGTCCCTAGAGTACCTGCAAGAAAAATAGTTCCTGCAAAAATGGCTACTTCAAAGAACATTTGCAATGCCGATGGAAAGCCTAACGCAAACATTCTTTTAAAAATACTGGTCTTTATTAGCTCTTTTTTGCTCCACACAAAATACTGCTTGAACTTCTTCTTTCTTCTGAGAATTTCCCAGATAAACCACAGCATGAAAAATCTTGAAATTAGTGTTCCTATGGCTGCTCCTTCTAATCCTAATTTTGGGAAGATCCATATCCCATAAATCAAAAGAAAATTAAATATCACGTTTACCACATTGGCCAAAATAGTAGCATACATACTATATTTTGTTTGAGATAATCCATCAGCAAATTGTTTAAATGCCTGAAAGATCATAAGTGGGATCATAGAAAAAGCTACGATATTGAGGTATGGAATTGCCAATTCTACCACTTCTTGTGGTTGATCTAAATAGTATAAAATTGGTTTTGCCAGTAGTAATAGTAAGAAAAGCAATACTCCGTTTACAGTACATAAAATAACTCCATGATGAAAATAGCGTTTTCCTAGCTCTATATCTCGCGCTCCATCTGCTTCAGCAATTAACGGAGTAATAGCAAAAGAAAAACCTATCCCTAAAGAGAGTGCAATAAAAATTAAACTGTTACCTAAAGAAACTGCAGCCAATGGAGCAGCTCCCAATCTCCCTATCATTAAATTATCTACCAAACCGACTAATACGTGCCCTAATTGCCCCATCATAACGGGAAAAGCAATGGTTAAACTAGTCTTGAATTCTTTGGTATACGCCGTTAATTGCAAATCTTAATTTTTAAGCCGCAAAGATAGCTTGTTTTGACTGAGGAGCTTTAAATAATATGACATTTTCTGAATCTGAAATACAGACGATTCAAAATAAATTATTTAGAATCTTCAGAAGAAAATCCGTATTTATCTACTAAATAGATCATAGATGCCATAGTAGCTGCACCTAATTCTAACTCACGCTTATCTACCTGATCAAAGGTATCGTTAGCAGAATGATGATGATCGAAATAACGTTGAGAATCTGGACTTAAACCTGCAAGAACGATCTTATCATCTTTAAGCGGACCAATATCTGCACCGCTTCCACCTAAAGTGAAATGCTGAATTAAATAAGGCTCGAATAAAGTAGCCCAACTTTTTATTTGTTCAAATTGTTCTTTATTCGCTTCAAGAGAAAAACCTCTTGGAGTAAAGCCACCTTCATCACTCTCTAAAGCGAAAATGTGCTTCTCATTCTTTTGTTTTGCTATTTCAGCATATTTTGTTCCACCTCGAAGTCCGTTTTCTTCATTCATAAAAAGAACGACTCTTAGAGTTCTCTTTGGTTTCATATTTAATTCTTTAAAAACCCGAAGAACTCCCATAGATTGTACAACTCCAGCACCATCATCATGAGAACCATCTGCAAGATCCCAAGAATCTAAATGCCCCCCTACCACAATATATTCATTTGGAAACTGGGTTCCTTTAATTTCTCCAATCACATTGTAAGATTGAACATCTGCCAATTGCTCACAGTTCAATTTAAAATAAACCTCAGCATCTTTATCAATCTTTAAAAGACTGCTTAAATATTCAGAATCATTAGTACTAAGAGCAGCTGCTGGTATTTTCTTGGAGGTAGGAAGATCTCCATATCCCATAGAACCAGTATGAGGAAAATCGTCTAATCTTAAATTTAAAGATCTAACAATTACGCCTACAGCACCATATTTTACAGCTTCCATAGCACCAGCATAGCGTTGATCTACTGCTCCGCTATATGCTTCAAAAGTATTTATTAAGTCTGCACGCATGGGCCTGTTAAAGAACACTATTTTACCTTTAATACCTGCTTCCCCATATCTTGCTAAATCTTCTATGCCTTGAACTTCTATTACCTGAGCTTTGGTTCCGCCTGCAGGAGTTGATACAGAACCACCTAAGGCAGTAATTTTTAGGTCTCGAGTTACACCGGGAGCGGTTTGCACATATGCATATTCTTTTCCACCACGTACCCATTTAGGCACCATTACCGGCTGCAACCAAACTTTATCCAACCCTAAAGAGTCTAATTGATTTTTGGTGTATTCTACCGCTTTTTGAGCATTTATAGATCCGGAAAGTCTTCCTCCAATATCATTTGAAAGATGATCTAGCCATTTATACGATTTGCCTTGCAAAAGGGTATAATCGTATATTTTTCTTATGTTTAAAGAATCGTCAACTTGGTTAGAAGATTGTGCTTGGATATTTAAAACGGAAAGGATGAAAGCTAATCCTAATAATGATCTTTTCATAAATCGAAAAATGGTTTGGGATGCTAATTAACAAAATCTAATGCACACAATCAATAATCAAGCCTATGCCTTCTGCTTTTCAAGTAGCTTTTTATATTCATCTAAATTCTCTTTGATCTTTGGATCTAATTCCGGCTCTTGCACGTCTTTATATGTTGACAAATTTTCCCAAAGTACTTTGGCCACCAAATATCGGGCTGTATCTTTATCGTCTGAAGGAATTACATACCAAGGTGCATTTTCTCTGGAAGTTTTTTGAATAGCTTCTTCATAGCAACGCATATAGGAATCCCATAGTTCTCTTTCTTTTAGATCTCCCGGTGAAAATTTCCAATTCTTTTCACTTAAATTCAATCTTCTTAGTAATCGTTGCCTTTGTTCTTCCTTAGATATATTCAGAAAGAATTTAAAAATGAGGGTTCCATTTTTTGCTAAATGATCTTCAAAGTTTCTTATTTGCTCAAATCTTGATTCCCAGAAATTTTTATCTATATCTTCTAAACTATTAATATTTGGAAGATTTTCATGCAGCAAATATTCAGGATGCACCCGAGTTACTAAAACATTCTCATAATGTGTTCTATTAAAAATTCCGAATTTTCCACGTGCGGGAAGGGCAATGTAATGTCTCCATAAAAAATCATGCTTTAATTCTAAACTTGTTGGCACCTTAAAGCTATGCACTACCACTCCACGTGTATTAAATCTATTAAAGACTTCACGAATCAAACTATCCTTTCCGGCAGTATCCATTCCTTGCAAACAAATAAGCACTGCATATTTATTATGAGCATACAAGACATCTTGCCACTCCCCCAATTTTTTGCTGAGTTCTTTTAGTTCATCTTCAATCTTATCTTCGGTTGCATCTAATGAAACTTTTGTTGCTGCATTATTTAATTTAAAGTTAGAAGTAGCCTTTAATTGCTCAATATTGAAATCTTTCATAAACAAGTGTTGATCCTTAAAGATACAAATCTTTAAAAGATGAATTTTTTTTATCTTCGCAACTTAAATAACTGAGATTTGGAAAAGGAAGAAATTATAGATAAAGTGGCGTTGTTGCTAAAAGAGATCCCAACTTCAATGGACATCGTGAAAAACGATGCTAAAAGAGAGGAGCGATTTCGATATTTAGCCCGACATATGGTGGAAAAAGCCTTAGAAAAAGATGCCTTGATAGTTTCTGAAAATGGAAAAGGCATTGCCATTTTATTTAAGACAAGTAAAGCCGATGAGAATTTTTGGAAGGAATTACCAACTCAACTCGGATTACTTAAGAATGTAACTGGGTTTAAAAAGGCAATGAAGATCTTAAAATCTCAAAACTATGTAAAATCTCAACGTCCACAAGAAGGGGAATATTTATACTGTTGGTTCTGGGGAATTTTGTCTGATGCTCGTGGCGCAGATACCCAAACTGGAAAACTTATGAAAGACGAATTCTACCGTCGTGCCGAATTATATAAAATACCTCTTTACGCTGAGACTAGAATGCGTAAAAATGCCTTGGTATATCAAAGATTTGGTTTTGAACTTTTTAACGAGTGGCAGCACCCAAGTGGAGATACCATGTATTTCTTAAGATATATTCCAAAATCTTTAAAAGAAAATTCATAATAGAAAAAGCCTGCTAATTTAATCAAGCAGGCTTTTTCTATTATGAATTAATTTATTTTATAGTTTACTGGCAAATAGTTTTACATCTTCTTCTGTGACTTCCTTACCTCCAAGAATTATTAAACGTTCCACTACATTTCGTAATTCACGAATATTTCCTGTATAATCATATTCTTTTAGAAGATTAATAGCAGCATCGGTAAATTCCTTTTTATTGCTCCCGTGTTCTTCTGAAATCTTATCTGAAAAGAATTCTACCAATAAAGGAATATCATCTCGTCTCTCATTTAATGGTGGAACTTTCACCAAGATAACGGCTAATCTATGGTAAAGATCTTCTCTAAATCTATTCTCTTCAATTTCCTTTTTCAGGTCTTTGTTGGTTGCTGCAACAACTCTTACGTTCACTTTAATATCTTTATCGCTACCAACTCGAGAGATTTTATTTTCTTGAAGCGCTCTTAAAACTTTAGCCTGAGCAGAAAGGCTCATATCTCCAATTTCATCTAAGAAAATAGTTCCACCGTTAGCTGCTTCAAATTTTCCTGCTCGATCTTTATTGGCAGATGTAAAAGCTCCCTTAACATGACCAAACAATTCGCTTTCTATTAATTCTGAAGGGATGGCTGCACAGTTAACTTCTACCATTGGCCCATTAGAGCGATCGCTTTTTTGATGCAACCAGTGCGCAACCAATTCTTTTCCAGTTCCGTTTGGCCCCGTAATTAGTACTCTTGCATCTGTAGGCGCCACCTTTTCTATGATCTCCTTTATCTTAGATATAGAAGGAGATTCGCCAATCATTTGATAGTTCTTCCCAACTTTTTTCTTTAAGCGAGTATTCTCTACTACCAATTCTTTTCTATCTAAAGCATTTCTAACGGTATTGAGTAATCTATTTAGATCTGGCGGCTTCGAAATATAATCAAAAGCACCAAGTTTCATAGTATTTACCGCAGTATCTAGATCACCATGACCAGAAATCATTACAACTGGTACTTCTGGCTTTATTTTTTTAATGGCTTCCAGAACTTCAATACCATCCATTTTCGGCATTTTAATATCGCAAAGAACAAGATCATAATCTTCATCTTTTACTTTCTCGGTTCCAACAAGACCATCTTCGGCTTCATCAACCTCATAGGTATTGTTTTCTTCTGAAAGTATTTTAATCAATACTCTGCGTATTGCAGCTTCATCTTCTATTACTAAAATTTTTGCCATCTCAATGTTTTATAATTACAGCTTCTTAGCCGAAATCTTATTTTTTATACTGTCTAAATTTAGTCGACATAACTCAGAAAAATTAAAAGGTGCTTTAATTTTATAGAGAATTTAATATTTAAGCCATTTGTAAAGCTCCTTATAAGTAGGCTTTTTACCATACATCAAAATTCCAACTCTGTAGATCTTTGCTGCCAACCATAGCACTCCTACATTGGTTAAAATTAATATTGCAATAGAAATTACCAATTCATACCAAGGCACTCCAAATGGAATTCGCATCAGCATCACAATTGGCGATGTTAGCGGAATCATAGAAAAAATGGTAGATACCGTGCCATGTGGATTTTCTATTACCGAAAAGAAACCAACATAGATCCCTAACATTAGTGGTAAGATGATAGGAAACATAAATTGTTGCGTATCTGTCTCAGAATCTACTGCTGCCCCGATGGCTGCGTAAATGGCACTATATAAAAAGTAACCTCCTAAAAAGTAGATCACAAAAAATATGAGCAATGTTAAGATGGGAAGGTTACTAACATCTAAAAGCAATTGTTGCATTTCTGAATTTGAGATTTGATCTATCCCTGCCTGAGCCTGTGCCGGTGTTGCCGTTAAATCCATTCCGGTTAAATAAGAGGCTGCAACTAATAAAATTCCTCCTAAAACAACCCAAATTGCAAACTGTGTGATTCCTGCCAATGAAGTTCCTAAGATCTTTCCTAGCATAAGTTGTAGAGGTTTCACCGAGGATACGATGATCTCGATAATTCTATTTGTTTTTTCTTCAATAACACTTCTCATAACCATGTTACCGTAGATAATTATAAACATCATAAGTAAATAACCGGCTGCACCGCCAAAGAACATTTTGATATAATTAGACATTTTTGAAGTTCTCTTACCTGCAAAGTTCTGAATTTGAATATCTACTCTGGTTTCTGAAGATTCAATTTTAGAAAGATCTACCCCATTAGAAACCAATTCTCTATTAGTTAATTTATCTTTTATGGTTCTTTCAATATGCTGAAGATTGCTAAGCGAAGGAGACTCTTTAGAATAAAACTTTATAGATTGCGCCAATTCTCTATTATTCTGCAAGTTCGGAATATAAAGAAGTCCGTAATATTCTTTATCAGATGAACTCTTTTTTGCTTCTTCCAAAGACATATCAGTAAGATCTACAAATTTAAAATCGTTGCTATCTTCAAAATCATTGGCGAACAAACCACTATCATCTTTAATAGCCATGGTATGCGTTTCACTATTATTAAGCATACTTAAATAAGCCACTAAACAAATCATTCCCACTAGAATTAGTGGGCTAAGAAATGTCATCACAATAAAGGTCTTATTTCTAACTCTAGCAAGATATTCTCTTTCCAGGATGAGTTTTAAATTATGCATTTTTAGTTACAGTTTTAATAAAGATGTCGTTTACAGAAGGAATTACCTCTACAAAATGATTTACAGTTCCTCTAGAAATAAGGTAATGTAAAAGGTCATTTGCAGATTCTTCAGGTTTTAGCTGAATGCTTATTTTAAGATCATCGGTAATACTTTTAAAATGAGCTTTTCCTATTTTAAAGTTTTGATTAAGCTCTTGAAGCAAAATAGTTTCCTCTTTGGGATGAATTCCTACTTCAAAGGTATTAGACTTATATTCTCTTTTAATATCGTCTACTTTACCATCTAAAAGTTTATTAGATTTATGGATAAGTGCCATATAATCACACAATTCTTCTACGCTTTCCATTCTATGGGTAGAGAATAAAATCGTAGCTCCATCATCCCGAAGTTTAAGAATCTCGTTTTTTATAAGATCTGCATTTACAGGATCAAATCCGCTAAATGGTTCATCAAAAATCAATAGTTTTGGTTGATGCAACACCGTGATCACAAACTGAACTTTTTGTGCCATCCCTTTAGACAATTCTTGAATTTTTTTATCCCACCAATGTGTAATTTCCAATCTTTTAAACCAGTACTCCAATCGCTCTTTTGCTTGAGCTTTAGACAGGCCTTTTAATCGGGCAAGATATAAAGCTTGCTCTCCTACTTTCATAGATTTATACAAACCTCTTTCCTCTGGCAGGTAGCCTATAAAGCTAATATCTGAAGGTTGAAGTGGTCTTCCATCCAAGAAAACCGTACCGCTGTCTGGCATGGTAATTTGGTTGATAATTCTAATGAGTGTGGTTTTACCGGCTCCGTTAGGACCTAATAATCCAAAAATACTTTGTCTGGGGATGGTGATAGAAACGTTATTTAGTGCAGTAAAATCGCCAAATTGTTTGGTAATATTTTCTGCTACCAGAAGATTGTCCATAAATAATAGTTATAACGTAAAGATATTGAAATAGGCCGTAACAGTAGAGATTTTCAAAATTAATTTAAATTGAAAAAGAGAATTGCGATCTGTACTTCCTTAAAAAGAAAAACCCATCCTTGAACATAATTCAAGGATGGGAAAAAAATTGCTATGAAAAAGAAAAATTATCACTAAAGCTTTTAGTGATAGTCAAATATATAAAAATTATCTTAAAAGGTTACTTTTAAGAAAACATATCTTTCACTTTTTCAAAAAATGACTTGTCGCTTTTTTCCGGATTCGGCTGAAAGTTCTCATCATTAGCCATCTTCTCAAAAAATTCGCGTTGTTCTTTATTTAATGTTTTTGGAGTCCAAACATTTACGTGTACCAATAAATCTCCTTTTCCGTAACCATTTAGATTAGAAATACCTTTACCTCTTAATCTTAAGATCTTTCCAGATTGAACTCCTTCTTCTACCTTAATTCTAACTTTTCCGGTTACAGTGTCTATTTCTCTAGAAGCACCTAAAGCTGCTTCAGAATAACTTATATAAAGATCGTAGTGTAAATTATCACCTTCTCTTTGTAAAGAAGCATGTGCCTTTTCTTCAATTGCTACTAATAAATCTCCTGGTACTCCATTCCCCGGAGCGTCGTTCCCTTTACCGGTAACTTTTAACTGCATACCATCTTCAACACCAGCTGGTATTTTTATAGAAACTGTTTCTTCTTGAACTTTTAAACCTTGAGCATCTGCATCGTCTGGTTTCTTATCTATAATTTGTCCAGCTCCACCACAAACGGTACAAGGAGATGCTGTTTGCATTCTACCTAATATAGTATTGGTAATTCTAGTAACTTGACCAGAACCGTTACAAGTAGTACACGTTTTGTACGTAGTACCATCAGCCTGAACTTTACGTTTTACTTTTATCTTTTTCTCTATTCCGTTGGCAATTTCTTCTAAGGTTAAGCTTACTCGAATTCTTAAGTTGCTTCCTTTAACCCTTCTTTGGCCACCGCCACCAAAGCCGCCACCAAATCCGGAAAATCCACCGCCGCCGCCGAAACCGCTGCCAAAGATATCTCCAAATTGACTAAAGATGTCATCCATGTTCATGCCACCGCCGCCAAAGCCACCGCCGCCATCAAAGGCTTGGTGTCCAAAACGATCATATTTGGCTCTCTTATCTTCATTACCTAATATCTCATATGCCTCTGCCGCTTGCTTAAACATATCTTCTGCCTTAGAATCTCCCGGATTTTTGTCTGGGTGAAATTCTATCGCTTCTTACGATATGCTTTTTTAATTTCGGCAGCAGTTGCTCCTTTGCTAATTCCTAATATTTCGTAATAATCCTGTTTCATCTTCTAATTTTGTGAATTTGTAAAGTGACCTAATTGAGGAAAATCTTATTTCCCTGTCACTACTTTTGGATAGCGTATAATTCTATCACCCAGTTTGTATCCTCGTTCTACAACATCAATTATCTTGCCTTTAAGCTTATCTGATGGTGCTGGCACTTGAGTAATAGCTTCATGGATCTCGGCATCAAAAGCTTCGCCATTCTTAACTTCCATCGCTTCCAACCCTTTATTCTTTAAGGTTTCAGAGAATTTATTGTGAATTAACTCCACTCCCTTTAAGAGGTTTTTATCTTTTGCCTTCCTAATCTCGTTCATGGCTCTATCAAAATCGTCAAGAACTGGCAACATTGCAGTCATCACTTCTTGATTTGCAGTTTTAAAAAGCTCTAAACGTTCTTTAGAAGTTCTTCTTTTATAATTTTCAAATTCAGCAAATAGCCTTAAAAACTTATCTTTTTCTTTTTCAAGATCTGCTTTTAAAGTTTCACTTTCCGAAGCTTCAGATTCATCTTGGTTATTTTCAACCTCCTCTATCGCTTCATCCATAAGCTCTTCAATTTGATCTTTCACAGCTCCATCATTAGTATTGATGTCCTTGTTATTTTCGTCTTTATAGTTTTCTTCGTTCGTGCTCATTAGTAAACAATATTTGTTTTGCTCTTTAGAGTCAAAATTACTGCCAATTCTATAAAATTGTCAAAATGTCATCTAAAAAAATTAATAGACATTTAAGATTTTTGCACTCTTAGAATGACTATTTTTGCAAATTAAATTTTCAAACAAAATAATATGAAAAAAACGATTTTAAATCTATGTTTAGTTGGAGGAATAGCTCTTGCTACTGTAGCTTGTAAGAATGAAAATAATAACGCTGAAACATCAGATGCTAAAGAAGTAGCAAATGCAAATGAAGCGGCTGTAGAATTTGTTGTAGATACTACAGAATCTACTATTGAGTGGAAAGGTGAAAAACCTGCAGGATCTCACAATGGAGTAATTAGTATTTCTGAAGGTACTTTTACTGCTAATGATAGCCTTGTAGAATCTGGATCTTTTGTTATAGACATGAACTCAATAGAGGTTCAAGACTTAGAAGGTGATGACAAAGCAAGTTTAGAAAATCACTTAAAAGGAACTGTTGAAGGTAAAGAAGGAGATTTCTTTAATGTAAAAGAATTCCCTAAAGCTACTTTTGAAATTACTGGAGTAGACCAAGTAGAAGGAAACACCATGTTACATGGTAACCTTACGATGAAAGGTGAAACTAAAAATGTTGAATTTCCAGTAAATATTGATGTTGATGGGGATGAACTTGAATTAACAAGTGAATCTTTCACTATAGATAGAACACAATGGGGACTTAATTACGGATCTAAATCTGTATTTGATAACTTAGGAGATAAGTTTATTAGTGATGATATTACACTTACTGTAAAAGTTAAGGCTAAAAAAGCTTAATTTCTACACCTATATATTTAAAAGCCAGACTAACAAAGTCTGGCTTTTTTTATTATAAAAGATTCTCTAATGCTTTGGTGAGATTTTTATACTTAAACTCATACCCGGCCTCCATTATTTTTTTGGAACTGACTAATTGGCTTGACAATACTACTGCAGACATTTCACCAAGAGCGGCTTTAAGAGCAACTGCAGGTACATTTGGCAACCAGATAGATTTATCTAAAACCTTCGCTATGGTTTTAATTAGTTCTTTATTGGTAACAGGATTTGGTGCCACGGCATTGTAAATTCCAGATAATTTATTATTCATTATATAGACAAAGATCGAAGCAAGATCTTCTAAATGTACCCAAGATTGCCATTGCTTACCACTTCCAAAAGCGGTACCCACATTTAAGTCAATAGGATCTTTCATTTTAGAGAGTGCTCCTCCATCATGAGCCAATACCAAACCTATTCTTACCTTCGAGACGTTCATCCCTAAATCTTCAAATTGATTTGCGGCTTCCTCCCACTTAACTACTACTTCTCCTAAAAAAGAATCATCTACACCTTTATCATCCTCGGTATATAAATTCTGAAGTGAGCTTGGATAGATCCCTATGGCACTAGCAGAAATAAAATGTGGAATGTTATACGTTGAATTCTGCAGAGTTCTAAACAGCAGAGCCGCAGTATCTACTCTACTGGATATAATTTCTTTCTTATAGCTATCTGTCCAACGTTCTGCAATGCTTGCTCCCGCTAGATGAATAATTGTGTCTACATCTTTATAACAGGCTTCATCAATTTCTTGTGAATCTGGATTCCAATAAAATCCCTGATATTCAGGTTTATTTTCAATCTTATCTTTACTTGTGGTAAGATAATTTACCTCTACACCACTTTGATGGCATTTCTTAGTAATCTCTTTACCTATAAGACCTGTTGCTCCTGTTATTAGAACCTTCATTTTTTTATTGACAAGGTATCAAAGAGTTGCGTTATTCAATAGCCTTTTATAACAGGTTTAACAGCCGTTATACTTTTGTTGCTCTTAACATTTCCCGTTTTCCCGGTGGTCCTTGTAACCTTTCCACTTTATAACCAACTTCTAACATCGCTCTTCTTACAGAACCTTTTGCGGCATACGTAACCAAAACACCATTTTGTTTTGTTGCTTTGTACATTTTTTCAAATATTTCTACAGTCCAAAGCTCTGGTTGCACTCTTGCTCCAAAGGCATCAAAATAAATAAGATCATACGCATGATGCTCTTCAATTTCATGAAAAAATTTCTGCTGCTTCTTTAAAATAAAATCTTCCGTAATTTCATGAAAGTCTTCCCAAGCGGTTTCGTGCATTTTTTCAAAAACAGTAACCGCATTAACTGTTGCTATTTCATTTGCAAAGTTGAGCTGAGAAACTTCTTCTACAGCAACAGGATAAGCTTCTACTCCGTTATAATTAATTTTGACACCTTTATCTTTACTCGCGGCCCACGTAACCAAAGCATTTAACCCGGTTCCAAAACCAATTTCAAGAATAGAAATCTCTTTTAGATTTTCTTGCTCTAAAAATTCATTTAGACCCATTTTTATAAATACATGATTTGCTTCTTGAATGGCGCCATGTTTAGAATGATATTGTTCATTCCACTCCGGAATATGTATAGTCGTAGAACCATCTCCGGTTTTCATAATTTCTCTTTTCATCTAATTATTTTCTGCTATCAACACTCCATCTGCAATGAATGAAAGCGTTCTTTTAGGTTTGGTAATTGCAGCTATTTCTTCTTCGGTTTTTCCACCATCTTTAGCATAATGCTGTTGTTCTTCTACAGAAACTTCAGAAACAAATGCCTTCCCATTTATAATTACCTCTTTATCGTCAATATCTTTAGGCACAAAGAATCCGTAATCTTGGAATTTCACCATTACCGATTCTTCATTATTAGGAAGATCTAAGGTCATCCAACAACCCTTACTCTTACAAACCTCCACTACCTTAGAAGTAAATTTCACTTGTACAGTATCTCCCGGTTTCATGGTATGATAAGCCTCTTCCATTTCAATTGCTGAAATTCCTCCACTTTCATTTATTTCCTTTCCAAAACTCTTATAGCTTGGTTTATTTTCATTTTCAGAGATTACCTTATCAGGTTCTGATTCCTGAGGAGAATTCTTACAAGATATTGTAAGAAGTGCGATAAAAACGATAAAAAAGTATAATTTTTTCATAATAATTTTAATTTTATAGCTGAAAATCAACAACCTGTCAAATTTACCAAAACTTTCAATTTTGATTCTACTTAAATTTCGGTAAATTTGCAATCTAAATTTGACATAATGAAAAACGATGCAACCATCGCCCTTGATATTGTAAAAGCCCCTACCTCCAAAATCGATTCTGTAGACTTTGAGAATCTTAACTTCGGGCACATATTTGCAGATCATATGATGATTTGCGATTACAAAAATGGCGCTTGGCAAACTCCACAAATTAAGCCTTACGGGCCAATTCAACTTGAACCGGCAGCTAAGGTATTCCATTATGGACAAGCAGTTTTTGAAGGAATGAAAGCCTTTAAAGATGACAAAGATAAGATCTGGATGTTTAGACCAGAAGAAAACTTCAACAGAATTAATAAATCTGCTCATAGATTAGCTATTCCAGAATTTCCTAAAGAATATTTCTTCGCTGCTTTAGAAGAATTATTAAAAATGGATAAAGACTGGATTAAAAAAGGGTTTGGAAACTCTTTATATATAAGACCATTTGTAATTGCAACAGAGCCTGGCGTACTAGCTTCTCCAGGAACAGAATATAAATTTATGATAATTTGTTCTCCTGCCAAATCTTATTACAACGGTGAGGTTAGAGTGCAATTTTCTGAAAAATTTAGCCGTTCTGCAGATGGTGGTGTTGGATATGCAAAAGCTGCCGGTAACTACGGAGCTCAGTTTTATCCTACCAATCTTGCCAAAGCAGAAGGATTTCAACAAATTATCTGGACAGATGCAAGTTCTCATGAGTTCTTGGAAGAGGCTGGAACTATGAATATTTTCTTCAGAATAAATGATAAATTGGTTACAGCTCCTACAAGCGATAGAATTTTAGATGGTATTACCAGAAAAAGTTTGATCCAACTTGCTGAAGACGAAGGAATAAAAGTAGAAGTAAGAAGAGTTTCTGTAAAAGAAATTGTAGATGCAGCTAAAGATGGATCTTTAAAAGAGATTTTTGGAACCGGTACTGCAGCGGTAATTAACCCAATTCAAGGTTTTGGTTATCAAGGTGAGAAATATGAACTTACTCCATTAAACGAATCTTATGCATCTCATTTAAAAGAGAAATTGATGAAGATTCAATATAACCTTGCCGAAGATAAATTTAATTGGAGATATCTTGTAAAAGAATAATCTTCAAAAAACATATAATAAAAAAAGCCCTATCATTGGGGCTTTTTTTATTTATCTAATATAGCGCTGATGTTAGGTTTAAAATAATTTGGACCTTTTAAAACTTTTCCATCTTCTCTATAAATAGGATTTCCATCTGCACCCAACTTACTCATATTACTGCGCTGTATCTCATCAAAAACTTCTTCAATTTTATGTTGCATGCCATGCTCTATAATCGTCCCGCATAAAATATAAAGCATATCTCCTAAAGCATCTGCTACTTCGGTGAGATCGTTATTATTAGCTGCTTCCAAATATTCTTCATTTTCTTCCTTCATCAAATTAAAACGGAGTAAGTTTTTTGCTTCTCCAAGATCTGCTATAGGACTTTCATTGCTTCCTAATCCAAATGCATCGTGAAATTTACGAACACTATCTATTCTCTTTTTCATTATTAAAATGAGTTTTAAAAGTTAACTTTGCATAAAAATAGCTAAAAATGTTTAGTACCGGACAATGGATCTTTGCTGCAATCTTCTTTGTATCTTTTGTAGCCATTATTATTTACAGTTACCGAAAAGATCTTCAACTTCATAAAAAATACTATAAAGGCAGTTTATTTATTTTGTTAGGATTTTTAGTATTTATAGGATTGCTCTTTGTAATAAAGATATTCTTAAACGAGTAGATCTCTCATTTTCGAACATAAAAAAACCTCATCAATGTTAATTGATGAGGTTTTCTATTTAAATCTTTTTAAGCTTATTTAGCTGCAGGTACTTCTTCCTTATTTTCTACATTAAGAAAATGGTAGTTCTTAGAGTACTCAAGCATTTGCGTTGGAAAATCTTTAGGCTGCTCTACTTTAATAGATTTAATTTCACCCTTATCATCCATTTCTGGAACTAATACAGGGTTAACAAATCCGCTGTAAGGTGCCGACTTAAATTGTGCATTTCTATCTAACACCTCTTTATGAGTGTTTTGATCTACTTTTACACCATAATTTTCGACTAAATTTTTAGCGGCATTAAAATCACCTTCAGATTTAATACGTTGCGTTTCTTTAAGCAATTCCCCAAAAAGCTCTCTTAATTTAGCATAATCTTTAATATCATAATAGGTTTTACCATCTCTGGTAATTTTTTCTATTACGTTATCTGCTTTTCCTTTTTCATAAACCCAAGCACTCACCCACTGGCGATTTCTCATGTGAGCTTCTTCTACATCATTTCCAAGATCAAGTCTTCTTAATTGTGTTAGAAGTCCGTTTCTAATATAACCATCATAAGCAGCCATACCGGTTTTCTTATAATCGTCTGTTAATCCTAATTCTTGAATTTTTGGATCCATCAAGTAGTAAAGACCTACAAGATCTGCTCTACCTTCTTCCATAGTAGATGCATAGTTCTTTAAAGTTTCTTTAGTTTCTCCTACACCAGGATTTAGTTGTCCAGATGCATGCCCAACTACTTCATGTAAAGCAGTGTGCAATTTATCTGCATTTTTACCATACTCTTCTTCTAAAGCTATTTCTTCTTCATCATTAGCAAATTCTTTCAAAACTCCAGAACTTCCTGCATTATTATATGCTCCAATAATATTTCCTAAAGAAACAGATTTACTTCCGTGTGCCGCTCTAATCCAGTTAGCATTTGGTAAATTAACACCAATAGGGGTACTTGGAGAAGCGTCTCCAGCTTCACCTGCAACAATCACAGTTTTATACGTAACTCCAACAACAGATTTCTTTTTATGCTCCGGCATTAAAGGAGAATTGTCTTCAAACCACTGAACATTCTCTTCAAGAACTTTCATTTTCTTAGACATCTCAAAATCTTTGATCTGAATCATACTTTCGTAAGAACCTCTATATCCTAATGGATCGTTATATACTTCAATAAAACTATTGATATAATCAATGTTTCCTTCGGTAGCTTCTACCCAAGCAATATTATAATCGTCCCAAGTTTGAAGATCTCCAGTTTGATAATATTTAATAAGAAGACCAAGTGCATTTGCCTGCTTCTCATTTTCTGCTACACCCTGCGCTTTTTCTAACCACTTAATAATTTCGTCTATAGCAGCTCCATAAAGGCCTCCACTTTTCCAAACTTTTTCTACTAACTGACCATTTTCTTTAACTAAAGTTGAATTCAAACCAAAAGAAAGCGGTTTTTTAGCATCTGGCGAAGATTTCTTTTTATAGAAAGCCTCAACTTCAGCAGCAGTTACATCTGGTCCGTAGAAATTAATTGCAGAACCTTCCAATAATCCTTTAGATGGATCTAGGTTCACCTTTTTCATGTCTTTATCATTAAAGATCACTTCATAAGGTTCTCCAGTAAGTTGCGTATTACTCTCTTTTAAAAGCGTATCAAAATATTCTTTGCTGAATTCTGGCTTAATCTTATCGTTAGAATAATGATGATGAATACCATTAGAGAACCAAACTCTTTTTAAATAGGTTACAAAAGAATTCCAATCTTCAGCATTCTTATCACCTTCGTAATTATTATAAATACTTTCTAAAGCACTTCTAATCTCAAGGTTGTATCTATAGTTTTGATCCCACATAATATCACGTCCGCTAAGACCTGCTTGAGTAAGATAGTAAACTAGTTTTTGTTCTTTAATAGAAAGATTTTCCCATCCAGGAATTTGGTAACGCAATACTTTAATATCGGCAAATTCTTCAACCGTAAAATTAAAAGTAGTGTCTGTCTTCACATCTGTTTCTGCAAGCTGATTATCTTTCGATTCATCATTACAAGAAATGAATAAAATTGATGCCGTAAAAAGCATCAGAAGAAATTTAGGTTTCATATATTTTTGTTTATTTTGCTACAAATGTAATAATTCGCGTCTTGTAAATTAACTATATTAGCATTTTGAACCACTAACCCCCTCAAATAGATGAAAATTATTAAATATTTATTCTTTCTAATTTTAATTGCAATTATTGCAGGTGCCATCTATATAGCTACAAAAGACGGGGATTATCAAGTGGAAGACAGCATAAGCATAGCTGCTCCTACAAGTGTAGTTTACAATGAAGTTAATGATTATCACAACTGGGAAAATTGGGGACCTTGGATGGATGATACAGACGATCTAATTATAAATTATGGTGCCAATACAAGTGGAGAAGGTGGTTCCTACTCTTGGAAAAGTGAAAAAATGGGAGATGGAAGCATAGCCACCATCAAAGCAATTCCAGATACATCTTTAGATCAAGAGCTTACATTTAAATCTCCTTATGGAGAATCTACGAGCCAGGTTTATTGGAATTTTGAAGAAATAGAAGACAGTACGCTGGTTACTTGGGGAATTAAAGGTTCTCAAAGTTTTATGGAAAAATTAGCCTTCACTTTTCAGGATCAATCTTTTTCTGAAATGCTAAACCCAATGCTTACTGAAGGTTTACAGAAATTAAAGAAGGTTACTGAGAATAAGATGAATGCTTACGCTGTTAATGTTGATGGAATTACACAACATGGAGGTGGTTTTTATATGTATACTACTACTGCTTCTAAAGTAAGCCAAGTAAGAGTGAAAATGCCTCAAATGTTTACCGATGTTTCCAGATATATGGAAGATAATAACATTACACAATCTGGAAATCCATTTGTACTCTATAACCAATGGGATAGACAAAACAATTCTGCCATTTATTCTGTTGGAATTTTTACGCCAAGTTTAGTAATAACACCTGCCGAAAGTTCTGTTCTTAACGGAATGCTTCCCGTTCAAAAAGTAGTTAAAACAACGCTAAAAGGAGATTATAAGTATATGCAGAAAGCGTGGGATGAAGCTTATAAATATATTGCAGATAACAATTTACAACCTTCGGAAGAGCAATCTGTTTTTGAAGTTTATAAAGTTAGTGCTGAAGAAACTCAGAATCCTTCACAATGGGTTACTGAAATTTATATTCCTTTAGTACAAATAGAAGAAGAAGTTCTAAACTAAAATTTATGAAAGCCCTATTAATGGTGTTTTTAGGTGGTGGCTTGGGAAGCGTTTTAAGATATGCGATTTCAAAATATTTAAACCAACTGCCGCTTCAACTCCCTTTAGGTACTTTAACAGTTAATATCGTTGGGAGTTTATTATTAGGTCTATTTCTTGGAATCGCCTTAAAAGGAGGACAGCTTTCTAATAACTTAGTTTTATTTCTTGCAACAGGCTTCTGCGGCGGTTTTACAACCTTCTCTACTTTTGCTTTTGAAAATCAAGAGTTCTTGAAAGCTGGAGATTATTTCCACTTTTCAGTATATACTTTAGGTAGTCTTATTGCCGGTTTTACAGCTATTTTTATTGGGCTTTACCTTTCTAAATTAGTGTAAAAGTTTCTCTTTATCATAACGAACTCCTACAGGAATTGAGGTTTTTAAATCATTTTCTGATGGAGGAATAGGGCAAGAATAATTTTTACTATAAGCGCAGTACGGATTGTAAGCTTTATTAAAATCTATTTCCACTCTTTTACCTAACGGAAGCTTAAGGTCTATATATCTCCCACCACCATAAGTAGTTTCCCCATTTGTTTGGTCTGTAAATGGAAGAAATAAATAATCTGCATACTCCGGTTTTTTAGCTAAATCTTGACTTTGATAAACGTTCAATTTAAACTTCTTCCCTTTTAATTGAAAATATAATTCTCCATACTTTACATAGATGGGTGTTCTTTCTTTAGTGGTTGGCATAGCAAAAGGTGATTCATATGGAGTTCTTACAAATTCAGCATCAACCACGTAATTAGTATCAATTTCAAAGAAGTCCAGACTTCTAAAAGCTTCTCTATCTTCAGATGATAAAGGAGATTCTTCAGCATCTTTATATTCTTCATTAATTGTTTTCTGAAAAGCTAGTGCACTTTCTACTTTCTTAGAATTCTGAGCAAATCCTGAAACTATGCTCAATCCGGTAATTATTAATATCGATAATGTCAACTTTAAAGACTGCATGGAATAATATTTTAATAGATCACAAAGTAAAAAATAATAATCAGTAAAATTTAATTTAATTTTGAACCATAGCCTTCATTAATGATCAAGAAAATATACCTTTCATACATAGACTCTTTTAGCGACCTTAGAAAGGAAGTTTGGCTCTTAGCACTTATTACCCTTATAAACCGTGCAGGAACTATGGTTATCCCCTTTTTATCGCTATATCTTACAAAGAGTAGAGGTTTTTCTTTAGAAGATGTGGGATGGATACTTACCTTCTTTGGATTAGGCTCTGTAGCAGGATCTTGGTTGGGCGGGAAATTAGTAGATACTATAGGGCATTATAAAACGATGGCTGCAAGCCTCATTGGATCTTCGTTTCTCTTTGTGCTCTTACAATTTCCAACAACATTCTGGGGCATTTGCGCGGGCATATTCTTGGTAATGATGGTAGCAGATATGTTTAGACCGGCAGTATTTGTGGCTATAAGTGCTTATAGCAAACCGCAAAATAGGACAAGATCTGTAACTTTAATTAGATTAGCAATCAACCTTGGATTTTCAGCAGGGCCTGCCTTAGGAGGAATTATAATTGCAACCTCAGGATATAGTGGCTTATTTTGGGTTGATGGTATTACCTGCTTTTTCGCCGGATTATTACTTTTAAAATTGCTTCATCCAAAGAAAGCTATAGAAAATGTAAAAGAAGTGAATTTAAAACCGCTGGGAGTGATGAGAGATAAACCTTACCTACTTTTCATTATTGCTATGATCATCTTCGGATTTATTTTCATTCAATATTTCTCCACCATGCCTTTATATTATGCTCAAGAATATAAACTATCAGAAGTTGAAATAGGCTTACTCTTGGGAATGAACGGATTTTTAATTTTCTTATTAGAAATGCCACTTATTAAATTTCTTGAAACTAGAAGGCTTACCAATATTTCATTAGTTATATGGGGAACTTTGTTAGTAGGTTTGAGTTTTCTAATAGTTAATCTAAGCGGATTTATTGGAGCACTAATCGTTGGAATGATCTTTCTTACCATTGGTGAAATGGTGGCTTTTCCATTTTCAAACACCTTTGCTTTACATAGAGCAGAACGAGGAAAACAAGGATCTTACATGGCGCTTTATAGCATCGCCTTTTCTATAAGCCATATTTTTGGACATAACTCCGGAATGCAACTTATAGGTCATTATGGTTTTGAATTTACTTGGTATATTATGATTTTATTTGCCATTGTTGCTTGCCTTCTTTTATTTTGGTTGATCAGAATATTAAAAAAGGAAGATCCTACTGCTCATTTAGCTTAAGATTATAAAACTTAGCAGAACCAAGATATTTTCTTATTAGCTGATTGTATTCTGGACTTAGCTTTAAGTCTAAAGTACCGGAAATGGAATATAAGGAATCCATATTTTTGTATCCGGTTTTTAAAAGATCTTCCAAATATAACAACGCTGTTGGATAATCACCATCATTTGCGGCTATAGCAATAATATCAAAATAACCTTCTGGGCTCTCCTTATCAAAAATAGTTTTTAAAATAGCAGTATAAACGAGAAGGTCTTTATTTGCTTTAACCTTATTTAATTCTTCATAAGATTGAATTGCCATATTTTGAAGAAAACCTTGCAATCTGTACCCCAGTTCTTTTTCCGCAATATTCCCAGATTCTTGCGCTTCTTTAAGATCTTTCATCTGCTGACTCCAATAACCTAAATTTTCAAAATTTACATTGGCCAGATCTTCACTTAAAAAATAAGAATATTGAGTGATTTTGTAGTCTTCTTGCGTTGCAGCAGCATAATACCTTCTGCGCTGTTCTTTAAAAATTTTATTCTTCTTTATCTGTTTTTTCAATTCATCTATTACATCCTGATCTTGCTCCTTTTGATATTTATTTTCCAATACTTCCAAGAATTGATAAGCTTTATAAAAATTTAATTGCCTCCGCATGTTTTCCGCTATTCGAATATCATGCTGAAAAAGTCTGCTTGGATCTACAGTGTTAGAAGATAAGGTATCACTTAGATTGCTCTTATTTCTTTGTAGCGTAAATTCTGATATTCCGCTATAAATAAGATCTGCAGAAGGATATTCTTGTTCCTCGTCAAACCTATAAATATTAGTAGGGTATCCTATTTTAGAAATATAACTAGAAATCTCTTTGAGCCTGTAATAATCTGGATCTTTATAATTTATTAATCCAATTAAAGAATATCCACTTCCTGGTTTTAATATCTTAGAATTCATCCAATAATCACCTATGGCTAAAACTCCTTTTATATTATTCCTAACAGAAGACAAAGCCATACCAGCAACAGCACCTTCATTTAAACCTACAACATATAGTGCCTTTTGGTTTATTGGGAAATAAGAACTCACCGTTTCTATCAACCTATTACTTACCTCAGCATTAGCTACCAGATCGTTCTTAACATTTATATTATTAGAAGCCGCAAGAATATACCCTTGTTCTTCTGCCGTTTGCTTGAATAACTGAGTAACAATTCTTCCTCTTCCTTTTGGATCTAGAATAAAAATAACTGACCAGGTTTTTTCTTTAGAATAATAACTTGGGAGATAAATGGAAAATGTTTCTTTATAAGTAGAGTCTGCGATAATCAAATTATCGGTAACCATTCCCTTTTTTAAAACTACTTGTTGAGCAAAAGCAGTTTGAACGATTACAAGAAATAAGAATGAATAAATATATTTCAAGATGAATAATTTAGTGTTCCATAAAGTTAGAATAATAAAGGCATAAAAAAAAGACCTCTAAATAATAGAGATCTTTCATTTTTTGTAACTAAACGTGCTGTTAGGGTTTATTTCTTAACTCTTTGTAGTTTCATATTTTGTGTTCCTGGAAAGAACATTTTAGCCAATACTGATATTACTAATAAATCAGCAAAGATCAAAAACAACACTCTCACCGCCGGTATACCAAAAAAGTTCATTCCTGTAAATCCTATCAAACCTGTAATAACAGTTAATGCAAGGAATATTAATGTATAGTTTTTCATAGCGTATTATTTTCTTTCAAAGATAAGTACAGGATAGTCGCACAAGTATTAAAGAAATTACAATTGAGCAGAATTTAACTAAAAAATCTTCAGAAGATAAAGGACTGTTAAATTTGGGCTTATAAAAGCATTCATTCTTTAGTTAATAATAAAGCACTATCTTTGCAGCCGGTTGCGATCTTCTCCGACAACGCAACAATTACACACAGTCTGCCCACGATTAATAATAGATACGGCGCAGCATTTATAATTCATACATGACATTTAACGATTTACAATTAACTGAACCTTTACAGAAGGCAGTTCAAAAAGTGGGATATACCAGTCCTACACCTATACAAGCTCAATCTATACCCGCCATCTTAAAAGGTCGCGATGTACTTGGTTGTGCACAAACCGGAACTGGAAAAACAGCAGCTTTCTCCATTCCAACCATTCAATTATTAAATTCTTCTTCACAAAATAACGGTAGAAAAATAGAGATCAAAAGTTTGATTTTAACTCCTACCAGAGAACTTGCTATTCAAATTGGTGAAAGTCTTTCAGACTACGGTCAATTCAGTACATTAAAACATTTAGTAATCTTTGGTGGTGTTCCACAAAATTCTCAAGTAAACGCCTTAAGAAACGGAGTAGACATCTTGGTTGCAACCCCGGGAAGACTTCTAGATCTTATGGATCAAGGATATATATCTCTTTCTAAAATTGAAATTTTCACTTTAGATGAAGCAGATAGAATGCTAGACATGGGATTTGTTCACGATGTTAAAAAAGTGATCAAGAAAATTCCTCAAAAACGTCAAACACTTTTCTTTTCTGCTACTATGCCAGATTCTATTTTAGATCTTGCAAATAGCATTTTAGATAATCCTGTTAAAGTAGAAGTAACGCCTGTTTCTTCTACGGCGGAAATGATTCAGCAAGAAGTTTATTTTATTGACAAAACCAATAAGAAGAACTTGCTAATAGATCTTTTAAAAGAGTCTGAAGCAGATAGAATTTTGGTTTTTACAAGAACCAAACACGGTGCTAATAAGGTGGTAAAAGACCTTATGAAAGAAAATATTAAAGCGGAAGCCATTCACGGAAATAAAACTCAGAATGCAAGACAAAAAGCTTTAAAGAATTTTAAAGATAAAACTACTCGAGTTCTTGTTGCTACAGATATCGCCGCGCGTGGAATTGATATTGATGAGCTAGCGCTTGTAATTAATTTTGAGATTCCTAACATTGCTGAAACGTACGTTCACCGTATTGGTAGAACCGGTCGTGCAGGTGCAAGTGGTAAAGCCATCTCTTTTTCAGATTATGAAGAAAAAGCCTACATTAGAGATATTCAGAAATTAATAGACCAAAAGATTCCGGTTATCGAAGGTCATAATTATCCAATGGAATACTTTGAAATTCCGGAGAAGAAACCTCAAGGAAGAAGACCTTCTAGAAATCAGAACAAACCGTCGACTTCTAAAAGAACGAATTCAAATTCAAGCAAAAATTCTAACGGTAAGAGATTTGACAGATCGAAAAATAAATAAAGGGCATTCCGAAAACTATTTTGGAGACTATCGAGATTTTTGGTGGAATCGTGGATTTTTAGATCTTACGGCTCAAAGACTTGAACTTTCCAATATAAACTCTATGCTTGATGTAGGCTGTGGAAATGGGCATTGGACAAGAATTCTTGCGCCTTATCTTGCTCCAAAAGCATCGGTAACAGCTGTAGATAGTGACCAAAGATGGTTTTCTGAAAATATAGAACTGAAAGAACATATCTCTAATTTAGATATGTCTTTCAGTTTACTAAAAGGCGATGCACAAAACCTTCCATTTGAAGATGAAAGTTTTGAAATGGTGACTTGCCAAACGGTACTTATTCACGTGCCATATCCGCAGAAAGCTCTAAAAGAAATGATGCGCGTTTTAAAACCGGGCGGAATTTTACTTTGCGTGGAGCCTAATAATATAGTTCAAAGTTTAACCAAAACTTCGCTTACCAAAAATGACTCTATAGAAGAAACATTAGATCACATTAAATATAGATTGATCATTGAAAAAGGAAAGAAGAACATGGGCCATGGAGACAATTCTTTAGGAGATTTGTTACCTGGAATGTTTGCTTTGGAAGAGCTTAAAAATATAGAAGTTAGATTGTCTGACAAGGCTATAGCAATGTATCCTCCATACGATAATGAAGAACAAGTTGCTACCTTAAAACAATGGATGACCGGAAGTTCTTGGAAATCTAACACTCAAAAAGATATCGACTTTTTTAGTGCTGCAGGAGAAGAGTATATGCAGTTTTATTTTGAATATCAGGAAAAATATTCGCGTAAAGACGAACATGTCATGGGAGCGCTACAAAGAGAACAATACCACGCTGCAGGAGGTTCTATGATGTATCTTGTAAGTGGAATTAAGTAAATAATTTATCTTCCTCCTCTGCTTTTAATAGGACCGTGTTCTATAACGTTAGAGAGAATAATATGTGTTTTTGTTTCTCCATAAGTAATCAATTTATCTATAAATTCTTCTAGATGTGTTTGATCATAGAGTACTACTTCCATGATAATATTTTCATTTCCGGTGATCCTGTAACAATTAATCACTTCTTTAAATTCTTTTACCTTTTCAAGAAAGGGTTTTAATCTTCCCATAAATGCTCTAAGAGTAATCACCGCTTTTAATTGATGCCCTGTTTTGTGATATGATACTTGCGCTTTGTAACCCTTTATCACACCCATGTCTTCCATTTTCTTCACTCGTTCTGCAACAGCCGGAGAGGTTAAGCCAACCTTTCTACCAATCTCGGCGAAAGATTGTCTTGCATTAATTTGTAGCTCATCAAGTATCAACCAATTAATTCTATCTAAAGGCATATTTAAAGATTTTAATATCAAAATTACATATTATTAAACTAAATGTGATATCTCGCTTTAAATATTAAAGCATGGATCTATACATTCTCAGTAATTTTATGTGAGCTAAGAAGAACTATATCATACATGGAAACCGATTTTAATCAGTTAAAAGTTTATCTAAAAGCGCAGGAAATATTCAAAGTTTCTCGCGCCATTGCCTGTATTATTAGTGATAACAAAAATATGATGGAGATTGGCATTTCTACTAACTATAATTACCATTTTGCGGGTGAAATAGTTTCAGACTCCTTAAGGCTCATGCCTGGTTTAGCTGTAGTTCAAAACACTTCAAACTATACGCTAAGGCTCAAAAGAGCAAATAATATTCGTAAATCTGCTAAACGAATGCTGATTAAATGTAGAAAATTAGAATTTAACGGCGTAAAAGAAACCGAATTCTTGAACCTATTGAAATCGGAGATCCAACAGTTTGAAAACTTATTTGCAGATTGGTTGAATAATCTTCATTACAAAAAAGACGAATAATCTAAATTAAACCAAAACGTCTTCTGTAAAAAATGCCAACTTCACTCCCTGAATAAACATGTTTGTTCCAATAATGGCGATGATTAATCCCATTATTTTTTCTATTACTACGATCTTGTTGGCACCAATATATCTTACCAAGTATTCGCTAGAAATAAACGCTAAATAATTGAGCCATAATATAAGCGCTAACATAGAAATTATAATGGCAAGCTCTAAATAACCGGCATTGGTAGTAAAGTTCATTGCAGTAACAATAGTACCAGGTCCTGCAAGAATAGGAATTGCTAAAGGAGAAATAGAAATTCCTTCATTAAAGTTGATCTCTGTCTGGTTATCTATACTAGATTCTTGAGAACGGATCATTTCAAATCCAACAAAAAATATTAAAATTCCTCCTGTGATCTTAAAGGCAGGAATGGTTAATCCAAAAAGGTCAAAGATATATTTACCTAGAATTATAAATCCGGTAACTATAATAAAGGCAGTGATAGTTGCCTTTTTTGATATTTTCTTTTTGGTAGCTCTATCTGCCTGTTTTGTAAGACTGATAAAGATTGGAATATTCCCAGCGGGACTATTAATCGCAAAAAAACCTGTAAATACAGCTATTGCAAATAACCACAGATTTTCCATAGAAGTAGTT
>Ga0115567_10001047_pt1 | contig 27715 bp, 28 predicted proteins | sample COGITO_mtgs_1204_2_FD_88679 | JGI IMG/M metagenome (GOLD analysis project Ga0115567, IMG submission 88679) | Pelagic marine microbial communities from North Sea - COGITO_mtgs_120412 | ecosystem: Environmental > Aquatic > Marine > Epipelagic | place: Germany:Helgoland, sampling site Kabeltonne... | reverse complement strand
TTGTTTATACTTTTTCAACCTAAAATCTCAACCCAAAACACCTTTTGGAGGGCGTACCCTTCAAATAAAAGGCACTCACACATAGGTAGAATATTTTTTGTAAGTTCCTGTATGAAACCCCTCTGGGGCATATTACAGAATTAGGTTATACTAAAAGAATGATTATCATTATAACGGTTACAATTATAATAGCAAATATTTTCCATGGTTTTGTTTTTGGCGTTTTATTTAATAATTGGTGAATCCACTCTAAAGTACCGAAAACCAAAAAAGATATTATTGCAAGTGAGCTATAATCTTTATCATAGAAAAACTTACCTGTTGCTGATATAATTGCTCCGATAAGGAGTATAAAGAATGCTACCCAACCTAAATTTTTTTTAATCCAATCCATAAATCAAATTAAAAACAGAATAATTGCAATCCTAATTACAAGGGTAATGTTGTTAGATTGTTTTTTGTAATTTTCTGTATGAAACGCCTCTGGGTCATATTATTAGTGTGATGTTATGAAGTAAAAAGATTTTTATATTTTTTTATGAAATATATATTATCAATCTTAGTTACTCTCTCTTTTTTTATTTTTTTATTTTTCATTGGCTGTAATAATCAAGATGAAAATGTAAATCAAAACGACTATCTTTTTGAAAAGCCCCAAGCTATAATTGCCAAAATGACCCGCGGAATCAATATAGGCAATACTCTTGAACCTCCTCACGTAGGAGATTGGAACAATAAATTTATCGAAGAATATTTTTTTGATGATTATGTAGAAGCAGGATTCAATACTGTTCGAGTGCCCATCCGATGGGAAAAGCATACGTTAGAGTTTCCTCCTTATACGGTTTCAGAAACGTGGCTCGATACCATTGAAAAAGTTATTGACTGGGGATTAGAACGCGACCTATTTATTATTATAAACGCGCATCATGATTGGTGGTTAGTAAACAACTATAATTCTTTAGAAGTTCGTAATCGTTTTCATAATATTTGGAACCAGATAGCGTTTCGTTTTAAAGATAAACCACCCCATCTTCTTTTTGAAATTATCAACGAACCTCACGGTATGACGAAAGAAAATGTTGATGAGCTTAACAAAGATATTTTAAAAATCATTCGAGAAGAAAACCCTCAGCGTATTGTGATTTATGGAGGCCATAGCTGGTCAAATTCTAACCATCTCCTTTCAGCCCGTATTCCCAATGATGAATATATTGTTGGCTATTTTCACTCATACGACCCCTGGGATTTTGCTGGTAAAGGGAATGGAGTTTGGGGGTCTGATTATGATATTGAAAGGATAAAATCTAAATTTAATCAGGTTAGTCAATGGTCAAGAAAAAATAATATTCCTGTTATGCTTAGTGAATTTGGTGCAATTCATGATTGTGATTATAATTCTCGAATGCTACACTATTTTACTTATGTAAAAGAAGCTCTACTTAACGAAATTGCATTTCAAGCATGGGATGATGGTGGAAAATTTAAAATATACGATAGAGAATCACGATTATGGCCAGAAGTTAAAGATATTCTGATTCATACCTATATTGATGGGCCAGAAAAACTTAAGGCCCATTACATAAATGACACTCAAGCTTATTTAACTTGGATAAATAATAATGATCAATGTTCAAAAATCATTATTGAAAAGAAAAGAAATTTACTGTTATTTGAAAACATTGCTGAATTAGATTCAAATATTAATGAATACATAGATAATTCACCAGGTGTGGTAAATGCTACCTATCGTGTAATATCTGTTTGTGAAAATAGTATTCGTAAATACTCAAACCCCTTTAAGGTGCAGCGATGAAAAAAATAACATTATTGTTTTCATTGCTTCTTGTCTTTTCAACCAAAAATCTCAACCCAAAACACCTTTTAGGGGGTGTACCCTTCAAATAAAAGGCACTCACACATAGTTAGATTATTTTTTGTAAGTTGATATAGTATTTTTCTTGAGCAGTATCAAAAAGAGCAGTTTTTAAAATAAATTATATTAAGTAGGAGTTTATATGCCATATAAAAAAATGATGTCTACAGTTGCAACAGTGCCTCTAATTTTTTTGGTTGCTTTTGTTGCTGTTCCAGAATTTTTTGTTTTACAGTCTTACCCTAGTGCAGAAGGGTTATCTTTGGAAATAGGAATAACTCATCGGTACATTATGTCTGGTATGTTATTTATGGTTGTGTGTTTTGCATTTCAATCCAGAAACATTGAGAAAGTGGATAACCAAAAAGCAATTCTTTTGGGTGCTGCTATCGGTTTCTCTGTGATGTGTGCTGTCATAATTTCTATGCCAGTATTTCGTGGTACCCCATTGAGCATACCGCCAATGATTGCCACAGGAACAATCGCAGCGCTTAGTTTCTGGTCACGTTCGAAGCTGAGCTAATGGAGCTCTGAATTATCGGAAGATTTTGCCACTCAAAAAATCTGGTGTCCTAAAAGTAAAAGCGGAATCTGGAAAGAATTAAATGAAACGCCTCTGGGTCATATTATTTGTACTACCACTTTTTGCTCAAGAAACTAAAAAAGAAGATTCATTTATTCAGAAGATGGAAAACAAAGCACCGATTCCCCATCCAAACAAAGCACCGGATCAATGGCTATTGGCCCATATAGATGTAGAAACCACGGGCTTACTTCCTGGTCATCATGAGATGATTGATGTGGGTATCGTTATGACCACTTTAGAAGGGGATATTTTAGACAGTTTATTTCTGCGTATTCAGCCGAATAACCCGGAAAGGTTATCGCCTGGAGCCAAAGCAGTAAATGCCTTTGATGCAGATCATTGGCAGAAAATGGGGGCGCTTCATCAATCGGTAGCGGTAGATAGTATTATTGCATTTCACAAACGAACTGCCGGGAAAAAATACGTTCTCATGGTGGCGTATAACTCTCATTTCGATGCTGCGTTCATGGATCATCTATTCCGATCGGCCAATAAAACATGGCGAGATTTGTATTATTATTTTATTCTGGATATTCCGTCTATGGCTTGGGGCTTGGGCATCCAAGAGTTAACCTCCAATTGGATTCGGGATCGTTATCAGGTGGCTGATGAACCCCATATTGCCGAAGAGCATACGGGCATCACCGGTGCAATGGTGAATGTGCGTATTTACAAGGCACTTCTACAGTATCGTCAGGATATCATGTCAAACGTTCCCAGCAAAAAATAATCAAGACTTGCAGATAATGCTATGACATCCAATTCAGGGAAAGATAAGCTTTGTCCCTTTTGCCAATCGCTGAAAGTGGTTGCAGAACATAATTCTGTTTTCGCAATTAAGGATAATTATCCGGTGACGAAAGGTCATCATTTAATTATTCCATTCAGACATACAGAAAATTATTTTTCCATGAATGACCAGGAAAGGGAAGATACAACAGCATTGCTCAAAGCATTAAAACCTAAGTTAGAAGAAAAAGATCCGACCATAACCGGTTTTAATATTGGCATGAATAGTGGAGAAACAGCAGGACAAACAGTTATGCATTCACATATTCATCTTATTCCCAGAAGAAAAGGGGACACACTGAACCCAAGAGGTGGTGTTAGGGGGGTAATCCCTAATAAAATGGATTACTAAATTGAAACACCTTTGGGTCAAATAACCTCCTCACGGGGGCTTTTTTATGCACAAATCAGCTAGAATTGATATCTGAAATATAAAAGTCTTGTAATTTTTTTGTCATTTTACCTCTGATACCATCTCCAATTACTTTCTTATCAACACGTATAACAGGAATAATTCCTGCAAATGTTCCAGTAACAAAAATTTCAGTAGCAGATAGAACATCTTTTACGCTAAAGTTTTTTTCTTTTATCACTATTTTATTTTGATTGCAAATGCGAATCACGCTTTTCCTCGTAATTCCATTTAAACAGTGTTCTCCCTTTGAAGTCCATACTTCATTTGATTTAATAATAAAAAAATTAGTTGAGTTACAAGTAGAGACATAGCCGTTAGGATCAAGCATTAAGCCCTCATCAGCTCCTTTTTTGTCAGCTTCAATACAAGCAGCAATACAATTATGTTTACTTAAAGAATTAATATGAGGATTTTGTACACGATTATCTCTTAAAGTAGAAACGACTGCTAATTTGATACCTTCTACAGAAACTCTAAGGTCAAGCATTTTGAACTCAGGGATTATGACAATGGTTGGTTCTCCAATAGTAACTTTTGGATGTTGGTAAGGTGTTTTTTTTAATCCTCTTGAAACTATTAACCTGATATGAACATCCGAAAACATTTTATTCTTTTCTACTGTTTTATATATAATATCCTTCACTTCATCTTTACTTCTATTAATCTTAAGTGAAATTTCATCAGCGCCTGTAAATAGGCGTTCTAAATGGTCATCAAGATGAAGAAGTTTTCCATTATAAAGTCTAATTCCTTCCCATACCCCATCACCTAAAAGAAAACCACCATCAAGAACAGATACATAGGCTTTTGATCGGTGAAAAAAATCACCATTAATATAAACTTGAATATCTTGATTGCGAGCATCTTCTTGATAATCGTGAGTTGATGGCATCTATTAGTCTAAAAAATTAAATACTATTTTTCAAGTAAGGTTTTATTGTTTTTAAAAAATATAAAGTAGGCTGGAACTCCAGTTAAGACAAAGGAAAGGTCTTGCATTGATAAATTAAATTGATAATAAATCCTTAACAGCACCAAACTTGCTAAACCAATTAAATACATTGAGGGTAAAAAAGGATAAAAAGGGATTCTATATCCACTCTCGCCTAGGTCTAATTTTCTAAATTTGAAGAAAGCAACCGTTGTAAAAATATAAAAAATGAGTATAGTAAATACCATCCCAGTTACAATTGTCTCAAAGTTTTGTCTAATAACTAGCAAAACAATACCCCAAATACAATGAGCAAGGATTGCGTTGCTTGGGGTTCGAAATCTTGGGTGAATATTATCAAACCATTTAAACAACATCCCATCACGCGCCATAGCATAGTAAAGACGACTTGCAGACATCATTGTCCCATTAATGCTTCCAGTTGCTGATATAATAACAGTAATTGAAATTAGACTTGCACCTAAATTTCCAAATAATAAACTAGCTATATCTGAAGCAACTATAGAGCTTGAGCGTACACCTTCCATTCCTAAGACTGTATGATAGAGTATATTTGCGGATATATAAAGAATAGCAATAGCTGATATGCCATAAAACATTGTTTTAGGGATAACTTTCTGAGGTTCTTTCATTTCACCAGCAATGTATCCAACTCTGTCCCAACCTAGATATGAAAAGAGTATTAACATTATTGCCGCAACTATATTTCCAATAGCTCCCAAATTTTCAGTTACATGGGCTGTTTCTGATAATTTTAAAAAATCTCCTTCAAACATTGCTAAGCCAGCTACAGTAAAAATTGTGATGCCGATTGTTTTGATTGAGGTTGAAAACTTATTGTAGAAGCTTGCTCGTTCAACGCCCATATAATTAATAGTACCAAAAATAATAATAATAATAATTGATGCTATAATTTTTTCAAATTGACCCATAGGTATAAAATAACCTAAATAATTAGCCGTAATTAAACTAATCCCTGCAGCCGGACTTGTTCGTATTATTAGTAGTTGCGCCCAACCAAATATAAATCCCCAGAAAGGACCAAAAGCTTCTCTTATGTATATATACTCTCCACCAGTATTTGGGAAACGTGATCCTAGCTCAGCATATATTAGAGCTCCTACATAAATAAAAAGAGAAACAGCAAGCCAGAGGATTATAATCAAATTAAATGAATTTGTATATCCTGCAATGATTTGAGGAGTTGCAAAGATAGCCGATCCGATTGTAATCCCAATTAGAAGAGATATGCCATCAAATAAGCCTAGCGTTTTTTTTAGTTTTGCCATTTATCAAATTATACATTTATTATTAAAAATAATTATAATGATTTAACTACTTTTAGAAAGTGTACCCTTATATATATAACGCCGCTCCCACATAGTTAGATTATTTTTTGTAAGTTTCTGTATGAAACGCCTCTGGGTCAAATCTAAGTTAAGTAATGAATAAAATAGCAAATGTCTTGCATTGGATTGGATTTTTTGTAACATGTTTTATGTTAGTTTTATCATTTCTTGATGAAAGTAGAGATGAGGTCTTCATCCATTTTACTGCATCTATGATTCCAAATACTCTTTCATGGTTTATCGCAGTTCTGTTGACAGGAAAAAGGAATTTTTTCCCATTCTTAATTAAATGAAACGCCTCTGGGTCATATTATTTATAGTATTCTTTTCATTTGCATGCAATGATACTGACTTTGAATGTGACCAGCATGATATTTCAGATTGCAATAGTAATAATAATAAAACAAATATTAGAGTATTTAATAACAGTGAATACGATTTATGTAATGTAGTAATTAGTATTGATGAAAGTAGAAATCATGGTGACATTAAAAGTGGTGAAAACACCTGTTATCGTGGATATGATAAAGCTTACAGATATGCATATGTCTCACTTACGATTAATGGTGAAGATTTAGTCATCCAACCTATAGATTATGTTGGAGAAACACCGCTTGAAATTGGTTATTTCACATATCAATTAGATATAGAAGAAAGAAATAATAACATGCACTTATCTATTACTACTACTACTGACTAAATGAAATCCTTCTAGGTCAAATAAAGGATAATAAGGTGGGACACTTAATTGAAGGACACCTTAAATAAAACCTACCTTATCAAACCCCCGTATCCGTGAAGTGAGCCCCTTATATAGGTAAAGGGTCTTACCTAAAAAGATAGTGAGAAACATCACAGATTAGTCTATCAAGTTTCAGTAATTTTGATAAAACTTATTACAAGGAATAATCTAAAATGAAAAAAATACTTTCAATCTCAATATTGCTATTTCTTTTTGCTTGTGAAGATGATAAAGCTGATGAGACTGCTGCAGTAAACTTAGATGGCACTTATAAATTATCCATGGAATCTGCGGATTGTGGTGATGGTGAATTTGATGTTCAATATCTTACAATTGATAATCTAATGGTAAGTAATTGGGATTATGATGGCGATGACTGTGATCAGGGCGATGACTGCTACGATGCAGAAAGTTTCTCTGTAAAAAAAGATGGGGACGGCTTAAGTTTTTCAGAGGGCCCTGATGTCAAGGTGGCGATGACAAGAAATGGGACTAATGGTTTAAAAGTGTCCTTTAGTATGGGGGGTAGTGTTGTCAGTAGTGAAATTTGGGATTATGAATCTTCTGAAATAAAAACTTATTCTCCGATTTGCAATTAATGATTATTTAATAATCTAAGACTATTAAATCTTATTCTTAAAAAGAGCCTCACCTTAGCGTGGGGCTTTTTTGTTTATCCTTTTTCAACCTAAAATCTCAACCTAAAACACCTTTTAGGGGGTGTACCCTTCAAATAAAAGGCACTCACACATAGTTAGAATATTTTTTGTAAGTTGTTATAGTATTTTGTTGAGCAGTTATTAAAAGAGCAGTTTTTGAAAGATAACTATATGAAACACCTCTGGGTCAAATAAAGGGTGAAATATGAAATGTTTATCATGTTCCCATAATTGGAAAAGAACTAAACTTACAGAATATGTATCTTTATTAGCCTTATGTCCAAATTGTGGCGGTCGCCTTTTAGCAAGGAATGATTTTATTCTTTCAATTGTAAATGCCATTAAGAATATTTTTTATAAATATAAATGAAACGCTTATGGATTTAAATTTAATTTTTTTCACAATTTTTGTTTTGCTAATAGCATTAATTATTCATTTTCTAGAGGATAAATATCCAATAGAAAATTTCAAACGATCCTCTACAATCAAGTTTGATTTTATTGTCATTTTAACTTCAACTTTATTAGTATTTTTTATTATGGATCATTTACTCAATGAAAGGATCGTTTCTTTCATCCATAATTTAGTTGGTTTAGGTGAAAGTATTAGCTCATGGCCTTCATGGCTTAGATTAGTATTAGCTTTAGTAATTGGAGACTTTGGTTACTATTTAGTTCATAGAATGATGCACTTACCTTATTTTTGGAACACACATCGCTTCCATCACTCAATAGTTAAAATATACTGGTTTTCAGGCTTAAGAACTTCTTTCTTGAATTCATTTATTATTCGTATTCCTTATCTAGTGGGCTTTCAAATATTTGAAGTCGCTTATAAAGAACTATTAATTGCGAGCATTCTTCTAATAATTGTTAACTTTTGGATTCATGCTAATCTTAAACTGAAAGTAGATAATTTTCTTTCTTATTTAATGATTACACCTAGATTCCATCGACTTCACCATGTAAATGATGAACAAGTAACTGGAAATAATTTTGGAAATATTTTTTCTATATGGGATCATATATTTGGCACTGCTATAATAGATGAATCATGGGATATATCTGAAAAAGGCGAAAAGCTTAAATGGAAAGAAGTTTATAGGCAAATAATCGGAATTTAAATAATTATTTGGAGCCTTTCTCAAATATTAGAAAAAATACCTAATGCAAAATGAGACCATCCTTAAGGTAGGGAGTACCAGGGTCACTTAAGTAAATGAAACGCCTCTGGGTCAAATAAACGCTTTTATTTACTTTGGAAGATTGGAAGCGCCAGTTTCTTGTCTCCATATTTTTCCATCTTTAAATCTTAAGAAAGCTAAAACACCTTGTACATTGCCATCAGATTTAAAAGTGACCACAGCATGGTTTACGCCAACTTCATCATTTTCATATAATATTCTATTATTACTAGTAACGATATCATCACTAGCTACCCAATCAATGACATCTTGTTTGCTAAGAATCTTTCCAGCTGCATGCAATGTAAATTCAAAATCATCATGAAGTAATTCGCTCATTGCATTTACATCTCTATCATCAATAGCTTGTGTCCATTTTTGTAATAAACTCATTTTTTCCCTTTTTATTTAACAATGATCTGTACAAAAAATAACCAAAAATGATACAATGCGAAAGTCTATTCCTCAACTCAAAAAACTTAGAAAGAGCAGAAATGAAGTAAAGTCAGATAGTATTTTTTATAATGTGTTTTATGGTAGTAAAAGTTTGATATGGTATCGTGATTATTTCAAAGATAATTTTACTGATACTGATGTTTCAAAAATATTAAAGCTAGTGGATGCAGATCATATTGTGGTCGGTCATACTACACAAGAAAAAATTGTCAATTTATTTAATAATAAAATTTTTGGGGTAGACTCAGGTCTTAAAAATGGAGAATATGGTGAAGTCTTAATTATTGAAAATAAAAGGTTTTTCCGTGGAACTCTAAATGGAGAATTAATTGAATTAGTCTCAAAATAATGTTGATCGGTTTGAAACATTTATTCTAAAAAATACTTCAAAAAAATCTATCAATCCTTAGCCTAGATTTATAGTAAAATTATACATTAAATTATTTCACAGATAAGGTTAAAATAGTATCTTTTAAGATCAAAAAAACTGAATCTAATTTTATATTTGTCATTATCTAGTTCACTTAAAATAATAAAAAAATGTTCTTTATTGTATTTCTTACAGCGTTAGGCATTATGCATGGTTATGTTGGTTGGAAAATATTTTCTGACCTAGACCTTAATTCTACTTATGCTTTAATAGCTATCATATTAGTCATCATTTTAACTCTTTTACCAGTTTTGCCGATTCTCTTCAGATACATTGGTTATGAATCAAGTTTATTAGACAAATTATCTTTTATTGGCTATACCAGCTTAGGTTTCTTTACGCTTAGCTTTTTAGCCTTTATTTCAAAAGATTTAATAATTAAATCTTGGGGGGTTATATCTTCTTTTTTCCCAGTTGATGTAAAGCAACAAGTTACCCTCGATATAGAAAAAAGAGAATTTCTTCAAAAATCATTAAGCATTGGAATATTAACATTGATTGGACCCACCACAGCTTATGGGTTTTACTCAGCGAGAAAAGGTCCCTCGATTATTAATCAAACTATTTTTTTAAAAAACTTACCTGATTCTTTTGAAAACTTTACCATTGCCCAAATATCAGACCTCCATGTTGGACCAACAATTAAAAAACCATATGTAGAAAAAGTTTTAAATCAAATTTCAAATATAAATCCAGATCTAATTGCTATAACCGGTGATATGGTTGATGGTTCTATTGATTATTTAAAAAAAGACTTAGAACCATTATCTCAAATGGTCGCTAATTACGGAACATACTTTGTCACAGGAAACCATGAGTATTATTCTGGCGCTGAAAGATGGTTAGACGAAACTGATCGTATGGGTTTTACAAACTTAGTTAATGAAAATAATTTAATTACAATTAATGATCAAAATATAGTTTTAGCAGGAGTTACAGATTTTAGAGCACATCAAATTATTCCTAGCCACAAATCCAATCCTAAAAGCGCACTTAATGGAATAAAAAGTGAAAAAGTCAAAATTTTATTAGCTCATCAACCTTCAAGTATCTTTAGAGCCAATGAAGCAGGCTACGATCTTCAAATTTCGGGTCATACGCATGGTGGGCAATTTTGGCCATTTACATACCCTACAAAAAAAGCAAATCCTTATTTATCAGGTTTACATAATCATAGTGGTACTCAAATATATGTGAATAGTGGGACTGGCTATTGGGGTCCTCCTCTACGCCTTGGTGTCCCTGCTGAAATAACACTCTTTAAGCTCAAAAAAAAGCTAACTACGACATAAGCCTTTAAGTGAATGAAATACTTCCTGGGACAAACCGTTTAATTAAATAATATTCATTATGTCATATATATATTTATTTGGTGCAATAATTTTTGAGGTGATAGGTACAATGCTGTTACCCCTATCAAAAAACTTTACAAAACCTCTTGTTAGTATTGTTGTAGTAATTACCTATATGCTTTCATTTTATTTTCTGACTTTTGCTTTAAAAGAGATTCCTATAGCCGTTGCATATTCAACTTGGGCAGGTGTAGGGATATTTCTAATTACTTTATTCAGCTATTTACTTTACAACCAATCTTTACAATGGCAATCCATCATAGGCCTTCTTTTTATAGCTATTGGTGTAGCAATTGTAAATACATTTAAAGAGCAAACTATCCTCTAAAAATTGTTTAATAGATGAGAAAATACTATGTATATGTTATTGAATTAGATCAATCAGTAGCAGATATAAAAAAATTCCGCGCTGAAAACCCGAATTATATCAAAGGAATTGATTGTGTATATGTAGGTCAGTCTTCAAAAAAACCATCTATTAGATTTGAACAACATAAAGAAGGCTATAAGTCTAATAAATATGCAAAATATTATGGGATTAAGCTGAGGCCAGATCTCTATGAAAAATACAACCCAATCCCGACCAGAAAAGATGCTGAAGAAATTGAAGAAATGCTTGGCAAGGTTTTACGAAAGCAAGGATACGGAGTTTGGTTTAATTAATTTATAATGTCCAGCCAAGTGACATTCCAGCCCAAGGTGCACTAAACTCTCCAATAAATAGATAATACCCTTTAAGGCTTAGCAAAAAGCCACCCGTTCCTTTTTGATAGCGATATCCCCCGCCAAAAAATATTGAATTATCATCAATAGATTCACCTCTCATTTCAAGAGTCCCTTGAAGCATCGTCATTCCGCCCCCTAGTTCAAATTTGTGATCTCCTAAACCCATAAGATATGCCGCACCAATGGGCATAAATCTAATTTTATCATCACGAGCAACTTGGGCATCACTAGAGCCATAACCAACTCTAGCAAGAATATTATTAGTTAACATCCTTTCGTAGTTAAATGTCATTGTATAAGCGGCTCCACCTAGTTCAGTATAAATATTGTTTTTTTGACCATAACTATTAGCCGTAAGAGTTACTACAAAAATTCCAATAGAGAATAGTTTTTTTAACATTCTGATCTTTCTTTAGTGTACAAATTTAAGATTTTAATACTTTGTTTAAAAACACTACTAAAAATTATGTAATTTTTAATATGAAAATATTAAAAACAAATCAAAATAAACCAGAAAGAGTTCTAAGATTAATTGTCTCATTATTTATGATTCCAACTCCTCTTATAATTGGCTCAGCTTCATACTCAATTCTTCTTAGTGCAATTGGTGGTGTACTGCTTTTTAATTCCATAGTTGGAACTTGTTACATCTACAGAATTCTAGGTGTAGATACTTGTAAGGCGTAATATTGTAGTCAATTAATATTTAGAGCCTCACCTAAGTGTGAGGCTTTTTTGTTTAACGATTAAGTAAGAGTTATAAAAATGAAAAATAAAAAAATTTTTGAGATTATAGGTTTATTTAGTGTAGTTAGTTCACTCATATTTGTTGGTCTAGAAATAAATCAAAATACCACCGCAGTTCGAGGAGCAACTCAACAAGCTGTTTCCTCACAAGTTGCAGAAATGTATAGGATAGGAGCTGAGAATGAAAGGATAGCTAGTTTAGTTAGCAAAGCATTCCAAGATATAAGTAAAACTGATATTAGCCAAAGTGATTATGTGAGTTTGTGGATGTACCAAATGATGGGATTTAGGCGTATTGAGAATATTTACCTTCAATATAAAAATGGATTATTAACAAAAGATGCGTTTAGTCGGATTGGTATGGGTATATACAGAACAAAAATAGTTCGAGAAATATGGGATGAGCGCAGAGGAGATTTTGAAGCAGATTTTGCAAATTTTTTTGAAGAATTAAGAGATAGTTAGTATTGTAACACGTCAAACGATTTTAGGTTAAACAATCTAGTAATCTGGAGAAAGAAATATGTCAATTTTTGAATATATAATGGTTTTAGTATCAATAATCATTGGTTTAGGAATTACTCATATTCTTAAAAATATAGCATTTCTTATCCAGCATAAAGATATCAAGTTTTATTGGATTCATACTTTGTGGTGTATTAATATATTTTTTATGTTAGTATTCTTTTGGTGGTGGCAATATAATTATGTGATCATAGATGATTGGACATTTGGCCTTTATCTTTTTATTATCTTTTTCGCATTAATTTATTATTTGCTTTCTGCGCTACTATTTTCTAATCGTGAAATAAAATCTTATAAAGAACATTTTTATACAAATAGAAAGTGGTTCTTCTATTTATTGGCTTTAAGTATAATGATTGATTATGGAGATACTGCTCTAAAAGGTTTTGAATATTTTTTAGATAGAAGCATTTTATATCATTTTCAGGTTTTTATTTTTACATCAATGTCTATTTTTGGAGCAAAATCTAAGAATGAAAAATATCATGCCCTTTTTGCAGTTAGTAATTTATCATACCAAATCTTTGATGGGTTTTTAATTTTTAACTTATTAAAGTCTGTTTAATTGCAAATTAAATGAAGAATTAAAATATTTAATAGGAGAACAAAATGAAACGATATATATCAATATTCTTTAATATTATTTTTATTTTTACGATTGTTAATGGTCAAGTTTCTGACTCACTAAAGAAAGGCGATTTTGCACCAAGCTGGTCACTTAAATCTAATCAAGGTAATTTTGAGTTTTTAAATAATTGGACTATTAAAGACAATAGACAATTAAGAAAACCAATGACACAGCCTGATCGCCACGCTGTCATAATGATTTTTTTTGCAACCTGGTGCCCACCATGTGTAAAACAACTAGATCCACTTGAGGATATTTTTCAGAAATATAAAAATAAAAAAGTTAAATTTTTCATTGTTGATATTACTGAGGCATCGCGAAAAGATTCAAAAGACAAAAGTTGGCCCAAAGCTGAAGATCTTTTCAAAGAAAAAAAAATCACAATCCCAATTTTAAATGACAATATCTATTCTGCCGCTGATAAATATAAAATTAAGGTAATACCAACAATATTTGTGATTGATAAATCTCAAATTGTTCGAGACGTAATTAAAGGGTTTGATAAAGAAGATGATTTTAAGGGTACTTTTGAACTTTCAAAAATTATTGAAGAACTAACTACTCAATAATGAAACATCTATTTATCATATTATTTTTACTACCTCTTTTTGCTCGAGATAAAGGTTTAAATCTTACATTAGAAAATAATTCTGAAGTTGTTGGAATTATGGTTGGCACAGTTTGCTCCTTCATTTTATTCTTTGAGGGGTTAATTAAAGGGTCTTTTCATTCAAATATTTCTAAAGAATATATAATTGGCAAAAAAATGGGTTATAAGCCAGAATAACAAACCCTCAATAGGTTAAAAATAGAAATGAAAAATATACTTGCAAGGGGTGGAATTGAATTTTTAGCTGTTCTTTTTGGAATTACTATATCTCTTTGGGTAGAGGATTCGCGCGAGAATAAACATATTCAAGATAAAGTATCTGAAGATTATTTATATATAAAAAAAGAAATTGAGCTTGATATAAAAAATATTGATAATATAATTTTGGCCGTAAACAGTCAAATTGTTTCAATTAGAAAGCTACTTAACTATAATGAAAAAAAAATTGATTTCAACGATAGTGATGTAATTTTTAATTTAAAAAAAATTACATCACCTACTTTCTATGGTACAAAAACAGCTTATACAGCTTCTGTCTCAAGTGGTAGACTAAATTCATCTAAAGATATAAATCTAAGTAATGAAATTTCGCTACTATATGAACATTTTTATAAAAGATTAGATGCAAATAGTGAATTATATGATTTTAGAAATCAAAAATTAAAAAGTGATTACTTTATGGATTTTTTTCAAATAACTGTTGGTGGCCAAAAAATAGATGACACATCTAAAGATATTTTCTTTTCGGCAAATACTAGAAATGCATTGTACTGGATTCTAGAATTTGTTGAAAGTTTTTATATTTTAAGATTGAATGACACAAAAAACCAAATGTTAAAAACAGAAATGTTAATATCCAACTTTTTAAGCAAAATTCAGTAATATATTTCATAATTGAATAAATATTTAATAGTTTAACAGAAATGATTTGGAATAATTTTATCCAACCACGTTTAATTTCCTTAGCTTGTACATCAAAGCCCATAAGAAAACAGCGAGAAAAAGTTATTCCTAAAGCTGATGGAACTGTATTGGAAATTGGTTTTGGATCAGGACACAATCTCCCATACTACAATATAAAAAAAATTGATAAAATAATTGGACTTGAGCCTTCTGTTCATATGCAACACCTTTCCAAAAAAAAATTGAAAGGTTTTAATATTAATTTTGAATTTCTAACAGAAAGAGCAGAAGAAATTTCATTAGAATCAAATTCTATAGATTCAGTGGTATGCACTTATACATTATGCTCTATATCAAAACCAGAAATGGCCTTAAGTGAAATAAGGAGAGTCTTGAAAAAAAATGGAAAATTTATTTTTACAGAACATGCAGCTTCACCGGATTTAAAAATTAATAATTTTCAAAAAAAAATTGAACCTATCTGGAAATTCATTGCTGATGGTTGTCATTTAACTAGAGATATAAGAAAAATGCTATTAGAAAATGGGTTTAATATTGATAATTCCAAGAGTATGTATTTGCCTAAGACCCCTAAGTTTATTGGTTACCATATCTGGGGTTTATTAAAAAAATAATATTATTTATAATAGTTAATCATTTCGTCATCAAATAAAGGATTAAATAATGAAAAATATATTAGCCAGGGGAGGGATTGAGTTTTTAGCAGTATTACTTGGTATCTCTGGTTCTTTATGGATTGATCAGAATCAAGAAGTCCGTCAAAAAAAGAAATACGAACAAACGCTTCTTCAATCAATATATAGTGATATAAACCAAACAGAAAAGTTTTTAGAGTCAAGAAATACTGCATTCCAAGCTGATAGTACATGGATGCATTTTTTTGCAACTAATTGGGATAATATGAATGTTGATTCAACAGCTATTGCTTTAAGCAAACAAAAACCCTTTGTATTCAATACTTTATTCTTTGATTACAGAGAGTTTCATCCACCACTTTCATCGATTGGAATGGTTATACAAGATGGTTCATTGAAAGAAATACAGAATATAGAAATACGAAAGAAAATTAATGAACTTTATAAAACTGACTTAGGGTTTGTTTTAAAAAATGTTCAAGCTGAAATTGAAATGCAACTAAATTTTAGGAATACACTTGTAAATCAAGATGATAAAAAATTAGCAAAACTATTATCAACAACTCATAAAGAAATAATAGATAGAAACAATGATAATGTTGATAATTATATCAAACCTATTGAAGAACTAAAATACTTTTTAACAAAAGATTATGTAAGAACATATATTCATTTAAAAAATCGCAACAGATTTTTTGTTATGTATTTTATTAAAAGTTTCGAAATAACGCTTAATGAATTAAAAATTCTAATTGAAGAAGAATTAATAGCTCTTAAATAAACGATAAAATAATTAACAAAATTTATTTATGCTAAAATTCAAAAGTTATATTAGAAGTTCATTGTTTTTGATTCTGTTTTTTTATTTTACTGGCTGTTCACAGTTAACTAGTATAAATATGTATTCAACTAGTGAAGAGATAGCACTTGGCAACAGATATTCTTTTCAAATTGAAAAACAATTACAACTCATATATGATCCCTTAGTTAATGACTATATAAATGATCTAGGTCAGCGATTAGTAAGGGTTTCTAAAAGAAATAACATAAAATATACATTTAAAGTTGTGAATGATCCTGCTGTCAATGCTTTTGCTATCCCTGGTGGGCATTGCTATGTCAACTTAGGATTGATTGATTTTGCAGATACTGAGTCAGAGCTAGCTTCGGTAATTGGTCATGAAATTGGACATGTAGTTGGAGAGCATGGCATGGAAAATATGACTAAACAAAATATTATTGGAATAGCTGGTGCTATCGCTTTGGGTTCTAACCCAAGCTTTGGAGAAGAGTTTATGAGCAGCTTAATTCAAACAGGTATAATAACTAACTATGGTAGAGCCGCTGAGCTTGAAGCTGATAAACTTGGAATTGAACAAATGCATGATGCCGGTATAGACCCCAATGGTTCAAAAAAGTTTTTTGAAAAATTAGCCATGGAAGAAAAAGAAGGCTCAAGTAAAATGGCAAGTATATTATCTACTCATCCGCCAACATCTATTAGAATTAAAAAAGCAACAAAGATTATAAAAGATCTACCACCTAAAAAATATGATGATTTAACATCAAAGAGTTTTCAGGATTTAAAAGAATACTTATTAAGAATAAAAGATAAATAGAATTATTCCATTAAGGATTTTGAATCAAGAAAATTTTTGGATGAGTATTCTTTGATTTTATCTTTAATATTTTCAGATTCAAAACTGATATCATATTCATCTACATATCCAATTACATTACTGCCATCATTTAATACTATAAAAAACCCGTCTCTATATAATGGGAAAATTTTTATTTTCTCCCCTTTTTTAATTTGTTGAATCACACTGGATGTAACCGTTGGATACTCTAATATATTTACATTAAAGAGTGTTATCGCAGTTTCAATTCTATCTTTATATCTATTATTTGTTAACTGCCCAAAATCATAATCTCGTATTACAGAATAATTATTATTTACAGGGTTTTGTTCTGTTGGATCTGTTGGGAAGTCATTACTTGTAATTGATTCTAAAATAAAATCGCCATTAATATTAGCTGTAATTTTTTGAAGACCATCTACTCTTAAAACTTCTCCGCTGATTAGGCTTTCAACTTCAAAACTCCCTGTTTTACCAAAAAATTCAGCCATTCCTTTTGACGAGTCTACTTTGACAGCAAATACAGTCCCCTTAACAGAGGCAATCCCGGCTGATGTTCTTACACGGAATCCTTTATCCTCAATACTATTTATTTCATTAATTATTATACCATTATAAAGAGTTATTTCGTCTATTAAGTCATTTTGATGAAATAGAAATGTAGTATTCTCACGTATTTTAATTATTGATTTTGACTCTAAGTATTGAAACGCAGAAAAAGAAGGTGCGTCTCCAATACGAATAGAATCATTCGCATAAATATTTTCTCCTAAGTATCCATCATTAAATATAGTCTTATCATAGTGCTTAATTTTTACATGACCCTTTAATTTAATAAATGCTGCAGAAGCTTTTATATTTTCATCCTTCAGTAAGGGCTTTTCCCATTTTATAAAGAAATCATAAATGATTCTTCTTGGTTTTGAATATGATAAAAAACCAACTCCTATAGTATAGCTATTATCTATGCTTGAGGTTGAAAACAGAAGATAATTGTTAACAATAAATTTTTCATCTAGAAATTTCTGAACCCTATTTTTTGAAATATTTGAATTTTGAGCGTTAATATAATCTAAAGCGCTATTTTTCATTTTTTGTTCAGATGGGTTTTGCCATATAACAAAAAATAAAACCACAAAAAATATTGTGGCATTATTTTTATTAGAGAAGAAAGATTGAATATTATTTTTTATCAATTATCTATAGTAAAACGAGTTTTAGATAAATCAATAATCTTACCAAGACGATCCTCAGAAGAAAAATTGATTAAATCGGCATCTGCATAGCCTAACGGCCCAGTGCCAAGTCTTCCAATAACTACAAAACCTGAGCGGTAGATTGGATAAACAATGAATTTTTCTTGGTCCGAAATAGAAGACACTAACTCTGAACTTGTATTAGGAAAATTATAAACAGGTATATCTCCCATCAACGGTGTTTCCAAATATGTTACTATTGACTCCCGTTTAATTATATCAATAGCAATATTAAAATCATAATCCCTAGTCGCATCATAATTTTTAATCGGTTTTGGGGCTAGAGGCTTTACTTCATTTATAATAATTTTTGGTTTTGGTTTTGGTTTTGGCGTAACCTTAATTTTTTCTTTTATTATTTTAATTGGTTCTAATTTTTTCACGGGTTCTTTTTTAATAGGCAAAACAACTAATTCTTTATTTGGTCCCATGACATAATCTGATTCATTAGCCAATGACCATATTAATTGACCGGCATTTGTTGAGAATAATTTCTGTTCTTTAATCATTCTTAAGCTTAGGCCAGATAGTTCATTTTTTATATAAACCTCGCCATTAATGGTAACAAACTGATCTTGAACTTCGTCAAATATTAAATTCATTAACGTAAAGTTTTCTTTATCAATTGTTGCTATGGAGTGCTGTGATATAAAATTTGTTGGCTTAGAAGAACTCATTATATTTGCATGTATTTTCCCTTTTTTTACTTTGTACAAATTAGTTGTTTCATTAAAAACTATTTGCGCATTCGTATTATCATACATAACTATAACTGAATTATCGTTATTAATTATAAAGCTGATGTAGGATGGATATTCTCCAACCGTGATTTGATCACCATTGTTAATAAGTTTACCAGGATAAAGATTTTTATTCGGGTCTGAATCTCCTTTTGATAAAATACTCACATTACCATACTGTACTAATATTCTAGCAATTTGATTTAAGTCTGCTATCGGTTCATTTGACGAGTTTTCTTTAATCCCTTTATCTGTTGAATCAATTTCAACTTCAACATTGTTGTTCTCTAATGAGTTGTTTTCTTTTTCATCAGACAAAATCTCATTACCTGACATAGAGGAGTCAATCGTTTCCTTTTTATTAATTCTTTCAAAGTTTAATGACTCTAAAGAATTAAGCATTCTAGTATTATTCAAAATCAATATGAGGGAAAAAACAATTATAATTACGAGAATTACTTTAAATGTATAATCCGTTTTTTTGGCTTCTGTGGCTTTGTTAGAAAGTTCGCTGGAAACAAACTTCCCAGTATTCTTATCTCTGGGTGCACTCTTTTTTTGTTTTTTCATTTTAGTAGCAACATCTTTTTAACCGATTGGTTGTTTTGTGTTTTTAAAAAATAAAAGTATGTTCCGGTTGAGACTTGATTGCCGAATTGGTTTGTCCCATTCCATCTCAAACTATATTTACCTGCCCATTGTTCATTGTTTATTAAAGTAATTACTTCCTGACCAAGAAGGTTGTAGATCACTAGTAAAACTTTACCATCATTTGGAATTTCATACTTAATAGTAGTAATAGGATTAAAAGGGTTTGGATAATTATCATTAAGAACAAATTCTTTCGGTATTAAGCTTGTTAATTCTGCAATTTTCGTTTCAACCCATAATTGATCACCATATATTAAATAGATTCTTTTACCAATATCTGTTTTGGTATCATTCTTAAGCTCAAAATTATTTTCCTTATTGAGGTCAAATCTTTTTTGATTTGTTAAATCAAATAATATCAACTCATGACCTTCTTTTAGGTTTCCTTGAACATCGACTTTAACATTAATCTTTTCTTCTTTTGACTTTAATAACCCATACCATAATCCTTCATTTTGAGCCATCATTCGAATATCATCACGCAAAGGATATTCTTTGCCATTTGCCTCATGCTTATAAATCCAATCAAACCTGACACCATATTCTCCATCTGGAGTATATGGTTCAGCAGGATTATCTAATCCATCATATTCATTCAAGGCTTCAGGGTGAAAGCCTGCATTGTTATTAAGGTCTGCATCTTTATTCGTATAAAAATCAACTTTAGCATTCCACTCACCTTTATTATCAAATGAGAAGATGCCATTATAAAGGTTTGCAATCTGACTCCCAGATTTGTCTGCTTGCGTAATGCCAACTCGTAAAGTTCTGGTTGTATCCGCTTTATTGCATATGATATAACCTCCAAAAGATTTTACCGTATCAACTACTCCAGACCAAGCATTTGTTCCAGTGTAAGTAAGTGGTCCACAATATTCAATCTGGCTAACATCACCCATTAAAAAAGTAAAAGGATATGGATTCCCAACAAAATTCCATCCTGGCTCAAGAATCCATTCTAAAGTATCTACGTTATCAACAATACCAGACCCAAGCGAGAAATCACATACTGGGTCGCCTTTTTTATAGATGAAATAACTTTTGCCCGGCTGAATTGAACTTGCTTCAACAGAGGTACCATTCTCATAAGTATATATCACAAAAGAGTTTTTATCTATCTTCCCAAAACTATTATAGAATACAGATTCAATTGCTTTATTATCTAAGTCACTAGGAATAGAGATCAATACCCAAGTATCACCTGGAATACATTCATCAATTGAAATTGACCCTTCAGGTATTTTTATAGGTACACTTGAAAGTCCTGACTGCGAACCAAAACCAAGAATATCTTTTGCACTAAAATAATATTGTAAGCCATTAAGCGTAATCAAGTTTGTATCAATTAGTTGTTCAACATCTACATATCTAGCGTTTAAACTATTTTGATCAACGGGGCTTGATTGAGCATTAATATTATAAAGGTTAAATGGCTGAAAACTATTTTTACCTCCTTCAGAAACAAATAGGGATACATCTTGAAGCGGAATTGAGTCTTTTACAGAGGCAGAAATTGTAACATCATCAACTTTATAAAGAACTGTATCTTTATCCGTTAGAATATTATATATATCAGGTGGTAACTGGTCTTGCTCAACATTAATAATTACTGTGGTTGTATCGCAAAGTTCTGTTTCGTCGCATATTGAGTAGATCAAAGAATCTTCGCCAAAGAATTGCTGAAGGTTGCTATAGTCAATAATCAAAGATGAGTCTTCATAGACGGTTGCAAGGGCACCACCAAAAGTTGGTATTGCAGTCGCAGAGCCGGGTGTGTTGTCACCATAAATTCTTAGAGTTGATACTTCAATATCGTCTTCCACATCATAATCATTTTGAACAATATTAATTGTGTCTTTGTTGGTTTGGAAAATTTCAATAGAGTCAGTTAGTGCAATTGGTGGATCTGGTACACTTACTACACTTACAGTAACTACTGCAGTTGCAATATTGCCCGCTTTATCTGTTACACAATATTTAAACGTGTAATATCCATTATAGTCTTTTTCCGGATTAACTTGAATTGATGGTTTCCCCGTTCCCAAGCTCACGTCTTTCTTAAGGGTATCTGCCTCTTCCCCTGGTAGAGATATATAACCATATTTAGGCTCATCGCAAAGTGCGTAATTCAAAGTATCTCCATCAGCATCAAAAGCAATTAGTTCAAAATCAAGAGGCGTATCTTCAAAAAGATATAAATTTATAGTATCTTGAGCAGTTGAAAATATTATAGGCGCATCTTCAACGGGAAGAATCTCAATTACTAAAGTTGCACTATCTAATAAACCAGTTTCATCTGAAAAACTGTAAATTAAATTATCTGTTCCAAAGTAATCAGGAGCAGGCTCTACAAGAATTAAACTGTCGTTGTCGACTGTCGCGTTATTAGCATTGCTATTAAACTCTTCAATAAAAGATTGTATAATTGTTAATGTAGAATCTATATCACCATCTTCATCTGTATCATTGCTTAGAACACTAACCAATGTGTCACCATAGTCCTCATTAAAGCGAATTGTATCATTAAAAGCGATAGGCTTTCTTCCTTTTTTCACTGTTACATATATTTTACCAGTACTATTTAAAAGCGTTCCATCAGAAATTTCATATTCAATTGAATCAAGACCAACATAGTCTGGTATTGAGCTGTAGTTTAATACCACAATAAAGCTTGTATCAGCCCTTACACCTACTGTTCCAGACCCACTGTTTGATTTAATGTTAAGTGAGCTTGCGATTATATCGCCATCAGGGTCACTAACATATGGAGAAACATTTAGGTCATAAATAAGTCCAGCGCCTACTACAATATTTATATTTTCTGCAATTGGCTGATCGGGAACACTGGCTATATTAACAATTATTTTTGCGCTATCAGTTAGCTCTCCATCATTTGTAATAAAACCAAAATTAACTATACCAAATTCATTTGGATTCGGGGTATAAACAACTTTTTGTTCTGAGTTAAATACCCTGTCTCCTTCATTAACAAAACCGGTTTTTATTGTTCCATCGTTTGTCTGATATAATAATCCTGCACTTGGAAGAGAGGTAATAGAAAACGATAAAGGGTCATTTTCTAAATCTGTGCCACTAACTTGAATAGTTTTGGTTTCGTCTTCATCAATATTAATAGTGTCATTATTTGCAATTGGCGGATCATTTACACCTAAAATTATAAACTGAACCACTCCATTTTCACTCGTACTAAAAGGATCAGATGCATTAAATAAAATAGAATCTTTACCAAAGAAATCTGCCTTTGGCTTATATATAAGGCTGTTGATATCGTCAGTTATGCCAGATGGGACACTGCTAATTTGCAAACCGTTACTTTGTAATAATATCCCATTTTTAGGAAGTGATAGTACTTTAAAAGTTAATGAGTCGGCTTCAATATCTGAGCCTTCTAATATTAATACCTGTGTTGAATCTTCATTTAGTTCAAATTGTTTATTTAAAACAATTGGGACATCATTGATTGGTGTAATTGTGATTTTAAAGGTGTCTAAAATAGCTTTCCCGTTTGAGGTCCCCTCAAGTATAAGATTAATCACACCAAATTGATTATCAATTAAGTCAAAGGTTATGCTGTCTCCTTCTATGTTTATTGACGCGATAGAAATATTATCATTCGATTGAATTCTTACAGTTATTGAATCATCTGCATTATCAATATCTGTAAAAAGATCAGCGATAGAAATAACGCCATCATCTGCATCTTCATCAATGACAACATCACTAAGTGCATTAGCTATTGTTGGAGCATCATCAACTGGGGTCACAGTAACAATCAATGTGTCATTAACCGTCTTCCCATTTGATGTCCCCTCAATTACAATTGTAGCCACACCTGAAGAGTTAGTGTCAAAAATAAGGTTTAAATCGTTTCCAACTAATGTGTGAGTGACTAAATCAGATTTGCTATTTGAAATCAAAGCTTTTGTAATCTTTGTATCATCATTGTCAATATCTGTGAATACAGAAACAAGGTCAATCAAAGTAGTCTCTGCATCTTCAGTCACCGTCAAATCGCTAATTGCATTGGCAACTATTGGTGAATCATCAACCGGATTAACAGTAACAACTATGGTGTCATCAACTGTTAAACCATTTGAGGTCGCGCGATAGATGATGGCCATATTCCCATCTCCAGTATTTTTATTATCCTGGAAATCTAATGTTAAAATATTATCTGAAAGATCCACTACAACAATTGATTCATTCCCTTTGTCCACTAACGATAGTTGAATCGAAGTGTTTTCATTATCAATATCATTAATAACATTACTTAGGTCTATTACAGTATTATCAGCATCTTCATTAACGGTGACATCGCTCGGTGCATTCGCTACAGTAGGAGCGTCATCAACTGCATTAACAACAATTTCAAATGTTTCATCAGCTGTTTTTCCATTTGACGTCCCTCTTATAACTAATTCAGCTGTTCCATTTTGATTATTTTGAAAACTCAGGGTAAGTGTTTTACCTGATATGCTGGTTGTAATTAGCGAACTATTATTATTACTTAAAACACTTGGCGTTATATCTGGGTCATTATTGTCTATATCTGTAAATACTAAACTCAGATCAATTGTACTGTTGGATGCATCTTCGCTTACAGCTATATCATCAATCAAGTTTGCTACCGTTGGTCCGTCGTCAACCGGATTAACAGTAACAACTATGGTGTCATCAACTGTTAAACCATTTGAGGTCGCGCGATAGATGATGGACATATTCCCATCTCCAGTATTTTTATTATCCTGGAAATCCAATGTTAATGTTTTCCCAGAAAGGGAGGAGGCGACAATAGATTCGTCTCCCTTGGAAACTAAAGAAAATGAAATATTTGTATTATCATTATCAACATCATTAATGACATTGCTTAAGTCTATTACCGTATTATCAGCATCTTCATTAACCGTAACATCGCTAGGCGCATTTGCGACTGTAGGTGCGTCATCTGTATTTGGTACCGTGATTGTAACTGAAACAATTTCACTAGTTAAGGAGCCGGGGTCTGTAACAGTAAAGTTGTAAGTAATAGTGCCGTAAAAATTTTCATCTGGTGTGAATTTTACTTGTTTAGCTGAAGAAGTCACATTTGTATTATTACTACTTACACCAGAATCGTCGCTTTGCTTTAATGTGCCATCTGTTGAAATAGATGTAATCGTATAGGTTGAAATTACATCTCCATCTGGGTCTGAGGATGCTAAGGTTATAACTACATCCGAAGCATCTTCACTAACCGTTATGCTTTGTGCTATTGCCTCTGGTTTTTCGTTTAAATCGTTGATTGCTATATTAATTGTTCCAGCAGATGATGTATTTGTGCCATCGCTAACAGTAATACCCAACGTATAGCTAGATGTTTCTTCGTGGTTAACAGAAGCTGCTGTTGTAATTGCTCCTGTAGATGAATTTATAGCAAACTTCCCCGCTGCATTTCCACTTGTAATTGTCCAACCACTAAAGGTTGTTGAGCTTCCATCTCCATCTGTTGCCCTTGGCGTTCCTGCAGAAGTTCCTGATGCTACGTTTTCATTTATTGAGAATGAAGAATCCACTACAGCTGGCGCAAGGTCATTAATATCCGTCACGTTTATAGTGATTGTCTTCGTAGCTGAAAAAACTGAACCATCGCTTACTTTAACTGTAAGTGTATAGCTTGTTGTTGTTTCATAATCTAAACCTCCAGCTACTGTGATCACGCCACTAGATGCATTTAATGCAAATTTTCCAGCGTCATTACCTGAGACAATGGTCCAATTGCTCAAACCATCACCATCGGCATCTGTTGCTGCAATTGCTCCACTATTACCAGAAACGGCTGTACCATTATTAGCGTTTTCTGCTATTGTAAACGTTTGACTACTCGTAACAACTGGCAATGAATTATTATCCGTTACATTAATTGTTAATTCTTTTTCATATGTAGCTCCATCATCATCTGTAGCAACAATATCTAATGTATAAGGCTGATCATCGTATACCATTTCAGCATTTGTATATAATTTTGTTCCATCAACAATCTTGAATTTTGCGCCATCTTTGCCACTACTTATTGTAAAGGTATGTGTTTCATCATCTAAATCTGTCGCGGTAAGATTACCAATAAAGGTGTTTGCGGCATCGCCACCACCTGCGGTTGTATTTGAAGAAGCTAGATCCGTTGGTGCATCATTTACATTATTTACGGTGATTGTAAATGTTTGAGTGCTATACGTATCATCACCACTATTAGCCGTGCCGCCATCATCTGTTAAAACGATTGAAACGGTTGCGCTACCTGTAGCATTTGCAGCGGAAGTAAAGGTTAATACGCCACTTGCATTAATTGCAGGCTGTGAGCTGAATAAACTATTGTTGTTATTAGATGTAGTGAAGGTTAAAGACTGACTTGAGGGATCATTGGTCCCTTTACTTATGTTGCTTGCCCATCCGCTTGCTGTTTGTGCTCCAGCATCCTCATTAACGGATACATTGCTACCTTTAGTAAAAGAAGGTTCGTCATTTACACCCGTAACCGTTACCACAAATGCATCATCTACTGTTTCACCATTAGATGTCCCTCGAATATTAATCGTTGCTGTACCATATTGATTCGCTACATAATCCAAGGTTAATGCATTCCCCGATATACTTGCAGAAACTAAATCTGTATTATTGTTACTCTGAACGGCTTTTGTAATATCATCATCATTATTATCACCATCCGTAAAAACATTACTATAGTCTACTGTTGAGTTAGAGGCATCTTCTAAAACTGTAAAATCAGCAATCGCATTGGCTACTGTTGGCGCATCATCAGCAGCATTAACCGTAACAACAAACACCTCATCTACTGTTTTTCCATTGGATGTTGCTCTAATGGTTATAGCCGCCGTTCCACTTTGATTAGCTTCATAATCTAATGTTAAGGTATTCCCAGATATGCTTGCTGAAACCAGGCTAGTATTTCCATTACTCAATATCGCCTTAGTAATGTCACTATCATTGTTATCTACATCTGTAAAAGTATTTGTTAGATCAATTGTAGAGTTACTCGCATCTTCTGTTACTGCAAAATCAGCAATCGCATTAGCTACTGTTGGCGCATCATCTACAGCATTAACCGCTATGGTAAATGTCTGGGTGGCATAGGTATCATCACCACTATTTGCCGTACCTCCATCATCTGCCAATACAACTGAGACCGTCGAGCTGCCTGTAGCATTTGTAGCTGAAGTATAGGTCAGGACACCGCTTGAGTTAATTGCGGGCTGCGTACTAAATAAACTATTATTATTATTGGTTACTGTAAAACTTAGTGATTGGCTAGAGGGGTCGCCTGAGCCTTTACTCAAGCTACTTGCCCATCCACTGACCGTTTGGGTCCCGGCATCTTCATTTACCGATTGGTTACTTCCTTTCGTAAATGACGGCTCATCATTTACCGCTGTAACCGTTACCACAAATGCGTCATCCACCGTATTACTATTTGATGTTCCTCGGACTGTTATCGTTGCTGTGCCATACTGATTGTCTTCATAATCTAAAGTGAGTGTATTTCCAGAGATACTTGCTGAAACCAGGTCTGTATTATTATTGCTGTGAACAGATTTAGAAATGCTACCATCATCTACATCCGCAAAAACATTCGTGTAGTCTTTAGTTGTGTTTGAGGCATCTTCCAAAACTGTAAAATCAGCAATCGCATTGGCTACTGTTGGATTATCATCAACAGCATTAACCGTTATAGTAAACGTTTGAGTAGCATAGGTATCATCACCACTATTTGCCGTACCTCCATCATCTGACAAAACTACTGAGACCGTCGCACTTCCTGTAGCATTTG
>Ga0115567_10001046_pt1 | contig 27735 bp, 27 predicted proteins | sample COGITO_mtgs_1204_2_FD_88679 | JGI IMG/M metagenome (GOLD analysis project Ga0115567, IMG submission 88679) | Pelagic marine microbial communities from North Sea - COGITO_mtgs_120412 | ecosystem: Environmental > Aquatic > Marine > Epipelagic | place: Germany:Helgoland, sampling site Kabeltonne... | reverse complement strand
GTCGGAGGGGGAGTCGGATGCGGTGTTAGAGGCGGGGTTGGAGTCGGAGTCGGAGTAGGAGTCGGAGTCGGAGTCGGAGTCGGAGTCGGAGTCGGAGTCGGAGTCGGAGTCGGAGTCGGAGTCGGAGTCGGAGTCGGAGTCGGAGTCGGTTCATTATATGGTGGCTCAACCGGCTGATATGCTGAGGTTTCCTGGATGGTTGTATTTGAAACGGATGCTTCAAAAGCACGGACTTCTTTTGCTTCCTGTATTTTTTCAAACAACTGTCTAAGATCTTCCCTATTTCCAAACTCTATAGTCAACCTACCCCCTTTTGATTTTTTATCAATCATTACTTTTGTTCCTAGATGTGACGCAAGTTTTTGTTGAATTTCTTTCATCTCGGGATCAAGGTCTTTGTTTTTACGTTGTTTTTCAGTAGCAATAGAACGAGCAAATTTTTCAGCATCTCGCACCGTCATGCCAGAAGCGCCAACCATTTGCATAAAGAGAGTCTTTTGTTCTTCTGGTCGTTCTTTTAACATCAATAGAGGACGAGTGTGCCCTTCTGTTATTTTACCTTCAGCAAGCGCATCTAAAATATCATCTGATAACTGCAACAATCTCATGGAGTTTGAGACATATTCTCGTGACTTCCCTAATGACTCTGCTACCTGTGCATGTGTGTGACCAAATTCTTCAACCAATCTGTTAAACGAACGTGCCTTATCCACAGGATTTAAATCTTCACGTTGTAGATTTTCTAAAATAGCCAACTCTAACTTTTCTTGGTCTGTTTGTTCTCCTTCACGAATAATAGCGGGTATCTTTCCCAATCCAGCTAGCTTAGAAGCTCTAAATCTACGCTCACCAGCAATAATTTCATATTTAGCAGTCATTCCTCCATCTTGCGTAAACTCTTCCATGCGAGTAACCACAATAGGTTGCAAGACACCATAGCGACGAATCGAGTCGGCTAGGTCTTGTAATTTTTGGTCGTCAAAAAACTTACGTGGCTGGTATGGGTTGGGAGTTATCTTTCCAAGTTCAATCCAGAATACCGCATGTGGATGTGGAGTTTCAGTCATATTAAAATATTTTATCACAAGACTACAAAAATAAGCTCAGTCATGTTAGTATTCTCTCATTCATGAGATATGCCAGGGTGGCGGAATTGGTAGACGCGCACGACTCAAACTCGTGTTCCTTCGGGAGTGGGGGTTCGATTCCCCCCTCTGGTACAAGTTACATTGCAACAGTCTTTTTTTCTGATAAAATACTCGTCATTGCCACCTTAGCTCAGTTGGTAGAGCAATGGTTTTGTAAACCATAGGTCGTCAGTTCGAATCTGACAGGTGGCTCAGAGAAAAACCGCATGTGCGGTTTTTTTAATTTTTTGTAATAAAACTATGCTTGTAATATGAATATTGTCAATATATCATCTTTTATGCTACCATATTCTTGGGCGCAATAAAGAAACCTAATGACAACACGGAGGAATACATGTCATTTACGAACGAAGAATACAATACAGCATTCGAAAAAGGGATTGCAAATCCGAACACAGAGAACTTATCACGGATTGGGTCAATTTGTGCAGTTGGTTATGGCAAAGAACGCCCAGACCAAAGAACTGCGCTTGCGTGGTATATTCTAGCGGCGCAAGCAGGTGCTCTTCCTGTACGAGAAATCGGCGCAGGGGTTCGTTCTGAGCCAGAGATGACATCAAGGGAGATTAAGTTTTCCCAACATCTTGCTGGCAAACTTTGTCGACAATATTTCAGAAAAAAATCGTTGGCAAAAGCTGCTTAGTAGCTTTTCTTATCAATCTCAAAAAGCATCCCTACCTGGGGTGTTTTATTTTTAATAAAGAGAGCATATTCAAGAACAACAAAAAAGTGCCTCCGCAGAAAGCAACGCTTTTGAGGACGGGCACTTTTTTGTTGTTCTTGAATATGCGTAACTGTCTGCTTATTCCTCCCCCACTCCGTATCGTACAAACTGAGAAATTTGCGCATCTCCAATTGCTTGTTCTACTGTTTTTGAAGGATCAATAATAAATGCTTGTTCCATCAATACTCGTTCTTTAAAATATGAAGTAATTTTCCCTTCAAGGATTTTTTCTTGCATATCTGCTGGTTTGTCAGCAACTTCTTCTTGTAATACTTCTTTTGCTTTAGCCATCTCTTCGTCTGTAATATCAGTTTTTACAAGATACCGTGGATTTTGTGCTGAAACATGCATTGCTAGTTGTTTTGCTAATCCAGCATCTACATCTCCTTTAAAATCAACCACAGCGGCAATCGAATTGTTTGAATGAACGTATGCACCAACGGTCCCGTCGAAATTACAGAATCGTACAGCTTCTACTCGTTCTCCAAATTTTTGTGTAGCTTCGGCCAAACGTGATGTTATTTTCTCATCATCAGTTGCAGAAACTTCTCCTACCACAATCCACCCCGCAATTTCTTGTGCCAATGCATTAAACTCTTCGTTATTTGCAACAAAGTCCGTTTCACAAGCCAATTCAAACATTGCTGTTTTATCACCTTCCTGAGCAATTGCTACTACTCCGGCTCCTAATTCTCGGTCACCTTTTTTAGCTGCAATTTCTCCAGACTTTTTTGTTAGGTTAATAAGAGCTTTTTCCATATCACCCTCAGCTTCTTCTAATGCTTTTTTACATTGCATAATAGAAACACCTGTTTTGTTTCGTAATTGTTTTACTTCTTCAATTGAAATAGTCATAGTTGTATAAAATTAATTAGATAAAAAGAAAGCGCTATTACTTGCTTGTAGAAACTACCTTAGATTCTGGTTTAGCTTCAGCCTTAGTGAATGATTCTGCAAGTTTCCCCACAAAGTAAGAGATGGAACGCAATGACGCGTCATTTCCAACAATAGGATAGTTAACTAAAGAAATATTACAATCCGTATTAGAAAGTGCAATAACTGGGATATTCATATCTGATGCTTCTTTAACAGCAATGTACTCTGATTTTGAATCAATAACAATAACTGCTTTTGGAAGTTCAGTTAATGTCAATAAACCTGTGTAATGTTTTTGTAGTTTTTCAATTTGTTTGTCCAAATCAAGTTGTTCTTTTTTATTGTATTTGTCGTACTCTCCTTTTTCTCGATCAACCATCATTTTGGCTAATTTAGTAATACGTTTTTTAATCTCAGAAAAGTTAGTTAAAGATCCACCAATCCATCGTGTCGTTACATACGGCATACCTAAAGAGTTTGCTGTTTCTTTTACGATAGCTTGTGCTTCGTTTTTTGATCCTACAAAGATAACTTTACCTCCGTTGGCAGTAACTGTTTTGATTTTTTCTTGTGCAGCTTCTAACTGCTTTGCTGTTTGTTCTAAATCAATCACTTGTACACCATCTTTAGTACCAAAAACATGTTCTTGTACAGATGAGTGACGTGATGATTTTGAATACCCAAAATGCGCTCCGGCAGCGAACATTTCAGAAATTTGTGCATCTGTAGTTGTCATAATGCTGGGTATAGTACCACACGTATAGTCTTTTGCAATATTTTTTTATGAATAAAAAAACGGCTACCTAAGCAGCCGTTTATTCGTATGGATTCAGTAAATTTTCTTCATATATTGCCTTTTCATCAAAAACAATAATGTCATAGTGTTCCGCAAGTTTTGCGAATCTTTGTACTGCAGCATAATCACCAAGCACAGTAGCGCACATGATTTTTTGAGCCAACCTTTTTTCACGCTCCCACATATCTTCTTGATTAACTGGTCTCAATTCAATTACTTTTCCCATATATACCTCCTAAAAAAATAATAGCGCAAAAAGGTTTTTTGTCAAAATTAAATACTTGGAGTTGTAAGTTTCAGTCGTAATACTCTTTTAACTTTTTGTTCTATTTCTTGTTCAAAACTTGAATCTTGTTCAGTTGCTCGTAATACTGATTCGATAACCGTATCAATATTACTTTGTGGCATTAAAATTATGTCGGCCCCTGCACGTAATGAATTCAACTCGTTGTTTGAAAAATTTTGTAATGCCGCCATGTTGAATGCATCTGTAATGACCACACCTCTAAACCCTAATTCATCTCGTAATAAATCTTTTTGAATAACTGATGATAGGGTTGCTGGTAAACCATCGGTATCATATACTCCCCCTTCAACAGCCAAATGTCCTGTCATGATGACGGGAATTCCCATTGCAATAGCTGACTTAAAAGAATCCAATTCAATTAAATCATTTGAAATAACCGGCAATAGTTTGTGTGAGTCGCCAATGACATTCCCATGTCCAGGAAAATGTTTGGCTGTTGGGATTATCCCAAGACTCATCGACGTTTCGGCAAATGCATTTGCAAGTGGTGCTGCTTGTTCAGGAGTTGATCCAGAAGAACGAGAACCTATGACCGCTTTATTTGTATTAATATCATAAATCGGTGCAAAATTTAAAGAAAATCCATAGTCTTTTATGAATGAGGATATCACTCCTGCAACCTCTTGCATCTTGGGTATTGTGTCGTACGTGCTCGTCTTGGCGATTGTTCCGGTAGCAGGCAGCCGTGATGATATCAATGAAGGCTCAGCATCAATTGCTACCAGTAAAGGAGAATTGCTATATAACAAAGCTGTTTGTTTTAGCTTTGCAATATCATTTTTATTTACTCCTTTCCCTAACATCATGACCCCTCTAATCGAGTCTGTTTGAATGAGTCTTGTCACCTCAACGAGTGATTCTCCATTACTTCCTACGGCAGGCATTAACAATTCTGCAATCCTCTGTCTTTTTGAAAGTGACTCATACAGTTTGTTTACTTGGCTTTCTAAGACTGCATTATCAGAATAATAATCATCAAGTGTAAACGTATACTGAATATCTTTTGTTTCCAGGTCTTGTTCAAATTTCTGCGTGTCATGTTTACTGAACACGGCTGGCGCTAGAGAGGAAAATAAAAAGATAATTTCAATTACCAATATTGTTATAAATAATACTATCCATTTCATATAGATGAGTATAACAAAATAAAAACGACCTTTTTTATTTTAGGTCGTTTTTATATTTATGCTTCTTCTGTTTTTTCTTCTTCTGATTCCTCAGGGGCCTCTTCTTCGGCTGCTGGTGCTTCTTCAACTACCTCTTCTGCTGGAGCGTTTTTTGCTTCAGCCTCTTCTTTTGCTTTAGCTTCTGCCGCCAGCTCTTCTGGTGTCGGTTCTTTTATGAGTGGAGTTTTCTTTGGAAGTACATTTATTTTTTTTCCTTCCAACACACCTTCCGTTACTAAAATATTGTGAACTCGAGGAGACACTTGTGCTCCATTCGCAATCATATCCTTGATAGCATCTGCATCAGTGATAGTGGTTGTTTTTCTTATTGAGTCGTATTGACCTAAAATCGCAACATGTTTGTTACTTTTTGGCCCAGTTCGTTGGTTCGTAGCCACTATCCTATATGAAGGATCATGCTTTCGTCCCACTCGTTGTAGTCTGATTTTTAACATGCACGAGATTTTACCACAAGGTTATGGTTTTGCAAGAGAATGTGTTGCTGTCTATTCAAATACGTAAACAAAAGTTCCCTGCCTCTATCCATACTAGATGTTTTTATTCCACATTACTTTTTTACCCAGTTCTACAATCATCAGGTTAAAAATTCCAAATGCAATAATAAGTCCTAATTGAAAAAGTGTAATAGGTTCTAATTTCAACAGCGAGCGTCCTACTGTTGTTCCCAACGTTAACCCTAGTAACACAATATTAATACCTAATGCCATGACAAAAAAGTGATTAGACCACATCGGTGTTTTCCAAAATGGATTGCCAATATCACGCATCGCTACAGCCAAGAACAATGAATCGATGGCGAGCGCTCCAAACATAATCGTTCGTTTCAATTCAGTACTCATGTCGGTAAATATATATAACCCACCAAATAGTGCTAAAAATAAGACTCCGTTTAAAATACCAATAAATACAGTGAGCTTGATAACTTGTGTATCGATGATTGCTCGCGGTTTGTTATATGGCTCTCTATTCTCTTCAAATAAAAATGCGAAGTTCATTAATCCCTCTTCAAGGATATTCGCCCACAGAATATGTGATGGTAAGAATGGAATAGGTAAACCAACAAATAATGATCCCATAATTACTACTACTTCTGAGAATGATGTTGCTAAAAGATACACAATGGTCTTGGTGATATTCACCGCCATGCGCCTCCCCTCGCGCAATGCAAAGACAATTCCTGAAAATGAATTATCAGTCAGAATAAGATCAGCTGATTCTTTGGCAACTTCTGTTGCTGAAGAAAGTGATATTCCAATAGCGGCCCGAGAAAGTGCTAGCGAGTCGTTCACTCCGTCTCCCGTCATTGCTACTGTTTTGTTACGCGCAGTGAATAAATCAACTAAACGTAATTTATGTTCAGGCGAAACTCGGGAAAAAATCCTGAGTCCACCTTCCATAATTGCATCGTATAATTGAGTATCCGTAAATTTTGCCATGTCTTTTCCTAATACTACTCGAGCGTCTAATGAGTCCACAATCCCTGTCTCATAAGCTATATTTCTAGCTGTATTTGATGCATCTCCGGTAATCATAACAATAGCAACACCGGCTTCTGTTGCGTCAGATACTGCTTGCTTGGCCGAGTCTCTAACAGGATCCTCCATCACTAACAAACCACAAAAGACTCCCCCTTGCAGAATGTATTCTGGATCATTTGCGTCAGATTTAACTTCAGTATTATGAGCAACAGCCAATATACGTTTTCCTTTTGCTGTTTCTGCGTCTATAAATGATCGGTATACCGCAAAATCATCATCTGTTATTTCACGATATTCTTCTCCATCCAAAATATGTGTACATTGATTCCAAATTACCGAAAAAGCACCTTTTGCAAATACTGTTTTGTTCCCGTTCCAATCCCGCACACTGGCATAGAACTTGTTCACTGAATTAAATGGAGTTGTTTCAAATACTGGGTTTTTATCTAAGAAAACTTGTACATATTCTCCTCCCTGCACAAAATATCGTCCGATGGCTTGGTCAACATCATCTCCTACAAACTTTTTATGTGCAACATCGTAGAACATATCAGTTGCAAATAATGCATGCTCAGCAACGATATTTTTCGATTTTTGAGTATCTTGCAGTGTCTTAATCTCAACGATTTCCATTTTTCCATATGTCAAAGTCCCTGTCTTGTCGGTCAAAATGATGTCAGTAGAACCAAGAGTTTGCGCGGATGAAAGATTCTTAACAAGTCCTCCTTGTTTTCCGATACGGCTTGATCCATACGCCAAAATAGCTGTAATAGCGGAGGGTAATCCCTCGGGGACTGAGGAAACAGCAACCGCAACAGCTAGTAACATAATTTCATAAAATGGCAGATCTCTATATATTCCCAATATTAAAATAACAACAATAATGACTCCAGCCACTAAAGACAAAACCGTGGCGATTCGTTTTGATTCTTTTTGTATCGGAGAGTCTTCTTTTTCTACAGACAACAATGAGTTTGCAATTTTTGCAAAGACAGTTTGTGATCCACTGTGTGTTACGACCCCTAATCCAGAACCTGATGCGATAGTTGACCCCGTGAACAACATAGATGATTGTTCAAATTCTTCTTCGTGATGTGATGGCGTACTGTTTTTTTCCACTGGAACTGATTCTCCAGTAAATGCAACTTGATTAACCGTTAGGTTTGTAGCCTCTAATACACGTATGTCTGCTGGTGTGTACATTCCCGACTGAATCACTACTATGTCTCCAACAACTAATTCTGATAATTTTATTTGCTGCTTACTCCCATCTCGAATAACGACGGCTGTGTGAGTTCGTTTTTGTTGAAGCAAATCGTATGCCGCAGAAGCTTTCCCTTCCTGAAACATAGCGACAACAACATTTACTGTAACTGCAATAAAAATAACGAGAGCGTCAACATACTCATGCAGAAAAATAGTGAGGATAAAGGCACCAATCAAAATAAGGACCAGTGGATTAACTATTTGTGTAATAAGATGAGAAATAAAAGATTCTTTGTGTGGTTCAGGTAATTTATTTTCTCCATGTAACTCTCGACTTTGTAATACTTGTTCTGTTGTGAGTCCTTTATTTTTAGTAACGTTAAAAGTTTCAAGAATATCTTTTATGTGTATGGAGGAATAGTTCATCTTGTCATTGTAGCAAAGTTATATATTCAAATGTTTATGTTACAAAAAAAGTTAACAAAAAGGCTCCAGAGGAACGTGGTCTTTTTGAATATTATATGTCAAGAAGTTTGTCTATCACCCCTCTATCACTTGCCCACAGAAATGTCCCTAATCGAGGACCTTTGTTTCTAGAAATAAGTAAATTGTATATATCTTTAAAAAACTGTCTTTGTTCTCTCTTTAATTCGTCCTCTGGGTATCCTCTATCTTTAGGTATCTTATATGATAAAAATTCCAACTCTGTAATGGTCGGGTTTTGTAATTCCAAAAACTCTTTTCTAAATTGTGAGACTTGTTCTTTTTGTGTGTCTGTCATCTCTGAAACATAATCAGTATTAACCACATCATTAAAAGAAATCATTTCATCTTGATTATATTTTTCAAGCCAGTTTTGTGCCAAAGGCAGTCTGCGTTTAACCGACTCTTTACTTGCTTCCAAATCCATTTGCTCAAGCACCGTCATAAATTTATCTACATTCCACTGCACTATTTGACCAATAGCGACAGCTTGTCTAAGTGAAATATTATTTTGATCAGGATTCTCAACATCATATTCATCATACTGACGATACAACTCTGTGTTAAATGCTAGCTCAAAAGATTGATTAGGTGCTTTTCTTTCGTATAACCATAACAATATCTCTGGTTCGTATATATCAAGTAAATCAAGCGGTGATACAGCATTCCCTTTTGAGCCAGACATCTTTGATCCCAAACCTTGAATTCCTACAAAAGTATATCCAACAAAAAATGGCTCAACATAGTTAAAAATTTCTTTTGACAAAACAGTACCCACGTCATAACTACTCCCCTGCGATGCGTGATCAATCCCTCCTGGCTCGAAATCAACGGACTCATGCTTCCAACGCATAGGCCAATCAACTTTCCAGTTAAGTTTTACAATATGTTTTTTTCGAATATTAATAGTTTCTTCTTGTTTGGTTATTTTACACAAATATGTAATAGATTCTTTTCCATCATAAGATAAAACTTTGGTAGCATCCTTTCCTGTAAATGACGAATACACCGAAATAGGATAGAACTCTTCTTTATATACTGCTGGGTCTATTTGTTTTGCAGTCATTGCTTTTTCAGTCATGAATGACAATAAGACATCTGCTATTTTTTCTCTATTTTGTAACGCAAAAATAATTTCATCATCGTAAGCTCCACTTTTGTACATATCAGTCTGACTTCGATAGTCAATTTCTATTCCTAATATCCCCATAGCTTTAATAAAGTCGGACTGATATCTCTCAATATATGGAACTCCCTGCTCCAAAGGGTCAGGTAATTCAGATAGAGGTTTTCCAATGTGTTCCTCAAATGAATCCGAGATATCTGCTGGAACTTTTCTGTATCTGTCAAAATTATCCCAAGACAAAAGCAGGCGAGCCTTTTTACCTTTCTCTTCCAGAGCCTTTTTCACCATATATGCAGTCATGACATCTCTAAAATTTCCAAAATGAATTACTCCTGATGCTGATATACCAGCTGCACATGTATATAAATTCTTGTTAGGCTCATGAGCAATAATTTTCTCAGCGACAAAAGAAGCCCACTCCGGGTCTCTTACTTTTCCTTTTTCTAGCCTTCTATTGTTTTCTGACATATTAAATATAGTTGCTATCTAGTATACCAAAACTACTGTGCTTTTCGACAAATCAATGCGGGAGTTCCCTCTGAACCTTGACCCATAGGATTATCAATACAAAGTTGTTTTCCAAGCTCCTCTTGTTGCTTGTTTTTTGCACCCATAATATTTACTCCGATATCATTGGCATCCACGATAATAATTTCAATGTTTTGATTAAATCTTTGTTCCGCTCTGTTCGCATAATCTCGTGGCTCTTTGGGACTTAATGAAGCAAATTCATTATATGGAGGCATGGTTCCTGCTGTTGGCCCGTCAATTGCACGTGCTTTTGTGCCAGCAACTCTATAAAAATTACCCTTCCACCCAAAAGGACGCGTTAATCCACCAATAATCACAGCAAGAGTAATTCTTAAAAAACCGCATTCATTAATTGCTAACTGCATGGTCTGAGGTGTCCCTAATCCAATTCCAGCAGGAGTACGCGTCACAAACTGTGCGTAAAACTCAGCAGCTTTCCCATAGGTAATTTCTGAAAATCTAAATCCGCGCCCTTGTGATATAGCAACGACTGATTCAGCCAGCAATAAGACGTCACCGTCTTGTAAAAAATCTGTGATGTCTTGTTTTAGAATCCCAATAAAATCGTCACCTGAATTAATAACTGGAGTTTTCACAGGGTATCGCTCCCATGTATTTCCTTGTGCTTCGATAGTAAGTGATTTCCCAGGATTGGGACTAGTGAGTACAGTCATAATAGAAGTATTATATCAAAGTAAATAATATTATTAGAAAAAAATCGTCGAAAAGAAATCGCGCACAAGAAAAAAGAGCCCGTCCTCGGACCTTTGGTCCTGCGGAGGCTCTTTTTTCTTGTGCGCGATTTTTCGATCAAGCAGACCTTATTTGATCGCAACTACTTTATACTCAACTGAATCTCCTGAAGGTGTATTAAACGAGAAAAAATCTCCTTCTTTTTTACCCATCATTGCTGAGACCAATGGTGAATCATATGACAGTTTTCCCTCGGTTGGATTTGCCTCATCAGTCCCCACTACTAAATATTCAGTTTTTACAGATGATCCTTTTTTAGAAATAGTAACCTGAGCTCCAATACTAACTTCTGTTTTGTGTCCACTCGTAATTATCTCAGCTTCTTTAAGTGTGTACTGAATAACACGAATTTTTTCTTCTAAAATTCCTTGATCTTCACGTGCTTGATGATACTCAGCGTTTTCTTTTAGGTCTCCCAACTCTTTTGCTGACTGAAGTTCTTGCGCAATCTGTGTTCTTTTAACAGTGGTCAAATAATCTAGATCTTTTTCCAGTTCTACTTTCCGTTCTTTTGTGATGTATTGTTTTTGTGCATCCATATAACTGTTTTTTAATTTGGCATTACTTTACACGAGCGTATTATAAATTGCAATGTACCAACTTGGACAGCCTAGACCCATTCCAATTTTTCAAGACCAGCTCGAGCAGCTTCTGATTCTGCTTTTTGTTTTGAATAGCCCCTGCCTTCGGCGATTTTTTGTTCTCCTAAATATACTCCCATAACAAACTCTTTATCATGATCTGGTCCTACAGAATCAACTAGTTCGTAATGAGGTGTTACTTTTTGTTTTTCTTGTGCTATTTCTTGAAAATATGATTTTGCATCTTTGAATAATTTTTTAGAGACAATCTCATCAATATAAGAGAACAAATGTTCTGAAATAATTTTTTGAGCTGGCGCATACCCTCCGTCCATGTACAGTGCACCTATCAACGCCTCAAACGTATTAGCCAAGATATGTTCCCGTCCTTTATTAGTATCCATACGCTCCCCTTTTGAAAGCAGCAAGTATGATTCTAAATCTAAATCTTTGGCCACTTGTGCAAGAGCAGATGTATTAACCAGCGCAGCTCTGTATGCTGTTAAAATCCCTTCCTGTTCATCAGGAAACTTATTAAACAAAAAATCAGTAACGACCAGTTCGAGAACTGCGTCACCCAAAAACTCGAGACGTTCGTTGTGATTGAGTCCTCTTCCTGCTTTTTCATTAATAAAAGACCTATGCACGAATGCATTTTGTAATAGGTCTTTATTTGTAAAAATAATGTCAATTTTCTTCTCAAATTGACTGAAATTTGGAAATTCCATAAATGTTGTAAATACTATGTGCTACTTGGCAAGCTCTATTGCTCGAGTGACACCTTTGGTAATAATAGGTTTAATGTCGTCATAGGTCACCAGTCCTTTTACTTCATCAACTGTGAACCATGCTGTGTCTGTCAGTCCGCCACCTTCTTCTTGTAACTTCACTGGAGTGTAACTAGCTGATGCTAAAAAATAATGTACTTGCTTTCTGATCTTTCCGTGCTCCTTGTCATTTGCGAGATATTCATTTGAACCAAGCTCTTCTGTCACTGTAATATCAATGCCAATTTCGTCTTTAATTTCTCGGATTACTCCTTCTTCCAAGTCATCTTGTTCTTTGATTCCACCTTTTGAAAGCGTCCACTTACCAAATATATCGTGTACAAAGGCAAAACGCACCACCCCTTCGTCGTCTTTAGAATAAATAACTGCTCCTACCTTTCTAGCAAGTGGAAAATTTTTAGGATCTAGTTCTTTTTTCTTCTGCTCTTCTTCTTGTTCCTTGAGATCAGATGCTTCATAAATTGAACCCAGTACTCCTGAAATAAATTTGTATGAGTTTGGGCCTCCATATGTTTTACCCAGTTCAATTGCTTCGTTAATTGCTACACGTGGTGGAACATCCTGACGCCCCGAAAACAACATCTCATAGATTCCTAGTCTCAGGATATTTCTATCTACAGCTGCAATTCTATCAATAGGCCATGCTGGTGCTGCCTTTTCTATAATACTGTCTAATACATCAACTTTCCTAATGACTCCTTCTAGTAGTTCTTTAGGAAAATCGACATCATGAAGCTTATCGCGTTCTTCAAGAGAAAATGAAAAGCCCTCATCAACACGTGATGAATCTTTTTCATAAAAGTCCCATGTAAAAAGGGCTTGTATAACTATTTCTCTTGCAAGGTGCCTAAGTGACATCCCCTGCATAATACGACATTGATACTCATTTAGCAAGAAACTAGTGATGAGAATCCAGAGACTAGTTCCTACCCTTTATGTGGTTAAGCAAAAACCAGCCACAAGACATGTGTGCTGGTTTTTGTGTTTGGATTATACAAGCCTACTTCTTAGCAGGTGCTTCTTGTGTTGCCACTTGTGATTCTGTTTTAGAAAGAAGTTGTTTTCCTTTATAAAAACCACAATCTTGACACGCACGGTGTCGCAAGTGATATCCTTCACAATTTGAACATACAGAAAGACGAGGCGCATCAATTGCATGATGGGACCGCCTGTTTCTTGTATGACCTTTTGTTACTCTCATTCGGCTACTCATAGTGCCCGGTAGTATAGCAGGGTGAATATCATATGACAATAGGTTTGATAACAAAGAAAGACGACAGCTATGCTGTCGTCTTTCTTTGTTATGTATATGTAATAAACTTGTTTTTAAATTGCTCCGGTAATATTGTAGATAGGAATCAATACAGCAGCAAGCAATCCTCCAACTCCAACACCTAGTAGCACGATCATCAAAGGTTCAATAAGTCCCACCAATGTATCTACTGCATTAATAACTTCTCTTTCATAGAACTTTGCCATGGTTTCAAGCACTGTACTCATACGACCTGTTTCTTCACCAATACGCACCATTTGTGACAGCATAGATGGTATTTGTTTGTGTTTCTCCATAGCATCAGAAACCGAATCTCCGGTTGATACATCACTAGAAATGGTTTGCATAATATTTTGGAAGACTTTGTTGTCTACTACGTTTGCTGTGTTATCAAGTGTCTTTACCATAGAAATACCTGAGGTAAGCATCATGTTCATGTTTCCAGAAATACGTGCCAAGTATAATTTTTTATATAAATTACCAACACCAGGAATAGACAGTTTAATATCATCAAAAATAGCAGATCCAGCTTCTGTCCTAGAATAACGAAATGCCAAAAATGCAAATATAACCAGCGTCACCACAAAGAAAATACCATAGTTTGCCAAGAAATCAGAAAATGCCACAACAATCTTTGTGAAGAACGGTAATTCTTGTCCTGAGTCAATTAGAATCTTTGAAATCTTTGGAATTACCAGTGTAAGCATCAAGTACATTACAACGAAAAATACTGAAATAACAAACGCTGGATATATTAATGCTGATTTAGCTTTGGATGTTAATTCATACGTTCGTTCAAGATAATCGGATAGATATGTAAAAGTAGATGAAAGCTTACCTGACTCTTCTCCGGCTGTCACCATGTTTACGTAGAAAGCAGAGAATACTTTTGGATGTTTTGCCATTGCTTGTGCAACTGATGATCCATCAGAGATATCTGCTGAAACATCTTCCAGAGCTTTACGTAAAAGAGGGTTATCTGATTCTTTTGCTAATAACCTAAATACACGCAATGCCGACACCTGAGCTTCAAATAAAGTAGACAGCTGTTTCGAAAGAATAACAATATCTTTGTTCTTTACTCCTCCTAATGTAATGTTTGTTTCAAAAATGCTCTTTTTATCAGCCGGTGTAATTTCTGAAATAATAAGACCTCTGTTTTGTAATGAAGAGATAGCCACATCAATGTTGTGTGCTTCAATTTCACCTGAGCGCGACGTACCTTCTCGGTCCACCGCTTCGTATTTAAATACTGACATGTAGAAATTGTAGCATGAATGCTTGTAATCATTTTGGGTTGAGGTGTGTATTTCTGATACAATGCTCTCATTCTCCTCGTAGTTCAATGGATAGAACAAGTCCCTCCTAAGGATTAGATGCAGGTTCGATTCCTGCCGTGGAGACAAACAAGTTTGTTATACTTTACATATATGGAAAGTATAATCGCATTACTACCACCTGTGACGCCACAAACTATCTATCTCTATGCAATCATTGGAGGTTTCTTGCCACCACTGTTGTGGCTACTTTTTTGGTTACGTGAAGACAAAAAAGATCCTGAACCTCGTCGTGTAATTATTGGGTCTTTTTTGTTTGGAGCACTCTCCGGAATATTTGCCCTTCCCTTTCAAGGATTATTCATGACACTTTTCCCAGCTGCGACCTTACTTGTCAGTATCCTTGTCTTTGCAACAGTTGAGGAACTTTCAAAATATTTTTCTGTACGTGTCTCAGCTTTGCGAGACGTAGCAAACGATGAACCCTTTGATCCCGTCATCTATATGTTGACGGCGGCAATTGGTTTTGCGGCGATGGAAAATACATTGTATCTCATTAACTATCTTAACGACTTTGACTTGCTCAACTCGCTTTTAGAACGAGGAAAGCGATTCTTTGGATCAACATTGTTGCATATAATATCTTCAGTTTTAATTGGTATTTCTTTAACTCTTTCATACGGTAAACGTAAAAAATGGAGACCGTTTTTATTACCTCTCGGAATTGTGTCCGCTGTGGGATTACACTCTGTATTTAATATATACGTAACAGGATCTGGGTCGAGAGATGTCTTCACTGCGTTCTTGATAGTTTGGGTGGCATTTATTATCACTCTTGTTGCACTAGAATTTCTTAAAGACTACATCAAAAAATATATGGTTGCGAAGGTTGTTAGTAAAAAATTACATGCCGAAGAAACTGTTACTAAAAATCCATTTATTTAATTGCGTTAACAAAGCGCTCAATGATATACTAGTTGCATAATAAGAATTTATGAAAGCATTTTTTGAAAAACTTACCGGAGGATCTGACGATGAAGAAGAATTAGATTTTGATATCCATGCAGGATCTGATGCTACAGCATACGAACAATGGGAGGAGCCTGATGAAGACGAAGAATTATCAGTGGATGTATATCAAGACGCAGATAATCTTTATATCAAGACGTTTATTCCAGGTGTCTCTTCACAAACTCTTGATATTGATATTACAAGAGACATGGTTACTATTCGCGGACAAAAATTTAAAGAAACAGGAGTTGAAGATGAAGATTTCTTCCAGCGCGAACTATCGTTTGGAAAATTCTCAAGGAAAATACTACTACCTCGGGAAATAGACATTGATCATGCAGAAGCACATTCAAAAGATGGACTGATGACATTAGTACTTCCAAAAGTAGATAAAGACAGAAAATCCAAGCTCCAAGTTAGGTCAAACTAACACAAACAAAAAAGAGGCATGCGCAGCATGCCTCTTTTTGTGTTAGTTGTAATTTAAGTATTTCCTTCTGTTTTGTTCATGTCCCTCATTTGTTTTCGAGTAATAGAAATTTCCATCAAATCCTGTTAGATAAAATAAATTATCAGTTTCTGCTGGATTTACCGCGGCACGAATTGATTCAATACTGGGGCTTCCTATTGGCCCTGGAGGTAACCCTACATTCTTGTATATATTGTAGGGTGAATTTATTTCCAAATGTGAAAATAAAACCCGAGGTAAATATTTTTTCAAGATAAATGGAAATACGGCATCGGCTTGTATCGGCATCCCTATTTGAACCCTATTCCACAATACTCCAGCGACTTTCCGTTTAGTTTCATATGATGCATTTCCTGCTTCATTTTCGATAAGTGAAGCCATTGTAATTATTTCATCTTGAGTATATGAGGAATTTTGTATTTCAAGAGCAAGAGGAGCAATCTTCTTTTTAAAATTTTCCTCCATAATCTGAATCACCTGCTCTGGTGTAGAGTTTTCAGGAAAGAAATAAGTATCTGGATACAAATACCCTTCTTTTTTCTGAGATGTAATTAACTTCAACAATTCTGATTCTTGTACAAATGGTAACCCGGCGGCTATAACAGGAACATATTGATAGGATGCTTGTCCTTCAACAATGGTTACTCGTTCTGCTGGTATGTTGTAATAGCCGTTAATAATACGAGACAAGACGACATCAGTCCGTGCTGGTTCATCAAAGTAATAATTACCTGATTTTATTTGATCTTGTGTACCCTTTACGTATGCTCCGACTTTAAAGAAGAATGATGAATTAATGATGTTGGATTCTGCAAGTGCATCACTGACTGAACTGAGTGTTGAGCCTTGTGGTATCTCTAAATATGTCTCTTCTGGAAAATCAGAAGGTGCTTCAAGTACAATAAAGTACACAAATAATGTGGCCACCACCAAAACTGCGCATACAGTAAGACCAATGGATGTTAGTGCAATGATGAGAGGTTTCATATTAGATAGGCAAGTTAGATGGAGCTTTTCCTGTTGTAGATTCAATTCGTTCAAACGTTGGAGTCTGAGCCACTTGTCCTGGTAAATGATAAATAGTAGCAAGCTCCTCTGAACTCATCACAAATGTTCTCAAGGCTTTTTTCCCATATTTATAAAATTCTGTGTCATCCACAAGAAAACTTCTCCTTCGGTAGTGTTTCATTAAATCTGATTTAATCTTCTTCATTTCTTTACCACTCCTGTCTTGCCATGGATATGTCATACTTGTAATTAATACTGGCTTGAGAGCATTATATACATCTCCAGATGCATATTGTTTAAAAATACTTCCCATTAAATGAACATTATTCTCTGGATCATAGTAGTCCTTTGGAGCAATATAGAGTGTTCGTATTCCTACGTCAAAGGGTTGTTTTAATAAGTTTTCTGAAATAGCTTCAATAAGTAATTTATCACTTTTACTTAATTCTTTAAGCCCTGACTCGTCTTTGGCATATCCTTCTCGTATCTTCTTAATAATTGCTTGTCCTTCTTTTTTCCAGTCATACGTTTTTTTACCATTCCAAAAAAGCCAGAAATTTTCGACCATTTTCTTAGTTTCTCCAGGAATAAACATTTTGAAAAATGCAGCAAATCGACGTTCGAAAGATATTTTTTCTATCTTGTTACCTGTATGGGTCCTAAATACAATTTGTACCCACATCTGTTCGTTGGGGCCTATACTTGCAAGTGATTCAATGGTTTGTGTAATGGGGTCAATTTGCTCTTCTGGTTTCAAACCCCCTCTGTCAAATCCTACTATCTTATATGTTGGAATGGGAATGGGATCATCTCCTGTTAATCCATATTCAAATCCAAATATTTTATGTGTCTCAAGAGAGAAAGGATAGTTCTTGCTGTAATCTGGTACTTCAATTAGTTCCACCTCTGGATATTGCGCGTAAAAATTAGATTCAATACGAGCTTTGTAATTTCTTTGTCCCCAAATATAAAAATGTACCTCACCGCCTTTTGATACCATCTCCAGTGAATGGAATGGTCTGTCTTTACCAGTGGTTATATTCGTCCACCAATCTCCTCCTGCTGGTTCTGACAAAGCATTAATTACCAACTCCATAGCCATGGGGGTTTTTGTTATCTCGCGAGGAGTTCGTATTTCAAGCAAAATTCTATCTTGCTCTAGTTGAAATTTTTTCTTTAAATATCCTTTCCATTCACCAATAGCTTTAGGTGTATACCACAGTACAAAAAATATAGCCCCAAACAGGAACATAAAATATATAATATCTCCAATAAGTAGGCGTTCAAACATGTGTTAAGTATAACAAAAGACCGCCGCGTAGCGTCGGTCTTTTGTTAATAGATTATTTCTTTTTAACTGAGTACTTTTTAGTATCTTTATTTTGGATAAACATCTTCTTGTTCTTGAGGTTTATCTTGATAGTTGATTCTTTTACCATTTTTCTTTCAAGGACAGTTTTAATAACTTCACTCTCTGTCAGTGGTTTTTTCTTAAGAATCTCAGCGATAAGCTCTGCCACAGTTCCACCATAAAATCCCCAATCTGTTAGTGCGTACTTTCCTCGCCCTACCAAATCAAATCGTAGATCTTTAATTAATTCGTTGTGCATAGTTGCAACATTGATTCGTTTTCCAAATCTCTCTGCTGTTAATTCTGCAATATCTCGAAAGTGCATAGGCTCCCCAGCATCTCGTAGTACTAAATATGCCATATCTCGAACACCTCGTGTGTTGATGTTTTGTGAGTCTGCTCGTCCCCATTGTCCAAGTGGATTTTTATCAATCCTCTTTGATACCTCAAGCCATCGACGTGCTAAATCCTGATTAACCTCACCTTCAACTCTGTCATATTCAATCCGTGCAATAAACCTATTAACAATGTCTTTTTCTGAAATGATTTCATCATTTTCTAAATCTTTATATAAATGTTGTAAAGATTTTTTAATTTGTTTGTGATTGTTTGAGTTTGTGAACCATGTTCTATGAAAATCTTTATCTTCCTTATCTACGTAAAATGGATCAGCTAAATCAAGGAGAAAATATAAATGATTTTCAGAATCTATATCAGGAGACACCGTGTCAAGCAACATCTTTTGTTCAGCAAGCCCGCCTAACGTGTCAAGAGCACGACGTAGTTCATCAATAGCATGTTCAGCACGAGTAATAAAAATTTCACTTTCTCGAATCTGTTGTTTTGCCAGATTTTCAATTTGTCGTACTCGCTCTCTTGTGATTCCGTATGATTGACCAATAGCCTCTAAAGTTTTTGAGCCACCCTTAAGACCATAACGTTTTTCAATAACATCTTTTGATCGTTCTGGTAAATCAGCGAGGATTTGGTTGGTGACCTCTCTTGGGTCAAAGCTTACTATTTTCATATATTTATTTAGTTTATATTCCACAAGAAATAGGGTTCTTATATGGAGTTTTCATCACGTTTTTACTAAATAACAATAACATCTTTTGTCAAATCTGACAAGTCTTTATCCACACTTATGTAATATATCTTTGATTAAATAAGGCCAAATATCTTAAACATAAAGAATGCGTATAAAATAAGAAACATAAAGCCTTCCCACATGTAGATTCGCATAGACATACTTGAAATAATAAACGCGATGGTACTCACAGCCAGCATGGGTAAACCAATCATTAAAGTTTTTTCATCAAGAGGTAGGTCAGCAAAAATACCAACTGTTCCCACGATCATCAACATATTGAATACATTTGAACCAAACACATTACCAAATGCTAGATCAGTTTGACCACGCATAACCGCTTTTACTGATACCAAAATTTCAGGAAGTGACGTTCCTACTGCTATTGCTGAGATTGAAATAACACCCGGTGAAATATCAAAAATAAGTGATATTGCAATTACAGATTCAATCAAATAATTAGCTCCCAGTCCCAAAAGCGCTGATCCTAAAATCAAGAACATGTAATCTTTTATTTCAATTTTTTCCACTACTTCTCCTACAGCTTGGACATCAACATCTTCTCGGTGAAACAGTAAGTATGAAAAATATACTATAAACGAAGCGCCAATTAATATAGATTCAGCCTGAGTAATTATTCCATCATAAGCTACTCCCAAGAACAAAACAGTTGAAAGCATTAGTAATGATATCTCAATGTTCACTAAATTTTTTGTAGAAACGATTTGTCGTCCCACAATAGCTGAAAGTCCTGCAACAAGTAAGATATTTGCGATGTTTGAACCTACTGCATTTGCGGCAACAATTTCTGCCTCACCTCCCAAGACCGCAGCAATTGAGGAAGCAAGTTCCGGTAGTGACGTACCAATACCAATAATCAACGCGCCAATTACAAAAGCAGGTAATTTGAAATATTTACCAATTCGCTCTGCACTTACCAATAAAAAATCAGCTCCTTTTACCAAACCTAGCAAAGAAACAATAAATACTCCGACCCACATAATAGCTGTCATAATTTTAGTATTGTAACAAATGTATAAAACAAAAGCGCGAGAACCGAAGGTTCTCGCGCTTTTGTTTTAGGTCAATCCTATATGTTCGTTGTACATCTCGGCATAATGTCCCTTCATCTTCATAAGATCCTCGTGATTTCCTCTCTCAGCTATCTTACCTGCTTTGTATACCAATATAGTATCTGCGTCTCTCACTGTTGAAAGTCTATGAGCAATAATGAATGTGGTTCGATCTTTCATTAATTTCTTCAAAGCAGTGGTAATATGCTTTTCAGTTTTTGAGTCCAGCGCCGATGTCGGCTCATCCAAAATAAGAATCTTTGGATTACGTAAGATAGTTCTGGCAATAGCAATTCTTTGTTTTTGACCAACTGATAATTTAACCCCCCGTTCTCCTACTAATTGTTTATATCCTTTATCAAACGAATTAATAAATATGTCCGCTCGTGCTTGTCGGCAAGCTTCGTAGACCTCTTCTTTTGTCACCTTTCTATTTGCTCCGTATATAATATTGTTGTAAACCGTGTCATTAAAGAGCGTCACTTCTTGCGATACATATCCAATATTTGACCTCACAAAGTTTAACGGTAATTCTGTGATAGGAACTCCATCTATCAATACTTCTCCTTTTTGTGCAAAATAGAATCCACCAATAAGTTCAATTGTTGTTGACTTACCTACTCCAGACTCTCCCACCAAAGCAATAGTCTCACCTGACCTAGCAGAGAAAGAAATACCACGCAGCACCTCTTGTTCATCTTCTTGGTATCTGAATCTTACATCTCTAAATTCAATCCCCCCTCGAATCTCCAAAGGAGTATCTTTATTTCTTATAACATGCGGTTCTTTATCTTTCTCAAGTAAATCCTGTCCTTCTTTAATTTTAATAATCGAACGAGTCAGGAAAAGCCACATATCTGAAAGTCTTGAAAGTGGATCAAAAACTAATTGTGCATATAAATTCATGGCAATAAGTTGACCTGGTGTTATGGTCTCATTCATAATAAGTGGAATAGATATAAGAAAAACCAGAACTTGCGTACCGTAAGTTATTCCTGTTCTCACGGCTGTATTAGTAATCCATAAGTATTCTTCTTCTATACCTGCATTATATACATCTATGCCATATCCTTTTTTTATTTTTTTGAGCTCTGACTCTTCGGTGGCATTTCTTTTTCCTTCAAAAATGTTAGTTATAATTTCGTAGTAATCAGCTTGTACTTGATCCAAAGCTTTGTTTATCTTTTTTGTCACCTTCTGCAAAGCTGGAGTAATTAATACGATTGACGTAATAAAAAGAAAAACACCCAAGATAAGAACTCCTGTTAGTACTGGTGATATAGTAAATGCAATTCCAAAAGCAAACAAAAGAGAGAAAATTTGTACTCCAAAGTACGGTGCATAATATCCAACCATTTGAGACAATGCACTGTTTGCTCGACCAATTACTTCGTGTATTTCTCCATTTTTTTGAGATTTGAAATACGAAACAGGATATTTCAAAAGTTTTTCCATTGATTCTATTCTATGATCTTTTGTGATAAGCATCATCAACTTCATTCCAAAACGTCCTCCGAAAAATTTTAAAATAATATACAAAAAAAGAATGAGCGCATACATGCTTATATATACATATACGTCAGGAAGTGAAATTCCAAAAATTAACATATCTTGTATGTTAATTACCGAATCTAATATTTTACCGACTATATATGGTTGAACAGAAGATAAAACAGCTAAAATAGTGGTCACCAATACAAGTGAGAAGAAGAGAAACTGATATCTCAAACAGTGATCCAAAATAACTGATACTCCTTCTTTAAAATCTTTTTTTGTTGGCTCTCTTTCAGCACTTCTTCTACGTGGCATAATGCGGACTAGTTTATCATAAAACAAGCGTGAGAACCGAAGGTTCTCACGCTTGTTTTACTCATTTTCACTCACACCTAAAATTAATTTATTGTTCGTATTGATCCTTTTATATCAAATTTTGGATTTACTTTCTTTCCGGGATTGAATATGTCATCTGGGTCAGCTGTGTGCTCAAGTTTCTTAAATATTTCTAGTTGGCTATCGGTAAATACAGTTCTTAGAAATGGGGTTCTCATAATTCCGTCATTATGTTCCCCACAAATATTACCTTTGTGTTTAACCGCTAATGTATAAAATTCACGTGCGATAGAAAATATCCGCTCTGGAGTTTTGCTGTCTGTGAAATCGAACAATGGATAAAAATGAAAGTGTCCGTTGCCTCCATGACCATGAACAGCGTACTGTAAATGATGTTGCGCTAAAATTTCTTGGACTGACATAATGAATTCCGATATTTCTTCAGGTGGAACCACAATGTCTTCTAGAAACGCAGCTGGTCTGTTTGCTTGTTTGGTTAACTTTGCCAACGTATAACTTGATCCACGAATTCTCCAAAATACATCTTCTTGATTATCATCTTTTACGATACGCGTCTTTGTGATTCCTCGTGCAATGAGGTGTTCATATGTTTCTTTAATTTGCTTGCGTGTTTCCTCTTTTGTATCTCCATCAAATTTCACCATAATGGTAAATTTTGGAACACTACCGTGGAACTGTGTTACAAAAAATCCATACATCCGCATAACAAATCCTATCCATGTCATATTTTCTTTTCCATCTGCAAAAAATTGTTTAAAGAAACTTGGATTTTTCAAAGCTAATTTATATGTAATATCGTCATACAGTTCAATATTGTATGGATTGTGTTCAAGTAACGTTTGAATAGTCGACCCCATACTGTTCACCTCATAAATAGGAACAATCAGCAAATCTGATTTCTCAGGCATGTTAATTACTCTTATTACTATATTCGTAACAATTCCTATGGTCCCTTGTGAACCACAAAACACATGAATCATGTTGACATACCCATTTCCTTTTTTAAAATCTTCAACTGAATCTGCCTGTAATACATCCCACAATTCATAACCAGCTGAATTCTTGGATGAATGTGGTTTCATATCAGCAACCTCTTTTGTCTTGTTTTGAAGCAAATTCCAGACATAGGTATATAACTCTCCTACTGAATCATTTCGTGATAATTCTTGTTGTAATTGTTCATGATTAATTTTCTCAAAAGTATGTACCACTCCATCATACATAACTACTTCTAACGATTTTATAAATTCTGACGTGTGTCCATACTTGAGCGAATTTGGACCAGCTGCATTATTTGCAACCATTCCTCCGATAGTACACAGCCGCCATGACGATGGATATGGTGGAAAATACAATTGTTCTGTTTCAAGGAGTGCTTGTATGTCTTTAAAATAAACTCCTGGAGCGACGCGTAGCGTCGCTCCGTTCTCATTTTTTTCTATCTCTCCCACTCTTGTCATATTTGTAATATCCAAAATAATTGAATCATTCAGTGAACCTCCAGACAAACCAGTTCCCGCAGCACGAACAGTTAATGATATGTTTGGATATTCTTTGGTATACAACGCCACTGTCCGCACAATCTTTTGAACCTCTTCTGTATTGTATGGAGTGACTAGCATATGTGGCATCACGGAAAATATTGATTCGTCAGTGGCATACTTTTTCAAAGTATTCACGTCAGTGGAAAAACTAATTCCCAAGTCACGTAATGTTCTTTCAACTTTTTTATACATATATTTTCATAACTAACAGATGCGCGTTATGATACAAGTATAACAAACCATGAAACAAAATATTAAAGACTTTTTAGAAACACACAAGAAACGTATCTCCCCTGTGCTTTTTTTTGGAGGATTTATATTTGATCTCTTTACTTTGACACAAGTAGATCTTTTATATGACAACTTGGTTTTACTTGGCCACCTTATAATCATCAGTCTTAGTATTATTTTAATCCATTTAGGCAAACGTCACCAAGTCTTTTCAAATACTCTTGAAAAGCTCATAATGATTGCTCCCTTAGCTTTAGTTTTTTCTTTTGGTGGTGTTCTTAGTGGATACGTAATCTTCTATACCAAGTCTGCCTCATTTCTTTCCAACTGGCCTTTCTTGATTACACTGTATGTGCTTTTCATTTCAAGTGAACATATCTTCAATAAGTTTCAACAAACACTTTTCCAAGTAGGTATGTGGTTTGCGGCAACTTTATCTTTTTGTATATTCTTCATTCCTGTCATGATCAAACAATTGGGTCCTTGGGTATTTCTTTTTAGTAATATTCTGAGTATTTTTATAGGATGGATTTTTGTACACCTCTTAATCAAAGCATACGGACCAACCCGCAAGCATCTAGCTTTTTTAAAGACAATGTTCCTGATGATTTCATTTGGTTTTATTGCATTGTATTTTTTAAATGTGATTCCTCCCATTCCTTTATCTATGAAAGAAAGCGCCATGTACAACGAAATGTATCGTGACGCGAACAACACTTTGATTGGTAAGCGACACAAAGAAAGCTTCCTTGAAAAAATTAATCCTGTTGACACCATGACTATCACGCGTGATTCAACAATCTATGCCTATACTTCCATTTACTCTCCTGCAGGAATCGATACGCTTATCAAACACGTCTGGGAATACAAAAACGACGGTGGTGATTGGATTCAATTTAATACTGTTTCTTTTACTCTTACTGGTGGGCGCAAAGATGGGTTCCGTTGGTACAGCTTTGCTAAACCATTTCCTGGTGAGTGGCGTGTACGTACTACAACACAATATGGTCAAGAGATTGGTGTTTTGTTATTCCACATTAAATACGCCAATGCGACGCCTGAATTAATAACAAAAGAGCTGTAATCTTTTCTATTGCACTTATAAAATTTTAGTGTATTCTAACTGGATTATGGCAAAAAGAGACACAGGAGTTGGGAACAATAAGACTTCCCGATCAAAAAAAACTGCTAAACGATTAGCTATCAAGTTTGAAATGCTAAAAGCGAAAGCAGCAAAGAAAGTATCTAAAAAGAAATAACAAAAAACGAATGCTCACGCATTCGTTTTTTATATATATTTCTGCTAAAATCCTGAAATTGGTCTCATCGTCTAACGCAAGCAAGACAACAGCGACATCGGGTTGAACCTGATTAAGAGACACTTAGAACCAACTAAGTTCGCACCAACTAAATTACTCGGTCTCATCGTCTAACGGCTAGGACATCAGGTTCTCATCCTGGAAATCGGGGTTCGATTCCCCGTGAGATCACCAACATATACTTTTCAATCTATAAAACTATCATGTCTTTGATTTTTTCTAAAAATAATAGGCTTGTTTGAGTTCCTCCATTTTGTCTTTGTTTTTTTAATACCGTAAGGGCTTCATCCAAATCCAGCCACACCACAGATAGTCCATCTCTTATTTCTTTTTCTGTAAACTCAGGTTCAAACTTTGTGCCATCTATCTCAGCCAAAAAACAATGATAATGCTGTTTTTCAAATTCATTATTCCAATATGAGTACTGATACAGCAATCCAACTTCTCTGATATTTTTTATTTTGCATCCCATCTCCTCTCGTGCTTCGCGATGTAATGCCTGTATCAAATTCTCGTCTTCTTCGACACCTCCACCAGCAATTAACAAGTCTTGAGATCCAGTAGTAAATTTCCCGAATCCCAGCTTTCCATCACTATCTATGACCACCACTGAGGCACGGTGTCTTTCTTTATCAATGTGTGTTGTTGGTCGCACAGTAGACAAAATAACTTGTTTATTTTCATCGTAATACATATGACCAAAATCCTGATTCTTATTCATATTAATATCCAGAAACAAGCACTACGAACTCCCCCCTTACCTTATCTTGGTTCTCTTTAAAATAATCATGTACTTCTTGTGCAGTTCCGCGAACCACTTGTTCGTACATTTTAGTGAGCTCTCGAGCAATCACAATTTCTTGATTTTCATCTAAAAACTCAGTCAATGATTCCAATGTTTTTTCTATCCGGTGTGGAGATTCATAAAAAATAGAGATGCGTTTATTTTCAGCAATCTCTTGAAATAATGTCTGTCTTCCTTTTTTGTGTGGTAAAAATCCAAAAAAAGTAAATTGATTACCATTAAATCCAGAAACAGAGAGTGCAGTTATCAACGCTGACGCGCCCGGGATTGGGATAATGTCTACTGACAAGTCTTGTTCCTGAGTAATGATTTGAATTAACTGAACTCCTGGATCAGAGATAGTAGGTGTTCCTGCGTCTGAAACTAACGCCATTTCTTTCCCCTCACGCAGTAGTTCAATAATCTTCTCTGTCTTGGAAAGTTTTGAGTTTGCATGATATGAAATCATGTCGGCCTTTATTTCGTAATGATGTAGTAATTTACCTGTCACTCGAGTATCTTCGCATAACACCACATCGACTTCTTTCAAAATACGCAAAGCACGTATGGTAATATCTTCTAAATTTCCTATAGGTGTGGCAACTACATATAATTTTGCTGTCATAATTTTGTAAGTATAACAAAAGCTCAACATTCAGTTGAGCTTTTCTTTATTATTTCACATATCTCATAGACATGTGCCGGAGGAATTTTTCTTCCTTTCTTATTGACGATGTGTCTAATAAGCACGGAAGTCCTTCCTGTTGGACCAAGAACCTCCAAGACTTTTGCGGTGAAATGCTCTCCATATGAACCGTCAGAAAGCCTGGGTCTTACTAAAACTTTTTGACCGACACGTGGTAGCACTTCCCCAAGTCCAGACAAACTTGCCCAAGTCTCTGAAAGGCGTAATTTTCTGTCACCACAAGCTTCATCACTTGATTCTCTTACCATTATTCTCTCCTTTTAATGTGCTAGGCCGATAGAATACTATAGAGAATCTACAAATTCAAGCACTTCGTCTGGATGCAGTACAGGTTTTACTTTTTCCCAATGTTTAATGACTTTTCCATCTTTTCCAATCAAAAATGATTCTCTGGAAATTCCCATGTACTTTTTACCGTACATAGATTTCTCTATCCATACACCATATTTTTCACATACTTGTTTGTCCTCATCCGACAGTAAGTCAATTTTCAGAAATTCTTTCTCGCAAAACTTTGCATGTCTTTCAATTGAGTCAGCGGAAATACCAAATACCGTTACTCCGGCTTTTTTATATTTTGCTACTCTATCTGAAAATCCAATCCCCTCTGTGGTACAACCAGGAGTCATGTCTTTGGGATAAAAATACAGCAACACCATATTGTTTTCCAACTCTTGCTTCAAAGAAACTTTTTCACCTTTTTGATTTTCCAATGTAAACATTGGTGCTTTTTTATTTTCCATATACCTTTATTTTAACACTAAAGT
>Ga0115567_10001042_pt1 | contig 27790 bp, 28 predicted proteins | sample COGITO_mtgs_1204_2_FD_88679 | JGI IMG/M metagenome (GOLD analysis project Ga0115567, IMG submission 88679) | Pelagic marine microbial communities from North Sea - COGITO_mtgs_120412 | ecosystem: Environmental > Aquatic > Marine > Epipelagic | place: Germany:Helgoland, sampling site Kabeltonne... | reverse complement strand
GTTGCCTAAAGTGTTAAAAACACTGAATATTTAATGATTACAATAATTTAACCTTGATCAGCTTTGGTGCGACTCACCATGTTTTGGACTCTTTTAGAATATGTTCTCGCTTTGTTGTTAGAAGTGGCGGGTCATGCTGCAGGGTCTAGAGCATTTTCTAAAGCTTTTAGATGAATTTTAAGCTCAAGATGGTTTTGAAGTTCGCCAAGTAGTGCGGATGCATCTTTTTTGGTGGCTTCTCCGCTTTCAAATTTCTTGTAGATACCTTCAAGACTGAACTCATTATTCACAGGTTTAGCTTTTTCAGCGTCATGTTCAATAGCCTCATCTAAACAGTAATTGAAAAGCTTTTTGAAAGATTTATTTGTCCAAAGATTTAGAGAAATCAAATCAAGTGATAGCGTTACTTTTTTATACAATAACAAGTCAGACGACTTTATGTGTTCAAGTTGTTCAAGAAATATTTTATTGTACATATCAGCACAATAGGACCACTGGTCTGAAAACTTACTTCTTAAATTCCAAAAAATTGTTCCTGTAAGAGCGAGAAATGAGGTTGGAGAAAGTAAGCTAATATTTTCACCATTAAATTTCAAGGTTGTGAAGTTAATTGGTAGCCAATCTGATGACAAAGAAAAAAACCAAAATAATGGTAAATGCATAATGAACAGTAAGACTGTAATCAAGAAAGCTCTAAACAATAGTGTATGTTCCACTCTGTTATGGACTATAGGATCAGGCTTAGCTAGAAAGAATTTTATGAAATTGTTGTCACCACTGGAGAGCTTTATAGGGCTTCCTCCAAAACGAGCTGAAATATTTGAAAACTTTGTATTTTTTATTTTTGATAAACTGTTCATGTTTACTATTCGGCTTTAGTCTAGTAATCCTTAACAAGTTTAATCTGCTTGTTTCATTTTGGAGCTTTTTATGGCCAAGTGTCTGACAATTAAGGCCCTTTGAAGTGATCAACGAAAACTTGAATCAGGTTCAAAAGTTGGCAAATATCGTCAGGAATTGTTGGATAAATTGCGTATGGTTTTTGGAATGGGTCCTGCGCGAACATTGGGCAGAAAGTCCCGAGTTCTTCTAGCTCCTTACAAATTTTTTCATGCTCATCAACATCTATATCGAGCATGGCTCTGCCAAGTTGTTCGTTCAGCTCTATATACTTTTGTCTCTCTGATTCCTCGATTGAAGACGGAGGCACGTAATATGGAATCTTGTGAGCCGAGGAATTTCGCTTTGATTTGAAGTCGGTCAGCCAAGCATCGAAATTTAAAAGGCTGGAGGTTTTTTTACTGCCCAATTCAATTTTTTGGAAAAAGCTCTTATTAAACCGAACTTTCATTGGACTTTTTTCAAATGGCTCAGGGTCAACATCGCTATGATAAAGGGTTGTCCATAGAAGACAATCAATCAAGCCAAAAATATTTATTAAGATTGAATTTAAATGAATTTCAATAGTGCTAACCTCATCATCTGAGAGGGCTGCTGTGCGTTCAATGGGTGCAACTTCAATGAGTTCTGTGAAGCTGGTTTTGATCATGAAAAGTCTTCTGGTTGCTCCATAAATTAGATAAATCAAACTTTTTTCATTTGTAACGAAGCTTTGAGCGGCTCCTATTGAGATTAGACGTTCATTCAGTATTGAAGATGTAAAAAAAAGATGATCGGCCCTTGTCTTATTATCTTTTTGATAGGCTCCATACATGTTTTCAAATTCTTTGTAAGTGAGTGCTTTAGTGTTCATGATTAGAAGCCTAACAAGCTCTTTTATATCTGGCCATTCGAGTTTTCTTACACATCAAATTTGCTCACTCATCGACATAGTCGCAAGATAAGATTACAGAGTAAATTTGATTTTTTTCATCCAATAGGTATGCCTAATGAGCATTTACTTGTTTTTCTTTTGAGCAGGTAACCTTTATGGCAATAGAAGCTTTATTTTTGGTGCACAACAAAGCGCGCATCTTCTCTCCAATCTTCTGATCGTGTTTTGGAAGCAAATTACATTTCCAGCCTAGAAGCTCCTTAGACCAGCTTTGATTTTCTGTAATGCTTTTAAGTGTTATATTCCCAGTAAGCGTGTTCGTGTATCCTACGGCCCACTCAAATAATAGAGTTGAAGGAATCTCGAGTTCACGAGAGAGATGACTGAGATTCACACCTTGTAATTTAACCCCTAAAACCTTTGTGAAATGATCCATGCTTTTCATATCGACCCACTGACCTTAAAAAGTTCATGATTTTGTAAGCATGGGTCTAAATTTTGTATAGGTCGAAAATACAGCTTGAACAGCTTATGAATCAACTGAACGTTGGGGGCCCCTTGTTAGAAATTCTAACAGGTTAGGGTACAAACCATTGTGAATTTAGCCTCAGAGACAATTTACACCGCTTAGAGGTCGAATTGGATGAGTCAATTAAAGTCGTTTTAATTTTCTTTTCCAAAATCCAAGCGGTGAAGTGTGCCAGATGACTTCTTGAATGTGGCAATTCTTTTGATGTGGTCATAACTTTCAAAATAAGGTGACAGCGATAAAATGAAATATTGGCCTGGGCCTAAATTCAATGGCAAAGGGTTCTCAATGCAAAACTCAAGGAAGTCTTTTAAAAAGAACTCTTTGTCTACAGGCTCTATATCGCAAAATGAGTTTTGAAGCTCTATGTGATATTCTTGCCAGACATAAGACATTGCTGAGCTTTGGAGACTTTGTAACCTTGAGCGGACCCAGTTCTCCTCAAAAATATCAAATTTGATTTTGAAAACATCTAAAGCTTTAGCCTCACTCACGTTAAAATCGAGCAGAATCTTTCTAACGCTTTCACAAATGTATCCATCGTTTCGCAGGGCTTCCCCAATAAGCTGCTGATCAGCTATGGATTCAGCTCTTTTTAACTCTAAAAAAAGATGAAACATAAAGGCATTGTTAAAGTAGTTTTGGCCGCCCTTGTGTTTCTTATGAGCGTCCAATCTAGATTTCATTTGTTCGGTAAAAATGCTGAAGGCCGCTGAGTCATCAAAAAACTTGTTTGTTTTGTCATTGAAAATACTGATCAACACTGAGAGCAACTTTGCGCTGTTAATGTCCAGCCTAATTTTTGATAGTTTGTTCAGGAATGATTCGACCTCTCGTTGTCTCCAGGCATCAGGTTCACTTTCTAACCAAGCATTTGAAGCTAAAACGGCAACGAGCCGGTTAAGTGCATCAGGTTTTGTTTGGTCCATATATTTTTTAAACATCTGTCAAATCCTCGAATTGTAAAAGCAGTTATTCGGCGTTTTGTAGAATCCATAGCTCTGGAATAGAAAATAGTGGACAGGGAATACAAGCGTTATGCAACTCATAGAGGAAAAAAGGGAGGGTGCTTCAAAGTTGCCTTAAGCGGTGTGAATACAAGTAAAAACAGTGCCTTACGGGAAACTCAGACAACTGAGAATGGTATTGCTATATCAAAAGGAGATCAGAAAATGACAATAAGAAAAATTAAACCTTTCAAAAATAAGAAATTGAAAGAGAGATCATTGAACAGTCACATAAGACAAGAAAAAGAAACTCAAGACAGATTGGTTAGAAGGAAACTTGGCAACTTTAAGTTGCTGAAAAAGGCATATCCTAGAATGTTCAATTTGCTTGAGGTTGAAACTACACAGGCACAACCTCAAAGACCAGAGTTTGAAGAATTGCAGAGACTGTATTGGGAACTCTCTGCGCATTTAAACAAGACGAATCCACAAGTTCAACAGACGAGAGCTGAAATAGCCCACTGGAAACGGTTGAAATCAAAAACAGGCAAAAAAATTATGCCGTCATTTTGGATTGGAACTGGTTGTGTGGACTTGTTCATACCCAACATAAGAGCGCCAAAGCTTGATAAAAGTAAGCCAGCAGGATCAGGTTTGGCTATTGAAATAGATGGTGATGTGCATAACTTAGAAACCAAAATGCTTAAGGATGAGAGCAAGAGCAGACAGTTACAAATTTTGAAGGTGATGAAAATGAGCCAGTCCAATTGGGATATAAACTCAGAGTCATTCAAGAGCTTTTGTCTGAGAATCAACAATTTGTCTTCACTCTCATACAGTGAACGAAGAAGAATGCGGGTGAAAATCTTTGCCTTCACGCTTGCTTGCCATTTTTCTGAAGACAAATTTAGAAGAGTTTTCACCATAAATAATGATTCACTAAAGAACAGTGCTGAGGAGAAAAAATGAAACACAGGGAAATGGATAATTTTTCCAAAAATGAAGATTTAAATTTCGATGCTTCAGAATCTGTGACAGGTTCGCATGAGGTGGTAAATCCGCAGCAGATTCTGCTCTTTGACAATCAGGTTATGAAAGTGTCCGAAGCAGCCGCTTTCCTTAAAGTGAGTGAAAAAACCGTCTACAGACTTGTTCAAGATGGTATTTTGCCTCATCAAAGGTTGGGTGGCTGCATTAGGTTTAGTCAAAAAGAGCTGATCAAATTTCTTGAAGGAGGCTAGAATGCCAAATAAGAATTTTGATCCACATATATATAAGAACAAAAAAACAATCAACGTAGCCACCACAGGCTTTCCTGGGGTGTCGAGAGTTTATGATTGGTCCAAGCGCAGACAGAAATACATTCCAAGATCAATTGGAAACAAATACTATGTTGTGAAATGGATAGGTGGGAAACAAGACACGAAGTGTTTTGTCAGTTTAGATCAAGCAAAAATATGGAAAGCTGACCACTCTGAGCAGGCCTCTTGTGAAGCGTTCAATGACATGTTGTTTGAAGAAGTTCAGACACATTTTTTGGACAAGAAGAGGGGTGAGATTAAACCAAGCACCTTTGAAACACTTAAACGAAAGTGCAAACATCTAGTTTTCTTTCACAATATTCCTGTCAGAGAAATCACGCCAAAGCACATAGATTTTTGGTTAAAAAAAATGAAATCTGTAGACTCATTGAAGAAGCAACATAAAGCTAGAGCTTATTTTAAACATGAGCTGTCAGCACTAAGACAAGTTTTGGAATACTTTGGTGAATATTTGTCTGATGAGGCTTTTGCATCTCCAGTTAAGAAGAGGCACAGCAAGGACTGCTTTGTTGATAAAATTGAATACAAAGAAAAAAGAGCGCGAGACAAAAAAAGATTTTTATCGGGTTCAGAAATCAATCGGTTTTTAAACATGATGAAGTCCATGTACGCTGACAAGCCACCTTTGGGCGAGGCGTATTATTTTTTGTCTTTCTTTCAGTTGAAAACTGGTACAAGAATAGGCGAGGCTGCTGGCATATATTGGGAAGACATCTGCTTTGAAAGGCATCAGGTTAATGTGAACCACAATGTCTGTTGGAGTAGAGGTAACAAAAGCATGCCCACTTACATTTCTGGCACCACGAAGAATGGACTTTCAAGAGTTCTTCCCCTTCATAGAGACTTGGTAGCTGTTTTGAAGTCTTGGCAGTTGAAATCTGGCCGCTCAAGAGGCTTGGTCTTCTCAGTTGATGAAAGAGGTGAGTTTCCTTTGGAATATAGAAACATAGTCTACAGATACGACAAAGTGCTTGAAGCGATGGGCAGTGAGTGGAGGGGCACACACCTTGGCAGGCATAGTTTTGCCACAGACTTTATGGAGAAGACTGGTGATCACAGAGCCTTGCAGGGGATGTTGGGCCATCAAACCTCTAAGCAGACCGATCAGTATGCAAAAATGACAGCAGCGAGTATAGCAAAAGGAATGAAGGTTTACGAAAGTGTTCAAGAGATTAACATTGGGGAAGCTCACAAGCTTGAATGTTAACACAAAACGATACGTTAAAATTTGAAAGTTCCTTTGGTTCTGATTCATTCAAAACCACTGCTGTTAGAAATGTGTTAGAAACTCATTTTAGGCGAAAAAAAAGCCCAAACATTATAAATGCTTGAGCGGGAAATGGATGGGGTAACAGGACTCGAACCTGTGAATGCAAGGATCAAAACCTTGTGCCTTACCAACTTGGCTATACCCCATCGGAATTGGTAAGGCTTATTTGTCTTAAAAAATGGAGAAAAAATCAAGCTCTATTAGTTATTTAGAGTACATAGGTTCAGGATGCCTTTTTAAGGCCTGCCTCTATGCCTGATACTTGAGCTTCATACTCTTCAAAAACCAAGTTTTCAATGAGAGCTCTTGTTTCTTTGTTTAGAGGGTGAACGACATCTTTATACTGCCCATCTTTTCGCCTTTTACTTGGCATCGCTAAGAAAAGACCGTTAACTCCGCTAATGATTTTAATATCTCGAACCACTATGCAGCCACCGATCACTATAGTGACAAAGGCCTTAAGTTTTTCTTCATTAACAGGGTGAACCTTAATTTCAGTAATTATCATTCTGATGCCCCCAATCTCTAAAACAATATTAATAATCGGTTCTGGCGAGACTGGGCTAAAGTCTAAGTGTTTAATTATGAGCCTATAAAAAAAGAAAAGCCCTTATTTCTAAGAGCTTCTATCACTTTGATACATTTTTTTTATTAAGTTAGCCGCCGGTGGTCACTTCAAGCATGATGTCGGGATCCGTTACAGAGCCATTTTGCCCGGCACCTTTCTTGATACTGTCTACAAACTCCATTCCTGAAATCACATTTCCAAAGACTGTGTATTTGCCGTTTAAGAAGGAGCCTTCTTTAAACATAATAAAAAACTGAGAGTTTGCAGAATGAGGAGAGGCTGACCTTGCCATTCCTAGAGTTCCCCTTTCAAAAGGCTCTTGTGAGAATTCTGACTTAAGATCTGGAAGGCTTGAGCCACCTACGCCAGTTCCTTGAGGGTCTCCAGTTTGAGCCATAAAATCATCAATCACTCTGTGAAATTTGAGTTTGTTGTAAAAGCCTTGTTTGGTGAGCAACTTAATACGCTCAACATGCTTAGGAGCAAGATCTGGACGAAGTTTGATTTTTACCATTCCATCTTTAAGTTTGATGCTCCAAATATTTTCTGTGTCCATTTTTTTTGGTTCCTTTTTTACTTTCTTTTCTTTTGGTGTTTGAATAGAAATAACAGCTTCAGCTTTTTGAGCTGCTTTATCTGTACTTCCCATAGGTGCTTTTTCAATCTCTTCAACTTTTTGTTCAATGACCTTGGTTTCATCTTGCTTTTTAGTGCATCCAAAAATAACAAATGAAACACAAATAAAAACCAGTAGATTTTTCAACATGATTTGCCTCCCTATAAATCTGAAATTGAAGGCTATAGTGGATTTTAATTAATTTCTAGCACAAAAAGCTAAACTTATTTCTCAATACGGATCATCAAAAAAGATGTGCCCCTCTTAACCCTGATTAAAAATGCAGACTTCGAGGATTTGAAAACAGACTCAACCGATCCTGCTGAAAAAATAGGTTTTCTGTTGATTTCAAAAATAACGTCACCTGCTCTTAACCCAGATCTAGAGGCTTTAGAGTGTCCTACAACGCGTTCAATGACAGCCTTGTGCTTGCCTGTGTCTGAGATTTCAAATTCATTTTTGAGGGCTGTTGTTAAGTTAGAAACCTCAAAGCCATACTTTTTATAGAGCTCACTTTCCTTTGACTTAGAAGTCAAAGGTTTAGAACTTCTTGGTGTGTACGCTGTTTTGCTAGCAGGACTTGCTTTTAGAGTTGCATACAAGGTTTTACGCTTATCAGCGCGGTAGACTTCTAGCTTGGCGCGCTTACCTATAGGAATGCGTGTGATGGCTCGGGAAAGATCAGAAGAAGAATCAATTTTTGTAGAATTCACTTTTGTAATGATGTCATAAGTTCTAAGGCCCGCGTTGTCTGCAGCTGATCCTTTAATAACTTCAACAACAAGAGCTCCTTCTTTTTGTGTAACGCCAAGATCCCGGGCTATATACTCATTCATAGTCTCCATAGAAACACCTAAAAAACCCCTTGAAACTGAGCCGGAGTCTTTAAGTTGTTTGATGATGGTTTTAACTTCATCAATGGGGATGGCAAAACCAATGCCCTGCGCCCTAGCGTCTATCGCCGTATTCACTCCAATCACCTCACCTTTAACATTCACCAGTGGTCCACCTGAGTTTCCTGGGTTGATGCTGGCATCTGTTTGTATAAAAGGGAAAAGGTTGAGGTCATCTAAATCTCTGCCAAGTGCTGAAACAATTCCTTTAGTCATGCTGTGGCCGTGACCATAGGGATTTCCAAAGGCTGCGACCCACTCTCCCACTTCAACTGAGGCGCTCTTGCCCAATTTAACAGTAGGCAGTTTAACTTTTGCTTCAATTTTTATAAGTGCGATATCAGTTTTAGAATCTTTTCCAATAACTTTTGCTGGATAAATTTTCTCATCTTTTTCTGAAAGCTGAATGTTGATGACATCAGCCTTGTCCACTACGTGACTATTTGTGATGATGAGCCCTTCCTCACTGATGATAAAACCAGTTCCAAGGGAAAAAGAAGGGCGCTGCTGCATTTGCCTGCCGCCACCCGTACCGCCGCCAAAAAACTGTTTTAAGAGCTCTTCCATAGGGTCACCAGAAGACCCTCCGCCACCCCAAGGGTTTTGTCCATAGGCTCTTGGCTTGGTTTCAGTTGAAATGTTAACAACCGCAGGATTGACCTTTTTGTTGAGTTCAATAAAAAGGTTTGAAGGGAGAGGCTTTCCATTCTCCACCTTAGGAAGTTTGGCTAGAGCTGGACTGGCCATTATAAATATAAAAGCTGCAAGAATAAACCTGGTCAAAATTTTCTCCTTTTAAAAGATCACCGGTTTAAAATTAAAACCGATATGAGCAAAAAATTTAGCTAGAGGCCTCCACGTATTTCAATTGAAGGTCTGAAAGTATATGTTTTAAAAAAACAGCTTCTTCAGAAGATAAATTGTTTTTTGTTTTCTCATCAAGGACCTTTAAAAGATCTATATTAAAACGAGCGACTTCCTTGTTTACAGCAGTTGCACCTGTGGAGGGGTCGGGGCTTAGCCCTAAAGAAATTGCTGCGCTAGATCCTATAGACATGATGAGTGTTGAAAAACTGGCTTCTATTTGATTGCTGTCCATATATACATTTTGATTGAAGTGGAAAAAATTAGCAAATTTTAGAAAGATCAGGTTTTACATTGGGTCTATTGAGACTCAGAGCAAACCTAGGTCTGGCATGATGTGCGGGTTGAACCTGTAAAATAATTTTACAGGTTCATGTCGGCAACAGACAAGGGACCTAAGATAGGGTGTTCGTGATAAAAACTAAGATAGGAGTAGTTTTTTAAGCTGTAATCATTTTTCGATTTAAATCTAGGTTTAGATTTAAAAAGATTAGCTATAAAATAAATAAATTTTCTAGTCAGAGGTTTCGGCTCTCCATTTTTGGTGCGGATCCCCAAAAAGAAACTAAGTGCTGCATCAATATAACGTCCAACAGAAGAGAGCAGTAAAAAGAAAGCTACAAAATGCTTTTTTGATAGAAAATTAGAATTTTTTGAAAGTTTATAGGACTGATTGAACATATTGATGAGGTCTTCATCGGAAACATGTTTTAGAAGTATTGGAGAAAGCACTAGATTGATTTTTCTGTGGTCTCCAAAAGCATACATCTGAACAGGAGTGAGTGCATCTGCAACATAAACTTTAGGCACAGGGCTCTCGTCAGAAAAAATACTTTTGAACATCTTGGAGTGTCTGGCAAACTGAGTTGATTCAATTGGAGTGAGGTTTCTAAAGCTTCTTTTTACAATTCTGCTTGCTAAAAATCTTGTGACGAAGAGAAGAATCAAAAGTAAAGAGCAGGCAACAGAAGCTAGCCAATTGGACAGGACAATTGAAACTGAAAATAGGGCGAAGATTATAATTGTAAAAAAAATATGCATCGCGTGTGTAATCCTTTAAAACTGGCACCGTTCTTAAATCTATATAGATTTTTTAACCTACTTCTTTTTAAATGAAGTGTGAACATAAAAAGTTCGAACATCAATGTTTAAACATTTAAGGTTAAGGTGTGGGGTGAATTCTGTGATTGAAGGATTTAGTAGTGTAGTAGAACAGATCAACAGATCTAAGCAAGAGGTGGGAAGGGTCATTGTCGGCCAAGAAGAGCTTATAGACGCTCTTTACATGGGAGTTTTAACTGGTGGGCACATTCTGCTAGAGGGTTTGCCAGGCCTTGCAAAAACTTTGTCTGTAGCGACAGTTGCAGAGACTTTATCAGTCCAGTTTCAACGGGTTCAGTTTACACCAGATCTTCTGCCTTCGGACCTAATAGGAACTATGATCTTTAACCCTTCTAAAAGTGAGTTTGACACTAAGAAGGGTCCTATATTTACAAATCTGCTTCTTGCAGACGAAATCAACAGAGCGCCGGCAAAAGTTCAGTCGGCACTTTTGGAGGCTATGGCCGAAAAACAAGTCACAATTGGTGACACCACGCACATTCTAGACAGGCCGTTTTTGGTTTTGGCAACGCAGAATCCTGTCGAGCAGGAGGGAACATACTCTCTACCAGAAGCTCAGTTAGACAGATTTATGTTTAAAGTCATCGTGGATTACCCAACAAAAGATGAAGAGCTGCAGATCTTAAAAAGAGTGGCTCTTGCAAGTGAGCACATTGTGGAACGTGTTTTGAATAAAGAGCAGATTCTTGCATGCCAAAGTAAATTAAATGAAATGAAATTTGATGAATCACTTCAAACTTATATCGTGCAACTTGTCTACGCGACAAGAAAGCCTGCTGATTACGGTTTAGAGCACCTTGAGTCTTTTATCAGAATTGGAGCCTCTCCTAGAGCGACACTTTCTTTAGTCAAAGCTGCTAAAGCCTGTGCTTTTTTGGAAGGTAGGGATTACGTGACTTCTGAAGATGTGAAAAAAGTGGTTCCCATGGTCTTAAGACACAGACTGATATTGAGTTTTGAAGCTCACGCTGAAGGTGTGACTTCTGAAGAGATCATTCAAGAAATTCTTGGCGCTGTAGAAATTTAAACAAAGACACATCAATAAGGCTGAATTTATAAATTAATGAACACTAAAGAAAAAGATATTCTAGACAAAGTTAAGCGAGTTGAGTTTTCTATTAGAAAAATTATGGGCGGAATTTCTTTGGGTATTAGAAACTCTAGTTTCAGAGGGCAAGGCATGACTTTTTCTGATATCAGAGCCTACAGCCCTGGTGATGACATCAGGAATTTTGCCTGGCAGGTGATGGCCAGAACGGGCCAGCCCTTTATCAAAGAGTTTGAAGAAGAAAGAGACCTTGAAATCCATGTTGCTCTAGACGCCGGGGCCACTATGCAGTTTGGTGGAAAGAAAAAATCTAAATCTATGATTCAAGCCTATGCTTTGGCATTTTTGGGGCTTTCGACAGCAAAGTCTAAAGACAAATTTGGTGGGCTTATTTTTTCGAGTGGGCAGATCAAGCGCATTCCAGCCCAAAGAGGGGATGATCATGTCAGGCGTGCTCTTTTTTCTTATATTGAAGAGGCTGGAAAGCAAAACTTAAAAAAAACCAATTTAAATGTGGCTCTAGATTATTTTGCAAAAATTAGATCTAAGAACTGCGTTTGTGTTCTCATAAGTGACTTCTCGTCGCCCTTAGACAGAAAGCTTTTGGCTCGCGTAAAGGCTAAACATGAGGTCAAACTTGTCCACATTTACGATCCTTATGAAATAAAATTTCCCAATCTTGGTTTTATCGAGGGGCTTTCTTTTTCAGAATCCGTGTCTAAGTCGCTATCTAAATTTTTATTTAAAGGTGGTGGCTTTGCGAACAATAAGCTCCTAAATGAATTTCAAAAGCGTGAAGCACTGCTTAGCAAAACTGCAAAATCTTTTGGTATCTCTTACATAAAACAGTCTACTCATGATGATGAACTTAGAGAAATGACTAAAACATTAAAACTGAGATCGGTTTATGGCTGAAGAAAACACTATTCAGCTACCTTATTGGGCCTGCACAGATCTTTTTTCTAAAAAAGAAGTTAGAAATGTAGGGGATGTCTCCACCTTGGTGTGCAACGGCTCAGAACCAGTGTCACCTGGTGGTGTCTACAGTTTTAAATTAGACGAAAAAAACGAATACGCTTTTAAAATATTAAAGGTCACAGAAGATACAGATCTTAAAAAAACTTTTGAAATAGCACCTTATATGGTTGCTAAAGGTGATTTAAGACTGGTTTTTGTCAAAGATGGTGCCGAGGCCTTCGAAGCGGTTTACAAAAATTTTGCTGTAACCTCTGTTCTCACAAAAAAAGACGAGAAGCCTGTTCCTCCCAAGGGACCTTCCTACATGCTTCCAAGCTATGTTGTGATGGGCACTATTGCAGTTTTGATCATCGCATCTATAGGGCTTATGGTTTACAAAGCAGTTCGCGGGCTGAAGAAACAGACTGAATTTAGAGCTGTGGTTTCAAAATCTAGATATGCTGATCCCTTCATGGATTTTAACATTGAGCTTAGGGAGCTAGAAAAAGAAAAAAAGTTTTCACTTTTATTTTTAGAGCGTCTTGAAGAGACTTTTAAAAAATGTTTTTTTAGAATTTTTGAAAGCAATATTTTTTTTGACAACAAGGACAAGCTCTTCAGAGCTTTAAAGGCTTTAGGCGCAGAGCCACATGAAGTGCGAAGCTTTTATGTTCTGGAAGAAGAGTATAGAAAGTTTACGGCACTTTATAAAGACACTAAAGGAGAGGTTCTTAGTCAAAAAAAAGATTTTTTAGACCTGGCTAAGCGAACAGTAAGTAAGCTTAAAAAATACAAAGGTGAGGTGGAGTAAATGTCCTACGCTCATTTTTTTATAGCTTCAGCCGTAGCAGTTTTGGCATTGGTCTTAATTTTATTAATTGTGAGCACAGTTAAACCTACGTCTAAAAAATTTATGGTTTTTAATACGGAGGTTCTAAAGCTCTCTAAAAATCTAGCTCTCATTTACAAAATTTTATTTGCTGCTTTAGCTGGAGCAGGATTTCTGTTCTTATTTCTAGCCTTGGCCCGCCCGCAAGAAAAAAAGCTTGAACCTAAAACTTCCGAAAAAGGTTTGGACATACTTTTTGCACTCGATATATCTGACTCGATGCTTATTGAAGACATGAACCCTCACGAAAATAGACTAGAGAGTGCCAAGCACCACATTAAAGAGTTTATTAAAAACAGACCTTTCGACCGACTTGGTTTAGTTATCTTTTCTGGAGAAGCTTACACTAGAGTTCCCCTTACAGTTGATAAAGGGCTTTTGTTGCAAAACTTATCTGACGTTGCGGTAAGTGACTATATGAAAAAGGGAACGGCCATTGGTGTAGCCCTCGCGGCCTCTGCCAACAGAATCAAAGACAGTGAGTCAGCCTCAAAGGTGATTGTTCTTTTGACAGATGGAGAGAACAATACAGGAGTCATTGACCCTTTAACAGCTTTAGATCTTACGGCAGATCTAGGCGCAAGAGTCTACACTTTAGGAATAGGTAGAGACGGCCGTTCAATGCTGCCCGTTTTTAGCAGGGACCGCCTTGGTAGAAAAATAAAATCCTATAGGCCTTTTCCGACTAAAATAAATGAAAAGCTTTTAAAAGAAATAGCCTCCAAAACTGGGGGACGGTTTTACCGAGCTTCTGAAGAGTCAGACATGTCAGCTATCTTTAACGAGATAGACAATCTTGAAACAACTGAAATTAAACTTCCTGACACCTATAGAATTGTGGAGCTTTTTCAAAAGCCACTTCAAATTTCTCTTGTTTGTTTTTTGCTTCTTGGTTTCCTAGAGGTTGGTTTATTCTGGAGAGGTGTCTAGAATGAGATTTCAAGCGCCAATCTATTTATTACTTATTGTATTTCCTGTGGTTTTCTTTATTTTGTGGAAACTTTTAGATGCCAAAAGAGACGCAGGCATTCGCAAATATTTTTCTCCAGAGAACATTAAGGATTTTTCACTGATTGAAGAAGGCTCTAAAAAGAAAAATTGGACGTTTAGAATCTTATTACTGCTAAGTTTTACATTTTTGGTTGTTGCCTTTGCAAGGCCACAGTTTGGACTTAAGCATAAAAATGTTTTGGTTTCTGAAAGTTCGGTGGTTTTTTTAATTGATCTTTCCCGTTCTATGCTCACTAGAGATCTGTCTCCATCTAGATTAGAAGTGCTTAAAGAAGAGATCATTCAGTCCTTGGACAAATTAGCAGAAGTTCGTGTGGGTCTTGTGGCTTTTGCTGGAAGTGTGAATGTGATTTCACCGATGACTTTCGACCTAGAGGCGATTGCAAGCTATGTGGAGTCTTTAAGTACTGACTCCGTTGTCTCTCAAGGAACAAAAATTGAAGATGGCCTGCAGGAGGCTAAGGGGCTTTTTGAGCGTTCAATTGGTAAGAACGAAAAAGCTAACCAGAATAAGGTGATCATTCTTTTTTCTGATGGAGAGGATCATCAAAAGAAAAGTTTAGATTCCGTAAAAAAAATGGCCAAAGAAGGTTACAAAATTTTTACTGTGGGAGTGGGAACTGAATCTGGGGGCTTTGTTCCTGAAGGGGAATTCAGTTCAGCCTACATTAAGGATGTGTCAGGTCAGGCTGTGGTCTCCAAACCAAACTTTTCATTTTTAAAAGATGTAGCAAGGGCGGGTAGGGGGGCTTTCTTTTTTCTCTCTCCTGTAGATCCGCTTTCTAAAAAACTAAAATCCTCCCTAGACAGTATTGAAGGTGTTTCAGCATCGCAAAGACAGTTTGTTGTGAGAAATGAACTCTACCAAGTCTTTATTATTTTAGCAGTTTTTTGTTTTGTGATTTCAATCTTTATAAAGAGGTTGTAGAAGGTGATTTTCATTAAAAAACTAAGTTTACTCTTTATCTTTTCAACCTGTCTCATCTCCTGTGGTCCGGGTGTTTTAGAAAGCAACAAGGGGACAAGGGCATTTCAGTCCGAAGATTTTATGACTGCAAGAGACCATTACATTGGAGCACTTTTAGAAAACCCAACTTCTGCAAGCTACCGCTACAACTTAGCAATAGCTAATACAGCAGGGGAGCAGTTAAGCGATGCTTTAAAAGAGCTGGAGTCTATCAAACTTACTTACAAAAATCGTGAGATCACGGATAAAGACTACGAGAGCCTTTACAGCCTCTATTTCGCAATGGGCTTTTTACATTCTTTAACCCAAAATGTAGATGAGGCACTTGATCACTACCAAAAAGCTTTGCGCATTAAACCTGACTCTATAGATGTGAAAAAAAACATTGAGCTTTTAATCCAGCAAAAGAAAAGTCAAAAAGGCAAAGATGGCAAACCGTCTAAAGATAAAAAAGATGGTGGAAAAAAAGGTGATAAATCTGAGGAGAAGGGCGATGACAAAGACTCTAAAGGCAAGGATAAGGACAAGAAAAACATAAAGGGTCAGGATGATGAAACTTTAAAAAAGAAAAATCTTTCTAAAGAAGAGATTGAGCAAATCTTAAAAGAAATCAAAGATCAAGAAAGCAAAGTTAGAGCTAAAGAGAGTCAAAAGAACAAAGGTCAGAAAAAAGGAAAGGGTGCCAATGAGAAAACTTGGTAGAGCTTTAGGCCTTTTCTTAATTTTATTTGTAGCGCAGCCATCTTTTGCTAAATTGAAAGTGGAGACTTATCTTGCCACAAGCTCTCTTGAAATTGGTGATCTTGTCGAGATGACTGTAGTTCTTGAGTCCAGTAAAAGCCAAAGGGGTGTAGGCCCTAAATTCAAGCCACCGGTTGTTGAGGGCCTAGAGTACCAAGGCACTACACCTGCAGGCAGTGGCACCATGATCAACTACACAACTGGAGCTCTTACAAAAAGGTACACGCAAAAAATAGTCGTCAACTACCTAACGCTGAAAGAAGGTTTTTTCACCGTTCCTGCAATTGATTTGGATGTGCCAGAGAAAATCAAAACCAAACCCCTTAGTTTTAAAGTTTACAAAGAGCTCCCTGCAAATTTAAAAAGGAAAGGGCAGGCTCAAAACCAAAACCAAAACCAAAACCCTTTTGGAAGCTCAGGCACACTGCTTGATCAGCTTTTTGGCCGCAGTCAAAATCAGGCTGTGCAGGGAGACAGCCAGTCTCTAGAGTTTTTCACTGAGGTAGAAGTCAGTAAGACTGAGGTGTTCAAGGGGGAGCAGCTGCTCGCCACATGGTACATCTATGTGACGCCTGGAGCATCGCTAGGAACTTTTGACACATTAAGATTCCCCACTTTAAAGGGTTTTTGGAAAGAGGACGTAAACTTTGCTGCCAGGTTTTACTGGAAAAATGTAAACCGTAATGGAAAAAAGTATATGAGGGCGCTTCTAAGTTCATACGCACTTACACCTTACAACTCTGGTTCCTACGAAATTGACCCTTTTGAATTGAGAACTGTTGTGACAAAAGGTTTTTTCAATGCCCGCAGAAAAATTTTAAAAGCCAAAAGTGACCCTATAGCCATTACTGTTAAACCGCTTCCAGAACCTGTTCCAAAAACCTTTTCGGGAGGGGTGGGGAGATTTAAAGTTGATTCTGTAAGTGCAAACATCAGCAGTGTGCTTTTGGGAGAGCCTTTTGAGGTGAGCTTTCGCGTTGTAGGTGATGAATCTACAACCAAATTTTTGAAAACACCTGAAATGGATTTAGATGAAAACTTTAAACTCTACAAAGTCAAAGAAGACCACAAGTTTGTGGTTTCAAATGTGAGCTCTTACAAGTATTTTAAATACAGTTTGATTCCTAGAAAAGTTGGAGTTTATAGGTTCCCAGATTTAAAGCTGAGCTTTTTAGATGCAAATTCGGGCGAGTACTATGACGAATATGTTAAACTTCCTACTTATAAAGTTTTGCCTAATAAAAATGCTCCCAGTATAGCAGATGAGATTTTCGAAGAAGAAAAGTCTTTGGGAGCTTTGGCTGATCAAGACCAGCTCGCTGCACTGAGCTTTAAAGAGAACACAAGTGGCAATGGCGCATTAGAAATTTTATATTCAAAGCTTTCTTTGGTCTGGACCCTGGTGCTTTGGGTGATTTTTTTAATTGCAGGGCTTATAGTTTTTAAAAAAACCTCTTATGTACCACCTATAAAAGAAAGCTTGGCCTTTGAGCTTGAAAAAAGGGCTTTAGCTGTTGCCCAATTGTTGAAGGAAAATAAACGAAACCAGGCACTTTCAGAACTGATTAATATACTCTCACTTTTGGTGGGAGCCGTTAATGGAAAGAGGTTTGGGGCGGAAAAAGAAATTGAACAGGCTGTAAAAACATTACCGACAGGCCTAAAGTCTGGCGGTTTAAAACTTAAATCCTTAAACGATGAGCTTCAAGAGATGAGATTTGGTTCTAGTTTGGAATCCTACACAAATAAGGATAAGTTAGAGACGTGTTTAAAAGTATTCAAAGAGCTTTTTTTAGAATTTCGGGAATATCTACGCTAGTTTTTGTAGCTCAGGTGTCGCATGGCTTTGAGCTAGACACAAAAAGTTTGCTCGCTGGCAAAGACCATTTTTCTCTGATAAAAAAAACAAATCACTATGATGAGCTGAATCTTTTTTTAGACAGCTGCTCTTCGAAGTCTGCAAAAGACTGCATTAAAGCAGGCAAAACTATTTACCATTCGTCAAAATACATCAGTTTTCAGACTTTAGTCGTTAAAACACTAGTGCGCCGAATTTTAGATAGCAAATTGGAGCTTTCAGCTCTGTCTTTTGTAAACCCGCTCCTGCTCAAAGAGTCAGAACTGGAAAAGTTGGTAAAACATTTTCCATCAAAGCAGATCATTCCTTTTCTGGGCTCAAAGTACTTTTTATCAGAACAGCCACTCACTAACCTTTTGGTCTCGGAACCTAACCTGCTGTGCTATTTTGAGGATCAAAAAGTTTATAGCCAAAAAGTGCTTTCACTAGTTAAGGCAGATTTAAACTTTTATAAAAAAAACTTTTCTAAATTTCCTTGTGGTTTAGAGCTTGATGAATCCTACAACTTACTTTTGACCGAACTAAACAAATCAAAACAAAAAAAACGCTTTAAGCGCGACTACCTTTTTTCTTATATAAGAGACAAAGTTTCAAGACAGGCTTACCGCTCTTTTCCAAGATATAGAAAACTAACCGAGTCCAAAAGATCAAAACTTCAGTGGAAAAAAATCAAAAAATATCCCCATTATATCCAAACCCGCATTATTAGAAATCTTTTTTATGGCGGAAAATACCAAATGTTGGCCGGCTATATGAGCCTGCATAAAAAGAAAAAGCCTGATTTAGAACCAGAAGCGCTTGTTTATATTGTTAAATCACTTGCCGCTGCTGAAAAAGGTGATGAGATTTTAGAGGTCTCAAAAAACTTAAAATGGAAAAATGAAAGTTGGGCAGAAGAGATTTTGTTGATGAGGTCTGCGGCCTTACTTAGAAAAGGTGAATTTAAAGCTGCAAGGCGTGAACTCTCCAACTTGCTATCTAGAGCTGAAAACCTAAAATTATCAGGACTTTATTGGACTTGGGTTTCCTACAAAAAACAGCAGAAAGAATCCAAAGCAACAAAAACGGCAAAGACACTTTTAGAGTCTTACCCTTTTACTTATTTTGGTTTAATGGTTGCAAAAGATTTGTACGGGCCGACTTTTTTTGACCGCTACACTAAAGACAACCACATCAAAGAAGAATTCGGGAAAACTTTAACGGGTGATGAAATTGAAAGACTGAATTACTACTACGTTTCCGACAAAAGAAATGATTTTAAAAAAACATACTTTGAAGTGAAGTCTAAATTAAGTCCAAAACAAAAATCTTTAATGTCTTTGGTCTTTTCTAATTTAGACCATCAGATTGAAGTGATCAGAGCGCTTAATAAAGTTTGGGACGAAGACAACGACCTTCGAGCCACTCCTTTTGTTGGAAGCTCCTTTCCCCAGCCCTATGATAAGGTTTCACAAAAAGTTTCTGAAAAGCTAAAATGGATGAGCCCTTCTCTGATTTATGCAGTGATCAGACAGGAAAGCGCATTTAATGAAGAGGCGAAAAGCACTGCTAATGCTATGGGGCTGATGCAGCTTCTGCCCTCGACAGCCAGAGAGGTCGCAAGACGTTCAAAGAACAAGTCTTTTAGAAAAAGAAGAGATCTTTATAAGCCAGAAGTTAATATAGCCCTAGGTTCTAATTACATGAACCGTTTGATCAACGCGAGTGAAGGCTACCTTCCTTATGCCTTTGCCTCATACAATGCGGGCCCAGGTAGAATGTACAAATGGAGTAAGCAGAGATTGGATGTAAAAAGTTTAAGAGAGGGTTTTGAAAGCAAAGTTTTTGACCCCTTGGATGACCTCTGGATTGAAGAGCTCCCATGGTCAGAGACAAGATTTTACGCCAAAGCACTTTTGAGAAACACAGGCATCTATTTAGCACTGATGAACAACAAAGAAGCTTTAAAATGTGCTCCTTTCTGGCGCTGCCATAGAAGCAGCCTTTAGGCTTAAAATTCAGGCACAGAGTGGAATCTCTCACAAAGGGCTGTTGCGCCTTAGACCGCCTATTGGTATTATAATAGAACTGTTAGGAGAGTGTATGAATTCGATTTTGGACAGAGGTTTTGCTATTAAAGGTTCAGTGATTTCAAGTGTTTGTACGCTTTTGATAGGCGGCTGTATGCATGCTCCTCAAACAAGATCGGATCAACAAGTTTCACCAGGCTATACTCCTCATCAAGTGGCTAGTCCAGGCCCTACTTACGGCGTTCGTATTGAAGACAAAGCAGAAGTTATCCCTCAAGAAATTAAAGCTGCTGTTGAAATTGCTAAAAGTTCACCATCACCAATTAGAATCACTAATACAGCTACACCACTTAGAAAAGGTGGCCACAGTCGCGCTGATATTTTTTATGTGACTGAATACGGTGAGCCTCTTGTTAAAAAATGGGAAACTTATTTTTTGGGTAGAGGTCGAAGACATATGGACCGCTACTTGGACCGTCTTCCTAGATACGAAGCTTTGATGAAGGGCATTCTAAAAGAAGAGGGTGTTCCACAAGAATTGATTTATATTGCTTTGATCGAATCTGGTTTCAACTCAGTTGCAAGAAGTCATGCAAGAGCTGTTGGCTATTGGCAGTTTATAAGAGGAACTGGAAAAGCCTACGGTTTAAAACAAAACTGGTTAGTGGATGAGCGAAGAGACCCGATCATGTCTACAAGAGCTGCAGCTGGTTACTTCAAAGCATTGTACCAAGCATTTGGTTCGTGGCATTTAGCGATGAGCTCTTACAATGCTGGTGAGCACAGAGTTCTAAGAGCGATCATGGGAAATATGACTAGAGAGTTCTGGGAGCTTCATGAAAAAAAGCAGCTTCCACGTGAAACTAGAGACTACGTTCCTAAATTTATCGCCGCAGCAAAAATTGCTAGCAACCCAACTAAATATGGTTTCAGCCATATTGAAGGGCAAGCAGCATTTTCTTTCGAAGAGATCAAAACAACTAAAGGCATCAGCTTAAGTAAATTTGCTAAGAACACAGGTGTTCCTGTTTCCGAAATCAAAAGATTAAATCCGATTTTCAAAACGGATTATGCTCCAATTTACAGAGGGGCAACAACAACGATCAGAGTTCCGGTTGGTAAAAAGAGTGTTGCTCTTGCGGCCTTGTCTAAGTCTTATTCGACAAAAAAGTATGTGGCTTCAAGCGGAAAATCTTATCACCGCGTAAGGCGTGGCGACAATTTATCAGTCATAGCTAAACGTTACAGAACATCAGTCAGCACCTTAAAAAGACTAAACGGGCTTAGCAACCGCTCTATAATTAGACCTGGTCGTAAAATTAAACTTCCTGGATCAGCTGTGGCTTCTAAATCTAGAAAAAGAAAAATTAAAAAAACTACGGCTAAACTTTTAAGTGGTAAGTCTTACCGTGTAAGATCGGGTGACAACCTTTGGACGATTTCTAAAAAATTTGGTGTGTCTGTTCGTAACATGAAGAAGTGGAACAACCTTTACTCCTCAAAAATTAAGATTGGCCAAGTTCTTAAAGTGAACAAAGAGGGTGGCTCAACGGGTCGCACCCCAGCATCTTATTATGTTAAAAGGGGGGACAACCTTACAACTATTGCTAGAAAGCATTCGGTTGCCCTGACTAAACTGATGCGGTTGAATGGCCTTACCAGACGTTCAAAAATCATGGTCGGTAAGAAGCTTAGAATTCCACGCTAGTTAAAATTATGAAAAACTGGACTCAGTCGAAAGCTCCTTTTTTAGGGGCTTTTTTGGTATTCCGATCGACCATTGTTTGGTCTCTCAAGAAATAAATGTTGTGTCCTATAGACTTGGAAAAAGTCTCGGTTCTGACCACTCTTCAATTTTGATGACGTTCACTATACAGCAAGAGAGCTCACAGCTGTCCAGCTACTGATTTAAATGAATAACTTGCTCATCTTTTCAATTTCAAGCTGGGTTAGGACCTCAATCTCATAAATAATGGTCCAGGGGTAGATTTTTACTCTAAATTATAGTATCATTTAAAAATGATACTATGGGGAGAGAAATCACATGTTTACAGAAGAAATTTTAGATGGTTTTGATAAATTTTTAGTTAAGAAAAATCTTACTTTTTCAGGTGTGGTGATTGGCGGAGGAGCGCTGCTCCTTTTGAAAGTTGTTTCAAGAGCCACTCAAGACCTGGATGTTCTAGATCCTGATATTAACCCTAATATTAAAAAGGCTTCTGAAGACTTTGCTGCGGAATTTAATAAAAACAATAGTGAAAAGATCTTGCTAATTGATTGGCTAAACAATGGACCGGTATCTTTGAAAAGAGAGCTGCCTGAGGGCTGGAGGGAGAGTTTAGATCTCATATATAGAGGTGACGCTATTAAGCTTTTTACATTAAGTAGAGATAACTTATTAAAATCAAAACTCTTTGCTTATGTAGATAGAGATGTTGATCTTCGAGACCTTATTAAGATGTCGCCTAATAAAGATGAAGTTGAGAATTCGTACGAATGGGTTTCTCAAAGAGATGGTCACCCAGGTTGGCCCAAGCATGCTAGGGGAAAGTTTGATGATTTGATCTTAATTTTAGAAAAAGAAAGGAAGGATAAATAAATGGGATTCTCAAGAGTTTTTAGAGCAAAGGACTACCTATGTGGAGACGACTTAACCAGGTCTCTTGTAGGACTGGGGTTTTTGCTAAGCTCTGATTCTGTTAAGAATGTAAATATCGAGCACTGCTTAATCTCGTTGGTTAAGGAGTCTTTCTCTGATGACTCAGCGTATGATCTGAGGTTGTTGGCCCTGCTCGTCAACTGGTTAGAGATTCATATATCACAAGTAAATGCGAATAGGTTTGTTAAACTTGTTAAGCACTTAAACAACCCTGCGGCTTCAAAGTTTTTAGCCGGTGTATTTGAATACTTAGACGACATTAGATTTAAAAAATTTGTAATTGGCAATAGCCCTAATAGGCGAACTCAATTTTTAAAAAAATCAACTTTTCTTGTGGAGAAGAACGGAGAAGATGCTAGATTTAAGAACACTAGACTGATCGTTCACTCAAAAGCAATTTCAGACAGGCCTGATCTTATATTGAGTCGTGAACTTTTAGCTGAGAAACACTTGTACTACAGATATAGAGTGCTTTTGGGACCAACGTACCGAGCCGATATAATAGCAAATTTGAGTATTGATGGCAGTTTGTCCGCGGCAGAATTAGCCCGTTATCATTTCACTAACTACCAAACATCTCACAAGGCAAAAAAAGATTTTCAAATTTTTGAATTGAGAAAGATGAGCGGCGTTAATTAGCAGTCAACAAATCACCCAGCTTTTCAATTTCAAGCTGGGTTTTTGTTTTTTCAGTAGTCGAAGTACTGTAAGGGATTCCCGCTTCAGCGCTCATTCCAATTTTTGGATCAAAAGGAAGTTTAAAAACTGCAGGGACTGCGTAGTCTTCAACAAGCTGGTTTAGATTTCCTTCAGGAAAAAGTTTGGTGATGCTTCCATCTGCATTTTCAACACCAGACATATTTTGTGCAAGAGCTTTAACTTCAACACCGACTTGCTTAAACATCATGATGGCTTTTTTAACTTCGCTCAAAGCCAAGGTTTGAGGGGTGGTCACTACAACAGCTCCTGATACAGGAGTTTTTTGCGCAAGCGTGATCACTATGTCGCCGGTGCCTGGAGGTAAATCTACAATCAAAAGATCGAGCTCTCCCCACTGAACATCAAAGATAAACTGATCCATCGCTTTGTTGAGCATTGGACCTCTCCAAACAACAGGTTGGTCTTCATCGATTAAAAATCCCATGCTCATAAGTTTTACGCCGTACCTTAAAAGCGGGATGATTTTACCACCCTCCGTCATTTCAGGTCTCTGAGCCATACAGCCAAATAAAGAGGGGAGGCTTGGGCCATAAACATCAGCATCTAATAAACCTACCTTTAAACCCTTTTTGGAGAGCGTAACGGCAAGATTTGCACTGACTGTGCTTTTTCCAACTCCGCCTTTGCCTGAGCCTAAGGCAATGACTTTTTTGATTCCTGGAATTGGTTTTTGCTGATCAAAGGGGTTCATAGGGTGTTCCTTCATGGCTAGGTTTGCTTAAGGACTAGCCTATTGATTGGTAAAAAACAACCTGGTACTTTTTAGGGGTGCCACCGTTTTTAAAATATAGTTTTTATTTAACAGTTTTCATCATTGCTTTGCTTTTGTACCGCAAAAAGAAAAAGCTGCCGACCAAATTGGATCTGTCGAGTTTTAAGAATCGATCTAAGGGGCCTAGCTTGGGTGGGGTGAGAAAAGTGCAGGCCGAAGTCGTAGATGACGAACCCCCCAGAGTTTCTAAAGATATATTTTTGTATAAAGGAAAAAAATACAACGCCTGGCAAGCCCTAGGAATTCCAGCGGGTGCAAACAGCTCAGAGATCAAAGCTGCTTACGCCGCAAAAGCAAAACAAGATGCGGCTAATAAGGATTTTTACTTTAAGGCGATGAAGACGGTTTTGTAGGTTGGGGTAGTAAGTTGTTTTTTTTGAAAAATGGCCAATATCATGCTTATCTTTGAACAGTTACAACGGTGTTATTTTATCTGACTTTAGTTTGTCAACTAGAACTTAGATACTTCTTTTGCAAAACGTTTATCAAGATAGCTTTCATTACACGTTTCATGCCATAGACCTTGAGTCTGACCTTTATCTCTTGCGATCTCTCCAATTCGTCCAGGGTTATAACTCATTATTCGATCAGTTTGATAGTTTGCGATATCATCAGTGTATGCTTCATCCGAAGATATTATTTTCCACTCTTCCTTTTTTAGAGCCGATACAAGGTCATCAATAAAAAGTGCTGAAATATCCATTTCATGGAGAAGTAAAACGTGCTTGGGCGACCTGCCTAAGTGCTTTACGGCCATCTCGTCATAATATCGAATGCTTTCCATAAGAACATTGACGTAAAAGTTTTTCATTTTTTTCATATCAAAGTTAGGGTCTTTTTTAACTGCACGTTGAAAGAGACTCTCTATGTACCAATCATAGTTATTGGAGGTGATGTAAGCGTTTCGATATCCTAATTCTTTTAAGTGTTCTCTCAGACCATCTCTTTTTTTCAGGTCATTTCCTTCACGAAGAAATGGAAATCTAAAAAATAACTTAAAATTATTATAGTCTTTGAGTAGATCATGAGCTTTTGAAATATTAACTTTATAGTCCGCAAGCGAGGTCACATTTACATTAGGATGGGTATGAGTGTGGTTTGCAATAGCGTGACCTGCATTCGCATACCGATTTAATCTTTCCACACCTTCTTTATCAAGGTTTTTTGATACAGAATAAAAAACAACTTCTTTAACTCCAGCCCGTTTAAGAGTTTTGATTAGAGTTGTTGAACGTTTTTGTCCAGAAAAATATCCAGTTGCAAATCGTGGAGAATCATCGAAAGTTATAGCAATCTCTTTAGCAGAAAGTTGAAATGAAAATAATGCTATTAAAAGTGTAATCGCTATATAAGTCATCTTTACCCCTCTTAAGTGCTTAGTGTAGCATTTAGCATACATATGAGCAATCAGAAAATCGGCTTGAAAAGCAGTGAGATTTATTCCAGGAAGCGAAAGAATCAAACTCAGACCTTCTTAGATAGTAGTCCCATTATCTCTTCTGCGGCTTCTTTTATTAGAGCGGTTACCAAAACTCTCCTGTATTGGGATGAAAAAAATTACGGATAAATCCCAAACTTCGCTACCTGATCAAGGTTTTGATCCCAGTTTGCTTTGCTTGCCATATGAATATGGCCTGTTGGACTTGAATCAATGTCAGAATCTAAACTACCAGCAGGAACAACGATACTATTGTTGTCTCTGACTGTTGGCACTGCTGAGCCACAATTTTTGCAAAAAGATTTTGAAAACTTTGAGTTTGCCACTTCATATGTCTTTACAAACTCTTCTCCTGAGGCCCAATTAAACTTAGCCGTTTTTGAAAATAAATTTGTTCCATGAACAGTCCCTGTTCCTTTACGACAACGGCTGCAGTGACAAAAAAAGAATTTATTAAACTCTCCCTTAATTTCAAACGCAACTTTTTCGCAGAAACATGAGCCGAGATAACTTTGTTCCATAAATCTATATATAGCGGAGTAACATTGCTCAGTCCAGAAGTGAAGTGAGACGAAATATGTCCCATTAACTCAATTTAAATTACCTCTTAAAGACAGAGACTAGTAAAGAAAAACTCTAGCTGCCACTTCTGAGTGGACAGGACTTGTTTGCTTCGGGGCGTGTCCCAAGGGGGATAGAGTCTAAAGCCGCGTTTTCCGTCTATACTTTTATTTTTATTCGACAAAATTTTTCTTTTTAATAAGATTTTTTTGGGAAATAAAAACATGCCATTTAATTTTTTACTCTTACAGATAATGACTACAAAATCATAGTGGTCAGACTTGTCATAAGGTTGGCTATGGCCATCAGATCCTCTTTTCCACAGGGTTACAAACAGCCCCATTTTTTTTGGAGTGATCTTGGCTGTGCGCTGTACGTAATTTTTATTTTTATAGGTGTACTCAAAACCAAAGTAATCTTTAGCCTCGGTCTGAGTCTTTAGATTCGAAAACTTACCTGAATTGTTTTGTTGAATTGATTTTAGATCACCAGCTATTGATGGGGCGGGATCAGTTCCCTGCGCCAAGCTCTTCCCATCTTGCGTAAAGCCCTTCAATCTTGGTTTGCATAGCAGAGACCTCGACTGAAATTTTTTGAATCTCATCTGAATTTCCACTCTCGGCAGCTGAAGCAAGTTTAGAGTTTAGTTTTTCTAGGGCCTCCTCTTCTTTCATAATGATGCCTTCAGCATCTTCTAAAAACTTTTTGTCTTTGTAAGAGAGTTTAGTTTTGGGTTTGAATTTGGCTTTTTCTGGTTGAATCACTTCTAGTTCTTTTGAGCCACCTTTTTTTTTGTTGAAGGTGTGCTTAAGCCACTGGTCTAAGTCAGCGTAAAAATTGTGAGTCTTATCGCCTTCAAAGGCCAAGTAACGGTCACACAGTGCTTTTAAAAAAAATCTATCATGCGACACCAAAATAGAAAGACCGTGGAAAGAAAGCAGCAGATCTTCTAAAACATCAATGGTGTCGATGTCTAAATCGTTAGTAGGCTCATCCATAATCAAAACATCAGCTGGTTGCAGCAGAATTTTGGCAATCAAGAGCCTCGCTTGCTCTCCACCAGAGAGTCTTGAGATTTTTAAACGCAGCCTTTCTGAAGAAAACAAAAATTTACTCGCATAAGAGGCCACATGCACTGATTGGTCTTGAAAAACCACATAGTCAGACCCCTCACCTAAGTAATCAACCAGGTTTTGATCCATAGGAAGGTCAGATCTTTTTTGTTCAAAGTAAACAATCTTAAGATCATCAGCCTTTTTTATAGTTCCTGAAAGGGCTTCGAGCTCTCCTTGAATGGTTTTTAAAAAAGTTGTTTTACCAGAGCCATTTTGACCTAAAAGACCTAGGCAGTGTTTTGGGCCAAGAGAAAAATCTAAGCCTTCAGCTAGAGTGTTGGTAGGGTAACCAATGCTGACCTCTTTAAAGTCCAAAAGTTTTTTAGTCTTTCTTTTACTGTCTTGAACGGTTAAGCGCACTTTTGCTGTGGCTGCTTGATTGCGTGTGTTTAAAGATTTGGTGTCTTCAATAAGTTGATTGGCCTCTTTTATACGCGCACTACTTTTAGTTGTTCGGGCCTTCACGCCAGCCCTTAGCCATTCGGTTTCACGTCTGGCTTTGTTCTGCATTGAGCTTTGCAATTTAAGCTGCTGCTCGATGTGCTCTTCTTTTTTTATTAAAAAATCGCTGTAATTTAAATCTAAAGACAAGAAGCCACCAAGGTAAGCTCTGTTGATTTCAATAGTGCGTTTGGTGGTGTTTTGAAGCATTGCCCGGTCATGACTTATAAGTATGAACGCTTTTTCATAAGATTTTAAATAAGATTCTAACCACAGCACCCCTTCCCAATCCATATGGTTGGTGGGCTCATCAAGCATCAAAAGCTCCGGCTCTTTTGCTAAAGCAATAGAGATGGCCAAACGTTTGCGCCATCCACCAGACAAAGTTTCAATTTTCACTTCGGTGTCTTCAAAGCCCGAAAGGCTCAAGTAAATAGCTGTTTGAACCTCGGCTTCAACATCTGATATGCGCAGATCTTTTTTTAGCTTTTCAGTCATGTATTGGGATACAATGCGGTCATCAGGAAAGTCTTCAGTTTGTGGGACGTACGCAAAACTTAAATGCTTTTTTCTGCTGATTTCACCATCGTCAGGCGTGTCAGTACCTGCCAACATTTTTAAGAGAGTGGATTTACCTGCACCATTTGGTCCGATGAGTCCAATTTTTTCTTTTTCAAAAATCCCTAAACTTAAATCTTC
>Ga0115567_10001041_pt1 | contig 27801 bp, 32 predicted proteins | sample COGITO_mtgs_1204_2_FD_88679 | JGI IMG/M metagenome (GOLD analysis project Ga0115567, IMG submission 88679) | Pelagic marine microbial communities from North Sea - COGITO_mtgs_120412 | ecosystem: Environmental > Aquatic > Marine > Epipelagic | place: Germany:Helgoland, sampling site Kabeltonne... | reverse complement strand
TCCGGACAATGTTGGTGTGTCGTCCTAGTTAGCCGGTTTTCTCGGCAAAGCTTTCCGCGCTCAGGGTGCGCAGGCTGGCATTGTTGTCCAGAAACCATGCATAAGTTCTTTCAACCCCTTCGCGCAGGCTGATCTGCGATGTCCAGCCAAGACCGTTCAGCCGCGTCACATCGACCAGCTTTCGCGGCGTGCCGTCCGGCTTGGAGGTGTCATAGGTAAACCGTCCCTGGAAGCCGACAACTTCGGCGATCATTTCTGCAAATTCCCTGATCGAAATATCGTCGCCAACTCCGATATTCACAAAATCCTCTCCGGAATAGTTCTGCATCAGGTAGACGCAGGCATTGGCCATGTCGTCGACATACATGATCTCGCGTCGCGGTGTACCGGTGCCCCAGATGACCACATCATCTGCGCCACTGACCTTGGCATCATGCATTTTGCGGATCAGAGCCGCCGGCATATGTGATGTCTCGTAGTCGAAATTGTCGCCAATCCCGAACAGGTTGGTGGGCTGGACGCTGATGGCATCGAACCCATGCTGGCGACGATAGGCCTGGCACATCTTGATGCCGGCGATCTTCGCAACGGCGTACCACTGGTTGGTCTCTTCCAGCGGTCCGGTCAGCATATACTCTTCCTTCATCGGCTGCGGTGCTTCGCGCGGCATGATGCAGGTCGATCCCAGGAACAGAAACTTGCTGACGCCCGAACGATAGGCGGTATCGATCAGGTTTGTCTGGATCATCAGGTTCCCACCAATGAAGTCAGCAGGGTATTGATCGTTGGCCTGAATGCCGCCGACAACCGCGGCGGCATCGAAAACATATTCGGGCTTCTCGGTTGCGAAGAATTCACGCACGGCGGCCTGATTGGTCAAATCCAGTTCCTGCCGCGTGCGGGACACGATGTTTTCGTATCCCTGTGCATTGAGCTGGCGGATCAGCGCCTGTCCGACCAGTCCGCGGTGTCCGGCGATGTATATCTTTGCGTTGGTGTCCATGTGTGGGTCCTGCACGACTTTTCTGACTAGGTTTGATGCTTCCGGAACTCCGGCTTGCGACGTTCCTGGAAGGCGCGAGCGCCTTCCTTGGATTCTTCGGTTGCGTAATACAACTTCAGGGCTTCAAAGCCCATCGCGCCAATCCCCTTGATGTGGTCAGTGTCGATATTGAAAGAGCGTTTGGCGATGGCGAGGGCGGTTGGGCTGCGGTCCATGAGATCGGAACACCAGCGTGCGACTTCGGCGTCGAGCTCCCGGTCCGGTACAACGGCGTTGGCCAGTCCCATGTCCAGTGCTTCGCGCGCCGTGTATTGGCGGCACATATACCAGATTTCGCGGGCTTTCTTCTCTCCGACAATCCGCGCCAGATAGGCGGTGCCGTAGCCAGGGTCGACAGATCCCATGCTTGGGCCAACTTGGCCGAAGATCGCGTTTTCACTGGCAATTGTCAGATCGCAGACCGTCGCGATGACATTGCCGCCGCCGATGGCGTAGCCGCGTACCTTTGCGATGACAGGTTTGGGGATATCCCGGATCAGACCCTGAAGTTCCTCGATGGGGATGCCGATCGTCCCCCGCCGACTGCCGTATCCTTCGGTGGATTTGTTGTCGAGTGACTGGTCGCCACCCGACGAAAATGCGCGAACTCCCGCCCCTGTAATCACCACAACTCCGATGGTCTTGTTCCACCCCGCATCCTGCAGAGCGTCAATCATCTCTTCGACTGTCTGACCCCGAAATGCGTTGAGCTTGTCTGGCCGGTTGATCGTGATCGTCGCGACGCCGTCCGAGATGTCATAAAGAATGTCTTCATAGGCCATGATGGCGTCCCCGCATTGTGTGCCAAATTATCTGTCATCGGTTGACCCGAGTGTATTGCCTTTTATGTCATGCTGCACACACAGAGCTGTATTTTGACCCAAATGAGGAATCCCCATCGCCAAAAAAGCTGACAAACGTCCACCCGTTGCGGTTGGGCATGTCTCGTTGCATGTGAAAGACGTGCCTGCTGCCAGTGCGTTCATGCAAACGCTTGGCCTTCGTCATGTCTTCGAGAATGAGAAGCAGACTTTTGCGGTTCTCGAATTGCGCGGCGGGACACATCTGATTCTCAACAAGTCGCGCAAGAAGATCAGAGAAGGTGCCGTTGCACCTGTGGATCTGATGGTCGATGACGTGAAAGCCATGCGCGCCTATTGCAAGACGAAGAAGCTCAAGCCTTCGAAGATCACGACAGGATCGGTGCACAGTTCCTTCTACGTGCCAGGCCCGGATGGCTGGTCGATCAAGATCACCTCCTCCCATGCCGGAAACCGGCCCGTGTGATCTGATTTCGGGTTCGCATTCGTCACAAGCGTCGTGACCCGGATTTGTCTTATAGAAGAGCTTTGGATCGACTAGGCTCGTCGGCGAGATCAACGCGGATCGCCTTCGGAGACCTGCATACCTGACAGATTTGGCCCTCGTGGTGTCGTTGCTGTACTGATTCCCGTTCAGAACTCCAATATGCAGCCCGAATATGAATCCATGCGCCCCGACGGTGTCAGCAACCAGATGTATCGGTTCAACCTTGCCAACCATAACCGGGCAAGCGAGGCCATTCTCGATGTCGTGCCGGATACCCGGCTGTGCTGGCCCGATGTGATCATTGGCGGCATGTCTCTGGAGATGCATGATTGGTCGCAGATGCGCCAGTTAGAATTTCGGACCGCCTTTGCCGATGCAGCCGATGGTGTGAAGACGGTTCTGGCGACAGATGCCACGGCCGCGGCGCTCCAGACACTGGGTGCGAAGCGGTTCGGTGTGATTTCCCCGATGTCCTCGGCGCATTCCAGAAGTGTTCAGGACTACTACGAGGCGCTTGGCTACGCGGTTCCCTATGCCGCTTCGCTGAAGGTCGAAAAATCCGAAGACATCATCAAGGTGCAACGCGATCAGGTGATCGCGGCGTTCGAGGAGATCAACAAGCCAGACATCGACACCCTCGTCCATGTCGGTGGTGCGCTGGGTATTGTGTCGATGATCGCGGAACTTGAAGACCATTTCCGGAAGCCGATCGTGTCGGTCAATGCGGCGACCTACTGGTACGCGCTGCGCCAGATCGGTGTGAACGACCCGATGCCCGGCTTCGGCCAACTCCTGATGAACAGGGACGTGGCCGCCTGACCGCTTAATGCCTTAACAACCAGAAAGCCCAGACCCATGCCAGATCGTTTTGGACCCCGCGGCGTCGTCGCCGTTCTCATTCCGGTGCAGAATTCCAACATGCAGCCGGAATACGAAATGATGCGCCCTGAGGGCATAAGCAATCAGATGTACCGCTTCAACATCACAAGCCCCGATACGGTGGGTGAAGCGGTGCTGGAGGTGGTGCCCCACACCCTGAAATGCTGGCCGGACATGATCATTGGTGGCAATTCGCTCGAGATGCGCGATTGGTCGGTCGACAAGCAGGCCTGGTACACGGACGAGTTTGCCAAGCGCAGCGAGGGCAAGCCCTTTGCTCTGGCAACCGACGCTGTGATTGCCGCCTTGCGCACAGTTGGTGCCAAGCGCGTCGGGATGATGTCGCCGCTCTCAGTTGAGAATTCAAAGAGTGCCGTCGACTACTACACAGCGATGGGTTTCGAGATTGGTGCGGCAACCGCGCTTCTCGTGGATCACCCGGTCAATGCGGTGAACGTGCCCATGGAGCGCGTGATCGAAGCCTTCGAGGAGGTCGATGGCCCCGACATCGACACACTGCTCCATGTCGGTGGATCGCTGGGTATCGTTCCGCTTGTACAGGAGCTAGAGGACAAGTTCGGCAAGCCGGTCCTGTCTGTCAACGCGGCAACCTACTGGTATGCGCTACGCAAGATGGGCATCAACGATCCGATCCCCGGCTTCGGAAAACTCCTGCTGGAGACCGAGATCGTCGAATAAGGGCCTACTCGGCAGCCTGAATACGGTCGGCAAACCGGAAGCCGACCTTGTCCATGGCCACAACCGTGTCTTCGCCGAATTTCTCCAGGATTTCCTGCCCGACTTCCGGGTGGAAGACAACTTCGTCCTTCGTGTCACCTTTGACATTCTGGATCATCACCAGCAGGCGCGCGGTTTCATCAGAGATGTTGTGAAAGTCGCGATAAACGCCGGCGGGAACCGAAACGAAATCCATCGGTTCGAGCTCAACGGAGTTTTCGGCGTTCTCTCCCCAGGACACGCGGAACTTGCCGTTCAGGCAGAAGAAGTTCTCAACAGTGTGCGAATGGCTGTGCAGGCCCGGATGGTTGCCCGGCGGGCACTCGGCGATGGTGACGGTCAGGCCATCCATGCCCTTGACGGGTGCCACGGCAGAACGTCCTTCCCAGCCTTCGGGTGACATGATCGGATAGACGGATTTGGCCGAGACAACCTCAACGGCTTCGGCGGGAATGCCGGTTCCGTCCATGATTGACTGCTTGTAAGGAACGAGGTCCTTGAACCGCGCCACGCGATTGGACATGTCTGGTGAATTCAGGTTTACGGCTTTCATTGTCTCTCTCCCGGGAATTGTTGGTCTGAGTCTAACCTAACTCTTGGCCATCGTGAAACGGATTGCCGCGTCGCGGTCGATTGGGTTGTTGCATCTGCTACCTGCCACCAATCGTGAACTGTATTTTATTTCCGCGACTGTCCGTACCAGTTCCGGACGAACCATTGCCTGCCCCAAAGGCAGTAAACGTCCCCGTGGCTGTCAATGCATTGGTGCAGGCTATGGCCCATGACCCTGTTCGTCCCGCACCGAGCTGATAGGAGCCTTCGCAGGTGTCACTGCTTCCGGGAATGGTCGCCTTCATTTTTCCGGAGCGGTTGTTTTCCCTGAAAGAAATTTCACCTGCGACAAGCTCGGAAATACCCTGCCATTGAATCGCAATGGGGCGTGTCTGCCAGTTGTCTTGTGCATTGGTTGATGCCGTAGAGGTGCTGTCGCTGGGTTGAGAGCTAGTACGAAATAGGCTTGTTGAAGTGGTGCCATATTGTGTTTTTGGCGCGCCTGGATTGGTTAGACGTTTACCGTCTCGCTGAAGGCCAGACATAAACGCGAGGGCCGTCGTCCTAAGAGTGTCAGGCTGTATAGTGGAGGCCCCGCATACAAAAATCCTTAGGTTTCCGTCACCACTAAAGCCGGGCATCTCGCTTGAAGAGCGTCCGATGATTCGTAACGATACGAAGCAAATGGTTGTTCCGTAGGAAATATGGACTGCTTTGTATGCGCGCCCGATACGTTCGAGGTTGATCTTCTCTATTGATGCTCCGCGACTGCCGAAAGCTCCTTGCAGAATTTTTTTGAAATCAGTGTCGAATGTCACGTCAGAGAAATAGCCTGTGTAGCGACGTTCATAGTTCATCGATACTTGAGGCCCATCCTTCTGGTTTCGTGGGTCGCGCCAAGTCTCTTGGATGCGGTCGGGCAGTTTTCTTTGGGAAATTTTGAAGGTGGTATGTGCACTGCCCTGAAAATCGCTATCTGCAAGCTCAATCTGTTTCCAAGGGGCAGAACCAAGGCGAGCGCCGTCGACCGTTCGACTTTCCTGCGCAAAGGAGCCTTGTGAGCTGGCGGCGAAAATCAAACAGGCTGCCGCGATGGCAGATAATGTTTGGGAACTCCCGATCATTGGGCTCTCCGTTTCGAAACAACTTTATCGCGAGATTATGCCAATGCGTTCGTATCTTGGCGAGACGCGTCATCTGTGGACTGGTCGAGCTGGTGGCGCACCCCTATGCTGCGGGCCACAACGCTTGAGGAATATGACGTGCCAGATTTTTATATGCCTGACCTTGGTATGAACCCGGAAGACGCGTTCGCGCGGGACGCCGACGGCAAGCTTGTGCGGCGCTCATTCTGGCTGGATATGAGCGACCGTTCGGTGGTGCAGGCGATGACCCAGGGGCTGGGTGCCAATCTGGCCAATGAACACAAAAGGGCGCATCTCGATGATATCGGACGCGCCCATCTTGTGGATCAGATCTGTGTGCAGGAAATTCTCCCGCCCGAGTGATGAGCCCGGCTACTTCAGCGGCGAGAAGCTCGACGGCATGATCATCGTGGAGGTCATTTCTTCCAGATGCGCACCGGCCGTTTTGGCGAATTCCTGCCAGGCCGGTTCCTGTGCGACACCGGCGCGGGCCGCGGTGCGGTCCTCAAGACTTTGATAGGCCCAAAGGTGACAAACCTCGTTCGGGTTGGGCCCTTCCGTCATCCAGGCTGCCACGTTCTTCGAGTATTTCTCACGTGTCGGCATAACCGCGAGGAATGCATCCATCCACGCTTTGCCGGCACCCGGCTTCACACGGTAGTTGCGGAACTCATAGAAATTTCCGTCCTTCTCTGGCGCTGTGATCGGTTTGGTGTTGATCAGGAAACGCGTGGATTGCTGGGTTAGCAACGGGCGCAGGCGCGGCACATATTCCTTGGTCCAGCCTTCGACCTTACCGAGCTCGCCGCGCAGACGCGCGCGCTCTTCAAAGCTCTCATAGCGCCATAGGTGCATCACCTGATTGAGCGGCCCCATCTCGGTGTACCAGTAACCTTCCAGAACGCCGTAGTCGTCGCCGCGAACCTTGCGGCCGACTTCTTCATTGGCTTTCAGGACTTCGGGAATGGCACCTGGAAGTGCGGTGTAGGTTCGTAGTTCGTGAAGCATTTTGTCCCCCTGAGACGCATCTGTTGTTGCTTGATGTCAGGGTGCTGTTTTCAGGCGCGCTGTGCAAGGGGCCGTTGGGTGGGGCGACGTCAGGTGAGACGATTCTAGCGCCCGGCTGGCTCGTGCACGTGCTGCCCGCCTGTTGCCTGAAGGATGGCCTCCGCCTTGGCTTTGTCTTCATCATTGTTGGTGTGAATCCAGAGAATGATGCCACCATCCTGCACGCTCTGCTGCAGCTGTTCGCGCCATTCTTCGTCGATATGCTCGCTCAGGATTTCATCCACCGAAAGTTGAGTCGCCGCCGCTGCGCCGGTCGCTACGCCAACAGGTCCACCTACGGCAAGGGCTGCCGTGGCTGTGCCGATGGCGGTCAGCACGGCGACCGTTTCACTTATAAGGTCGATGGCATGATCAACGCTGCTTCTGGCGTCGAGTGATTCCCGGGGCGTGTCGGCGCGTTCGGCCAGTTCTGCTGTGGGAGGTACAAACCCAAAGCGATCCGATATCGTGTCGTGATCGCTGAGCACACTGATCTGATCGCTTCCGACACCGTTGTCGAGCAAGGTCTCCAGCGCGGTGAGAAACGGCTTTGAACTTTTGAACGTAGCAACGATGGTTGATCCGGTTTGTGCGGCCATATCTCGAATTCCTTTAAAGTGTTCAGTGCAAACTATACCTGCTCTTCGAGGGCGCGCCATGATCAAGATCAATGCTGTCGCGTGGTTGTCGTCGTCGTTTCCTGCGGGCAGTATCACGACCTATTGAAAACCGCATCCGGGGGCAAACGGTGACGCATTGGGTCAGGTACGAACAGGACGGGCAGGTTGGTTTCGGCACGCTCGAGAATTCACAAATTGAAGTCTATGAAGGAGATATGTTCTCCACCCCAGCTTCGACAGGTAAGACAGTCGCTGCGGGTGATGTCGCGCTGCTGACGCCATGCGAGCCGGGCAAGATGATCGCGCTCTGGAACAATTCAAAATCCTCGGCAGAGAAACAGGGACTGGAGAAGCCGGAGTATCCTCTGTTTTTTCTCAAGCCATCTTCCTGTTATCTCGCGCCCGATGGGGTGATCTGCAAGCCCGCCGCCTATGATGGTCGTGTGATTTATGAGGCCGAGCTTGGCATTGTGATCGGTGATGTCTGCGCCAATGCTGATGTGGCAACTGCCGAGAAGGCGATATTTGGCTACACTTGCGTCAACGACGTCACAGCGATGCAACTGCTCGATGCCGATCCGTCCTTTCCCCAATGGGCCCGTGCCAAGGGCTTCGACACGTTTGGGGCGTTTGGTCCGGCCATCGTCACTGGTGCGGATTTGTCTGGGAGTTCTATCCGGGCCGAGTTGAACGGGCGCGAACGCCAGAACTATCCTGTCAGCGATCTGTTCATGCAGCCCGCTGAAATCGTGGCACGACTGTCGGAATCAATGGCCCTGCATCCGGGCGATCTGATTGCCTGTGGTACAGGCCCCGGCGCGCTGCCCATGAAGCCGGGGGCGACGATTGATGTGATCATTGATGGCATTGGAACCTTGTCGAACACCTATGAGGATTTGAACTGATGCCGTCCCGGTTTCCGCCGTTTGACCCCGACAATCTGAGTCCGGATGCGCGGATGGTCTATGACCGCATTTTGAAGGAACGCGGGTATGTTCCCGGGCCTTATCAGTTCTGGCTCGCTTCACCGGGGTTCTCGGATCGCATTGAGCCGGTTGAGGAGTTCCTGCGCCATGGGGTCTCGCTCGAAGAACGCCTGGTCGAGGTTGTTGTGCTGGTGATCGCAAAGCACTGGCGGGCGCAGTATGTCTGGACGTCGCATGGGCCCGCAGCCGAAAAGGCCGGTGTGGACCCTGCCATCGTTGAGGCCATCCGCATGGGCCGGACGCCTGACTTCGAAAATGAAGATGAGGCGGTTTGCTATGACGTCACGTCGGCTCTGGCGAATGGACAGGGGCTCGATGATGCGCTCTGGTCACGCGCGGACAACACCATCGGCGAAGTGGGCATCAACGAGGTGCTCGGCCTGATTGGCCTCTACACCTCGGTCTGCCTGACAATGGTTGCCTACAGGATGCCGACCAAGAATGGTGAGCCCGACCCGTTACCCTGAAGCGCAGCTAGAGAGAGCGCGGAAGCGTGCTCTCTTCGACGCTCGGGGGTTCCGGCGTCGCCTTGTCGAGTTCGGTCAGGTAATTCACGTTCAGATACCAGTCCCGATAATCCTGGAAGCGGACCGGCTTGAACTGTGCCGGATTGTCCGCGCTGACGCAGGTCGGCAGAGGATCGGCCACGGTGTCCCAAGTCGGATTGTAGAAAAAGGCCAGCGAATACCGGTCGTTCTTTGGCGGGATCACCCGATGCGGTGTCGCCATGAAGCGACCATTGGTCCAGCGGTTCAGGAATTCACCGGTGTTGACGATGATGGCACCTTCGATATTCGAAACCGGAATCCATTGACCCGAGGCCGTGCCGATCTGGAGGCCGGCTTCTGCTGCGACGGGCAACAGGGTCAGGAACCCGTGGTCGCGATGCGGCGCGATGCCGAATTGATTCTCCTCGGCTTCAACGGCGGCGTAGTGCTGGTTACGGGTTGTCCAGACCGGGTCATCAAACAGGCCGTCGAAATAGTCGGCGGGCATGTCGAGTGCGGTGGCATAAAGCGGCAGCATCCGGCTGCCGAGGTTTTCCATCGCGTCGTAATATTCGAGCATCTGGCTTTTCCAGCCGGGAAGCAGGTCTTCAGCGGGCCAGTGATTTGGCCCGTGGGATGTCAGGCCGGCCTTGATGGCGGGATGATCGTCCGGGCGCTCGCGCACCATGCGCAGCATCTCGTTGAGATCCGGTTTTGTGTTCTCGTTCACCGTTGACGAGACATAGATCGTTGAAAGTGGCGGCACGTAATTCGGAAAGCTGCGCTTTGTTTCGTCAGGCAGATCAAAGAACCGAATGAGATTGTCTGTGGTGCGGTCCAGCAGCTCCTGCGGAACACCGTGATTCACGATGAAATAGAAGCCGATGTTTTCCTGCGCGTAACGCAATTCAGACGCGAGGCGCTCAAGTGCGCCATCTTCGCCGGCCAGAAACGGGCCAAGATCAAGGATCGGAATTTCTTCGTCGGAAAGTTCGTCAGGAAGAATGACTTCGGCAGTGGACATCGTCTTGCTCACTCTCAGAATTGGAAGATGCCGGATCGTAACCCGGATTCCCATCAACGGAAAAGCACAACGCGCACTTGTTCACATGCTGAGAGTGGGCAAAAAATGTGCACAAAAAGTGATGCGCATAATAAATGTGCAGTCTGTTCGGCTATCCCTGTGCAAATTTTGAGCGGCAAGAGAAAAGTTACCCATAAAACAGCTGCTTACGAACCTATGAGGTTTTGGCACGACGCTTGCGATGGATGTTGCGGTGCAATAACGCCCTCTAACGGAGGCTTTCAAATGAAGTCAGGATTTAAAACAATCGCAGCAGCTGGTGTTCTCGCCGGATCGCTCGCGTTCTCAGGGATGGCGCAGGCCGCAGATACGATCAAGGTCGGTATTCTGCACTCGTTGTCCGGAACCATGGCCATCAGTGAAACAGCGCTGAAAGACGTCATGTTGTTCATGATAGATGAACAGAACAAAAAGGGCGGCTTGCTCGGCAAGCAGCTTGAGGCCGTTGTCGTTGACCCGGCATCTGATTGGCCCTTGTTTGCGGAGAAAGCCCGCGAACTGATCGAGCAGCACAAGGTTGATGTGGTGTTTGGCAACTGGACGTCGGTGTCCCGCAAGTCGGTGCTGCCGGTCTTCGAAGAGCTCAATGGCATGCTCTTCTACCCGGTTCAGTACGAGGGTGAAGAATCCTCGCGCAACATTTTCTACACCGGTGCCGCGCCGAACCAGCAGGCAATCCCGGCCGTTGAATACCTGATGAGCGAAGAAGGCGGTTCGGTGAAGCGTTGGGTGCTTGCCGGAACGGACTATGTCTATCCCCGCACGACCAACAAGATTCTCGAATCCTTCCTGAAGGTCAAGGGCGTGCCGGCCGAAGACATCATGATCAACTACACGCCGTTCGGTCATTCTGATTGGCAGACGATCGTGTCGGATATCAAGAGCTTCGCTTCTGCAGGCAAAAAGACCGCCGTTGTTTCGACGGTGAACGGTGACGCCAATGTTCCTTTCTACAAGGAGCTCGGCAACCAGGGCATCAAGGCTGAGGATATCCCGGTCGTGGCGTTCTCTGTCGGTGAAGAAGAGCTCGCCGGTATTGATACGGGCCCGCTGGTCGGTCACCTGGCCGCATGGAATTATTTCATGAGTGTCGATGCGCCTGAGAACGAAGATCTCATCAAGAAATGGCATGCCTTTATCGGAGACGACAAGCGCGTCTTCAATGATCCCATGGAAGCGCATTATATCGGCTTCAACATGTGGGCCCAGGCTGTTGAACAAGCTGGCACAACCAATATCGACGCGGTTCGTCAGGCCATGTATGGCCAGGAAGTCCCGAACCTGACCGGTGGCATTGCTGTGATGAACACCAACCATCATCTCTCCAAGCCGGTGCTGATCGGTGAAATTCAGGACGATGGTCAGTTCGCAACGGTCTGGGAGACCGATGGTGTTGTGGTCGGTGATGCGTGGAGCGATTTCCTGCCGGAAAGCGCCAAGCTCACTGCTGACTGGACCTATCCCTGGGTCTGCGGCAACTGTGAAAAGCCGAAATATGTGACCAACTAGGCGTATGCGGTTTCCCCCGCCGTCTCTTCGGAGTCGGCGGGGGCAATCAACAAATAAGAATAACCGCTAACTAAGTTTCAGGACCGATACGCCATGTCAGTCACCAAAAAACACGTCGCTCCGCGTTGTCGGGTCGTCATCTTTTCCATTCTATTGGCCCTGCTCGCGATTATCGCGCCGGGCGAAGCTTTACAGGCCCAGCAAAACGATGCCGCGCTTCAGCAAGCTCTTGCAGGACTTAATGTCCGTAGCTTCAAAGATAAGACGGCTGCTGTTGTCGCTCTCGGGGAGCTCGGAGATGCCCGCGCCGTCGTAGCGCTGGAAGCCCTCACCGAAGGCCGTCTCTATGGACGGAAATCCGACCAGACCGTTGTGATCGCCGATCGAGACGACCGAATTTATAAATTGACCGATCCTGTGTCAGGCGCCGCTTTGGGTGAAGTCGGCAGCCGCGATATCAAGAAGATCGTCGCAAACAACAAGCTCCGCAGGATTATCCGGGGAGTCCTCGGGCAACTGGCGCTTTCGAGTTCGGACCCTGGTCTGCGTCTTGCGGCTGTTGAGAACGTGATTGCCAGCCCGACAGATGGCTCGCTCGCGCTTCTCAAGCGCGCACGTGACCGGGAAACAGATGTTGGCATTCGCGCCAAACTGGAAACCGGGATCGCAACCCTTGAGCTCGGTGCGGACGATATTGCGTTGCGTCGGGCTGCCGTCAGTCGTCTGGACGACGGCAATGATCCCGAGATCAAGTCGTTGCTGGAACGACGTCTCCTGAAAAATTCGGATGGATCATTTGTTGAGCCCGATGATGCGCTGCGGGCCGCAGTTCAGGACGCCGTCGACGACATCAATGACCGGCTTGCACTGTTTGGTCTGGCTGAAGATCTGATCTTCGGAATCAGCCTCGGGTCTGTCCTTCTGCTTGCCGCGATAGGCCTTGCAATCACCTTCGGTGTGATGGGCGTCATTAATATGGCCCATGGCGAGATGATCATGCTTGGGGCCTACACGACATTCGTGGTGCAGGAGATATTTCGAGCGACGATGCCTGCAGAAGCCTTCGGGTTTTACCTGCTGGCCTCCATTCCAGCGGCTTTCGTTGTCGCGGCAGCCTTCGGCATTCTTATTGAACGGGGCTGCATTCGGTTTCTGTATGGCCGGCCTCTGGAGACGCTGCTCGCGACCTGGGGTGTCAGTCTGATCCTGCAGCAGATGGTGCGGTCGATCTTTGGGGCCAACAACCGTGAGGTTGCCAATCCGGACTGGATCTCAGGTGCGATCTCTATCGGGGGTGGTGTCTCGGTGACCGTCAACCGCGTCTATATCGTGGTGTTCGCTCTTGTGGTGGTCGCTGCACTTGCTGCGTTTATCCGCTACAGCCGGTTTGGTCTGCAGATGCGCGCGGTGACTCAAAACCGCGGTATGGCGTCGTCGATGGGTATTCGAACAGGGCAGGTCGATGCGCTGACATTTGCGCTGGGTTCTGGAATCGCCGGTGTGGCCGGAGTGGCTCTCAGCCAGATTTCGAATGTCAGCCCAAACCTTGGTCAGAACTTCATCGTGGATAGCTTCATGGTGGTTGTCTTCGGCGGAGTTGGCAGTCTTTGGGGGACAATTGTCGGGGCCTTCGGACTTGGCATCGTCAACAAATTCCTGGAACCGGTGTCGGGAGCGATCCTTGGCAAGGTCGTTGTCCTCGTCATCATCATTCTATTCATTCAAAAACGGCCACGCGGTCTGTTCGCCCTCAAAGGGCGAGCGGCTGAAGGCTGAGCGGGGAGACGATTATGGGGCCGATTTCACGTCGTCTTTTCGCGCTTGAATCGCGCAAGGGCTGGGCCGCCATCGCCGTCCTGATGGTTGTGGGACTGTTCGTTGTGCCGTTCCTCAATCTCGCGGTGCCGGAGGGTTCGTTCTTCCACATCTCGACCTTCTGGGTCGCAACACTTGGCAAATATCTGTGCTTTGCGATTCTCGCTCTCGCCCTCGATCTCATCTGGGGTTATGCGGGTATTCTCAGTCTTGGGCATGGGGCGTTCTTTGGCCTCGGCGGCTACGCCATGGGTATGTACATGATGCGCCAGATCGGGGACCGGAGTGTCTATGGCAACCCGGACCTTCCGGATTTTATGGTGTTTCTCAATTGGGACTCGCTGCCTTGGTACTGGTTCGGATTTGACCAGTTCTGGTTTGCGGCTCTGATGGTGGTGCTCGTTCCGGGGTTGCTGGCTTTTGTGTTTGGTTGGCTGGCATTTCGTTCGCGTATTACCGGCGTCTATTTTTCCATCATCAGCCAGGCAATGGTGTTTGCCTTCATGCTGGCGTTTTTCCGGAACGAGATGGGGTTTGGCGGCAACAATGGCCTGACTGACTTCAAGGATATTCTTGGCTTCGATCTGTCGCGGGATACGACGAAGATTGGCCTCTATGTCGTCTCTGCCATTGCGCTTGTCCTCGTCTACCTGATCTGTCGCGCGGTGGTGTCTTCAAAACTTGGCCGCCTGCTCATCGCAGTGCGTGATGCCGAGAGCCGGGTCCGTTTCCTGGGCTATTCCGTGACCAATGCAAAGCTCTTTGTCTTCACCCTGTCTGCGATGCTTGCGGGTATTGCGGGTGCGCTTTATGTGCCGCAGGTCGGGATTATCAATCCCGGCGAGTTTTCACCGGCCAAATCTATCGAGATGGCGATCTGGGTCGCAGTCGGTGGGCGTGGAACGCTGTTCGGCGCCATTGTTGGGGCTTTCACCGTGAACGGCGCACGGACCTACTTTACCGGTGCTGCACCTGAAATCTGGCTGTTCTTCCTGGGCGCGCTGTTCATTCTTGTCACCCTCGTTATGCCGAAGGGACTGGTCGGCGTTTATCGCTCCATCCATTCGGGCGAAATGCGTGACGCCATTCTCAGGAGGATCCGCCGTGTCGATGTCTGAGCCAACAAACTCTGCCGCACTGGCGGAATCAATCCTCTATCTCGAAGGCGTTTCCGTCAGCTTTGACGGGTTCAAAGCCCTCAACAGTCTCAACCTGATCATTCGCCGTGGCGAGATGCGCGCGATTATCGGTCCCAATGGGGCGGGAAAGACCACGATGATGGATATCGTAACCGGCAAGACGCGACCCGATACAGGTCGTGTTCTGTTTGGTGAAGACGTGGACCTGACCCATCTCGACGAAGCTGACATCGCCAATCTCGGGATTGGCCGCAAGTTTCAGAAACCCACGGTCTTTGAAAGTCTGACCGTGTTCGAAAACCTCTATCTCTCTCTCAAATCTGACCGGAGCATTCGTGAAACACTGTTTGCGCGTATGCGCGGAGAGCAAAACGACCGGATCGATGCCACATTGAAAACCATTCGTCTCACCGAACGGCGCGATGATCTGGCGGGTGATTTGAGTCATGGCCAGAAGCAGTGGTTGGAAATCGGAATGTTGCTGGCGCAAGAGCCCGAACTGATGCTGCTCGACGAACCCGTCGCAGGTATGAGCGATGCCGAGACCGAGCAGACGGCAATCCTGCTGGAAGAGATTTCCAAGGATCGCTCACTGGTTGTTGTGGAGCACGACATGGAATTCGTTCGGGACCTGGATTGCGTGGTATCTGTTCTTCATGAGGGCAGCGTGATCGCGGAGGGATCCATGGACAGTGTGCAGGTCGATCCGCGCGTTATCGAAGTCTATCTGGGGCGCTGAACCATGCTCGAAGCCAAGGATATCAATCTTTATTACGGCGCCAGTCACATCCTTCGTGGTGCCGATGTCTCAGCGGAACGTGGTCGCATTACCTGTTTGTTGGGACGTAACGGTGTCGGGAAGACATCGATGTTGCGTGGTCTGACTGGCCATACCCCGATCCGGAGCGGCACCGTGACATGGGACGGTGAAAACATCGTTCGCATGGCTCCCCACGCACGCGCGCGTCGGGGTATCGGCTACGTGCCTCAGGGCCGAGATGTATTCGGGCAACTCTCTGTTGAAGAAAACCTGATGACAGGGTTTGCCTGCCTGCCGCGTCGCGAAGCCAGAATACCCGATGAGGTGTTCGAATTGTTTCCGGTTCTGGCCGACATGCTTGGGCGCCGGGGTGGTGATCTTTCGGGCGGTCAGCAGCAACAACTGGCGATCGGCCGGGCGCTGGTGACCAAACCGCAGCTGCTGGTTCTCGACGAGCCGACGGAGGGTATTCAGCCTTCAATCATCAAGGACATCGAACGGGTGATCCGTCTGCTGGCCGACCGCGGGGATATGGCGATCCTGCTTGTGGAGCAGTATTACGAGTTCGCCCGGGATCTCGCTGATGATGTCGCGGTGATGGACCGCGGTGAAATAGTTCTGTCGGGTCCGATCAAAGATTTGGCCGAATCCGAGATTCGGCGTCACCTTACGGTTTAGGAGAAAATCGTGGCGACGGGACGGGCGGAAATCGAATTTACGTATGACGGCGGTCGCACGCGGCTGGCCCATCTCGACCAGTCCGACCCCTTGCGCATTTTGTTTCCTGATGTCGCGGATGATGAACCATTCACCGGTGCGCTCGTGACGACGTCTGGCGGATTGGTCGGTGGGGACAGTCTCGGCATTGTCGTGCATGGCGCTGCGGGTACAGCATCTAGAATCGTCGGGCAGGCCGCCGAGAAGGTGTACCGTTCGCTGGGCGCCGATGTGACAATCGAGGTCAAACTTGATGCTTCGGATGGTGCCTGGCTGGAATGGCTGCCACAGGAAACCATTCTGTTCGAAAACGCCCGCATGCGGCGCGCGACGCTCGCTGATGTTGGAGCTGGTGCACGCATGATGGCAGGTGAGATGATCGTCTTCGGCCGCACGGCCATGGGGGAGACCATGACTCAGGGTCTTGTGCGTGATTCTTGGGAGGTGCGCCGTGAAGGTCGGCTTGTCTGGTCGGATGCGCTGCACCTCGATACGGAATTGAATGCAACGCTGAACTCTGCCGCAGGCCTGGGTGGTGCCTCTGCCTATGCGAGCATGATTTATGTCGGTGATGACGCCCCCGATTCTATCGACACGGCACGCGATCTGTTGGGCGAACCTGAACAAGGTCTGTATGCCGCCGCGACATGTGTCGGAGACGTCCTGATTGTGCGGTGGCTTGGCGCTAACAGTCTGTCGTTGCGCAATGCCTATGGTGATTTTTGGTGCGGCTTTCGAAGTCGGATTGCCGGGTACCCGGCACAGATGCCGCGCTTGTGGAATATGTGATGCATGCAACGAAGATGAGCCGAAGATGAATCTCACACCCCGTGAAAAGGATAAACTGCTGGTTGCGATGGCCGCAGAAGTTGCGCGCAAACGACATGCGCGTGGGGTTAAGCTGAACTATCCCGAAGCGATTGCCCTGATCTCCGATTTTGTCGTGGAAGGCGCACGCGATGGTCGAAGCGTGGCGGACCTCATGCGCGACGGTGCCAGTGTGCTGTCTCGTGATGACGTCATGGATGGGATCGCCGAGATGATCCACGACATTCAGGTCGAAGCGACATTTCCCGACGGGACAAAGCTTGTCACCGTTCACAACCCGATACGCTGAGGTGCCAGATGATCCCCGGTGAAATTCTGACAGCGGATGGCGAGGTCATCCTGAACGAAGGCCGTGAAACGCTTGACTTGGTTGTGGCCAATACCGGCGATCGGCCGGTGCAAGTTGGGTCGCACTATCATTTCCACGAAGTGAACGGGGCACTGGAGTTCGACCGGGACGCGGCGAAAGGATTTCGTCTGGATATACCAGCCGGAACAGCGGTGCGATTTGAGCCGGGTCAGAGCCGCGAAGTCGCGCTTGTCGCCTATGCCGGTGATCGTCGTGTGTTCGGATTCAATGGGGCCGTCAACGGCGTGCTGGAGGACTGAGGAATGGCTTATTCAATTGATCGCGCCAGTTACGCCACGATGTTTGGCCCGACCACGGGTGACAAGGTCCGTCTGGCAGATACAGACCTGTTCATCGAAGTTGAGCGCGACCACACCACCTATGGTGAGGAGGTGAAATTCGGCGGCGGCAAGGTGATACGTGACGGTATGGGGCAGTCCCAGGTGAGCCGCGCCGATGGCGCTGTCGACACGGTCATTACCAACGCCCTGATTGTTGATCACTGGGGCATTGTGAAGGCCGATATTGGCATCCGTGATGGTCGTATCGCAGCGATCGGCAAGGCGGGTAATCCCGATGTGCAACCCGATGTGGATATCATTATCGGGCCGGGTACAGAGGCGATTGCCGGTGAGGGGCGGATCATCACGGCTGGCGGGATCGATGCGCATATTCACTGGATCAGCCCGCAGCAAATTGATGAGGCGCTCTATTCGGGCGTTACAACCATGCTCGGCGGCGGCACGGGGCCGGCCGAGGGTACAAATGCAACGACCTGCACACCGGGTCCCTGGCATATCGAGCGCATGTTTCAGGCGGCTGAAGCCTTCCCGATGAATCTCGGATTTTTCGGCAAGGGCAATGCAACGCAACCGGCGGCTCTGATTGAGCAGGTCAATGCCGGCGTTTGCGGCATGAAATTGCATGAAGACTGGGGCACGACGCCGGCGGCCATTGATGCCTGCCTTTCGATTGCCGAAGAGTTTGATATTCAGGTGGCGATCCACACCGACACGTTGAATGAGTCTGGCTTTGTGGAAAACACCGTCGCGGCGTTCAAGGGACGTACGATTCATGCCTTCCATACAGAAGGAGCGGGGGGCGGGCACGCGCCCGATATCATCAAGCTCTGCGGGGAAGCCAATGTGCTTCCGTCTTCAACCAACCCGACCCGACCTTACACCATCAACACTGTCGACGAGCATCTCGACATGCTGATGGTTTGCCATCATCTCGATTCACGTATCCCTGAAGATGTCGCCTTTGCCGAAAGCCGTATTCGTCGTGAAACCATCGCGGCCGAGGATATTCTCCATGACCTTGGCGCCTTTTCGATGATTGCGTCGGACAGCCAGGCGATGGGGCGGGTTGGCGAGGTCATCGTCCGCACATGGCAAACTGCGGACAAGATGAAAAAGCAGCGGGGCACGTTGCCGGAAGAAACGGGCGACAATGACAACATGCGGGTTCGTCGTTACATCGCGAAATACACGATCAATCCGGCGCTCAGTCATGGCATTGCAGAGCATGTCGGGTCGGTCGAGGTCGGCAAGCTTGCGGACCTGGTGATCTGGAAACCGATGTTCTTCGGTGTGAAGCCTGACCTGATCCTGAAATGTGGCAGCATCGCCGGCGCTGCGATGGGTGATCCCAATGCCTCTATTCCAACGCCACAACCGGTTCACTACCGGCCGATGTTCGCAGCCTTCGGACGCTCGTTGACCGCCAGCTCGGTGAATTTCGTTTCTCAGGCCGGGCTGGCAAACGGCATCGGGGAGCAGTTTGGGCTTTCGAAGACTTTGCTGGGCGTATCAGGCACGCGGGCGATCAAGAAAGGCGACATGATCCATAATGGCGCCACGCCGGTCATGGAAGTTGATCCGGAAACCTATGAGGTCCGCGCGGATGGTGAATTGCTGACTTGCGAACCAGCCGTCGAGTTGCCGATGGCGCAACGGTATTTCCTGTTCTGATGGTCGGGCGCGCCACAAGCGTTCTGAAGGCCGGCAACTGGCCGGTGGATCAGGCATCCACGAGTGTGACTCTCGACTACGATGACCGCCATCGTCGACGTATTCGCTTGCGTACAGATGATGACCGGGCCGTGCAACTCGATCTTGATGACGCAACACGTCTTTCAGACGGGGACGGACTGGTGCTTGAGAATGGCGGCTTTGTGCGTGTTGTCGCTGCCGCGGAGGCCGTAGCGGATTTGCGCTGTCATGGTTTGGTCGAAACAGCGCGTATGGCATGGCATGTCGGCAATCGTCATATTCCCGTTGAAGTTCTCGAGGACGGCACGCTCCGGATTCGTGATGATCATGTGATTGTTGAAATGGCAGAACGCCTGGGTGCACATGTCACCCGTTTGCGAGCGCCGTTTTCACCCGAACCTGGAGCCTATGCCGAAGCCTCCGAGGCGAACGCGCACGGCGCATCTCACGGACATGGTGGTCATGGACACGATCACGACCATTGAGTCGCCTGATCTGGCGGATATTGGTGAGGCAGATTTGTTACGGCTTATGGCGTGGCTGTCCCCATCTTTTCCGGTTGGGGCGTTCAGTTATTCCCATGGACTGGAATATGCCGTTGAGGCCGGACGCGTGACCGACCGGGATGGCTTGCTTGCATGGTCGTCGGAGATAGTTTGTCAGGGTTCGGGACGGGTCGATGCCTGCCTGTTTCGTGCGAGCTATGAGGCCACGTTCAAGGGCGACAGGGATTTGATGGGCTGGGCTCTTGAACGCGGTGACACCATGCGCGCCACACGCGAGCTGGGCGTGGAATCTGAAGGTCAGGGGCGCGCTTTTACGGATATGGTGGCGGGGCCCTGGCCCGCGCGGGAATATGACTGGCTGCGTGAACTTGCGGCGGAACTGGATCGTCCCGCGGTCTATCCTGTGGCGGTCGCCCTCGCAGCGGCGGCTTACAAGATACCCGAACGTGCGGCGCTGACGGCTTATCTGCATGCGTTTGGCGCCAATCTGGTTTCGGCGGGCGTTCGATTGATCCCGCTGGGGCAAAGCGATGGACTTCAAACGATTGCCGAACTGGAACCCGTTGTTGAACGAGCAGTTACCGCGGCGATGGTTGATACGCGGGATGATATTGGTTCGGGAACATTAATGGCCGACTGGGCGTCGGCACGTCATGAAACTCAATACACAAGGCTGTTTAGATCATGAGCAAACCCTTTCGCGTCGGTATTGGCGGACCCGTGGGCACGGGCAAGACGGCCCTGATGGATGCGTTGTGCAAAAAGCTGCGCGACAACTACGACATCGCAGCCATCACCAACGATATCTATACCGAGGAAGATGCGCAGTTTCTGACGCGTTCGGGGGCCCTCTCGCCGGATCGGATCAAGGGTGTGGAGACGGGTGGCTGTCCGCATACGGCGATTCGCGAGGATGCCTCGATAAATCTGGCTGCGATTGCAGACATGAATCTCAAATTTCCCGACCTCGACATTGTGCTGATCGAATCCGGTGGTGACAATCTCGCCGCGACGTTTTCGCCAGAACTGGCTGATATCACCATCTATGTGATTGATGTTTCTGCTGGCGACAAGATTCCACGCAAGGGCGGGCCGGGCATCACACGATCGGATCTTCTGGTCATCAACAAAATCGATCTGGCACCCCATGTCGGTGCTGATCTGGATGTGATGGACCGGGATTCCCGCAAAATGCGCGGCGAGCGTCCTTATCTTTTCTCGAATTTGAAGGCCGGTGTCGGAATCGATGAGGTTGTAGAATTCATACTGGTGATGGGTGGACTGGTCGACGTCGCGTCAGGAACCGCTACAATGTCTCAGGCCGTGGATGCGGCAGAGTAGGTCGCGCTTAGGCGACAGGAGAGAGTAAATGAGAATATTCAAGACAGTATTCGCCGTGCTTATCGGCATGTTCCTTGCGGTCCCCGCGTTCGCCCATGAGACGGGTGTTGCCCATCCCCATGACGGGAGCATCCTGCATCCAATGCTGGGCGTCGATCACCTTTTAATTGTGCTGGCAATTGCCGCGACTGCGGCCATCATTGTCTGGCGCTCTCGTTAGAGCGTCTTGCGCGCTTCAGTCTGTGTTCAGACGCGCGCGCATATGATTGGAAAGCTTGGACAGCGTTGCATTCAGATTGTCCTGTTCCTCGCGTGAGAGGACGCTCAGGATGGCCTTCTGTCGTGACTCTGCCGTACCGATTGTTTGCTGGAACAGCTGAGCGCCTGATGGGGTCAGCGTCAGAATAAGACGACGTCCGTCATTCTCGTCCGATTCCCGGGTGATCAGACCATCGGCTTCCATCTGGGTGATCACACGGCTGATTTGTCCCTTATCCATCTGGGTCTGATCTGTCAGCTCGCGAAGCGACATGCCGGGCAGCTTCGACAGAACAGTCATGATGCGGTACTGGGGAAGTGACAGGCCCCACTTTGAAGAGTAGATGCGGGCAGCTTCCCGACCAAACATTTGCGCAAGAACAGTGACCTTGTAGGTCACATAATCGTCGAGCGTGAGCGTCCCCGGATCTCTGTCGAGAACATTTTCACCGGTTCGATTCTGAGGGGATTCCATATTCATGACGGTGCCGCGCTGATATCCATTCTCATTGGGTACAACGATCTTGATGTTTTCCGGGAAACACAAGCTGAGAGTTCGGGTTTGTTCATCCCGTGACCGGTATTCTCTTCCCGATTGTGCATCACATTTGCGTGGGTTGGCAGATTTGTTGGTCTGTTTGACCCGTGGATTCCGCGATAAACCTCAGCAGATGAGCCCATTGGTGGCTGGCGCAGCTGTGTTTTGCACTGGAGGTCGGGTTGTTGCCGACGTTCTTGGGCCTAACCTTCGTCCCAGTCTGGGCGACGCACTTCAGGGCTGACAACACGGAGGTTGTTGTCCCGCAGGGCACCGATGGCGTCCATTTCCTGTGTGGTCAGGACAAAATCGAACAGCTCGATGTTTTCTTCGATTTCCGCGAATTCCAGCGCGCGTGGCACGATACCCACATCGGGTTGCTGGACGAGCCAGCGCAGGGCGATCTGCGCGGGGGTCTTGCTGTGAGCGGCGGCGATGGCCTTGACCACCGGGTCTTTCATGACGGCCGTGCGTGCCAGCGGGGCGTAGCAAGTGACCAGCAGGCCGTGTTTCCGGCATGCCGCGATCAGTCGGTCCTGACGCAGATAGGCGTGATACTCGATCTGGTTGGTGAACAGCGGCTCCGGGCATTTGGCGACAGCCTCGTCGAGCAGAGCAATGGTAAAATTTGACACGCCGATATTGCGCGCCAGCCCGTCGCGTTTGGCCCTCGCCAATGCGCCAAGTGTTTCTTCGAGCGGCACGCGCGGCTGGGGCCAGTGGATCAACAGCAGATCAACATAGTCCAGACCGAGGGTTTCCAGACTTGTCTCGACCGATCGGGCGAAATCATCGGCTTTCGCATTTTCCTCGGTCACTTTGGTGGTCACCCAGAGGTCGGTGCGGGGAAGGCCTGAAGCCCGGATACCTTCACCGACCCATTGCTCCGAACCATATTTGCGAGCTGTGTCGATATGGCGATAGCCGCAGGCAAGGGCATGCTGGACGAGGCCGACCGCGCGTTCGGGTTCGGGGAACAGCATCGTGCCATAGCCAACCGCCGGCATGGCAGCACCGTGGGCAGATATCGTCGGAGCGATCACAGGCGACATGGAATTCCCCGCCCGACCGTGTGCATTCACGGACAGGTCCTAGTTGAGCAAAACAAGCGACAATTGCGGAAACGCGATCAGCAGGATTGTCACGGCCAGCATGATGACCACATACGGGAAGGCACCCTTGAAAATCTGATTAAGGGTGATCGATGAGTCTGAGATCGTGGATCTCACCACATAGACCGCAATCCCAAGTGGGGGCGTCAGCAATCCCATCTCCACGGCGATGACCGTCACGATTCCGAACCAGATCAGATCGCCGCCAAAGGCCTGAACAATCGGCAGCACCAGCGGCAGAATGATCAGCATGATCGAGATCGCATCCAGGAACATACCCAGGATGATGACCAGGATGATGTAGAACACCATGAACCAGAAGAAACCGAGATCGGCCCCGCCGATAAACTCGCTGGCAAACTGGGGCAGGCCCGAAAGGGCGAGCATCCGGCCATAGATATTGGCGGCCATGATCAGGAACAGGATCGAAACTGTTGTGTGTCCGGTTTCGAGCAGCACCGTCCAGAGCTTGGGCCAGGTCAGCCGACGCTTGATCAGTGCAATGATGAGCGCACCGGCTGCACCGACCGCACCGGCTTCAACGGGCGTAAACAGCCCGCCATAAATTCCCCCCATGACGGCGCCAATCAGAAGGATGATCGGGAACACCATCTGCGCGGCATCACCGATTTTCAGGTTCACCTGTTCGGATTCGTTCGGGCGACCAACATAACTCGGCCAGAAATGCGCCATTGCAACAATGGAAAGCCCCATGGCGATGGCGAGAATGATTCCCGGGATCACGGCGGCCAGGAACAGCAATCCGACGGATTGCTCGGCAACAAAGCCATAGATGATGAGCAGCAGGCTTGGCGGAATGAGCATGCCAAGAACAGAACTGCCCGCAACGGTGCCGACCGCGAAGGTGGGCGTGTAGCCGTGCTTGATCATGTGGGGGGCCGCCAGCTTGGTGAAGACAGCTGCCGACGCGATGGATGATCCTGTTATGGCGGCGAAGACGGCGTTCGCCGCCACGGTGGCCACGCCAAGCCCGCCCTTGACCTTTCGCAGTGCCCAGCGGGCCACATCGAAGGTGTCGCCCCCGACGTCGGACTCGTTCACCACAAGTCCCATAAGGACGAACAGCGGAATCACGCCGAAGAAAAAGTTTCGCAGGAACTCGTTGGAGGCCAGCTTGACGGTGTTGATCGCAATATTGGGCGACCCCATCATCATCCAGATGCCGGCAAAGCCGAGAAGGATGAGCCCGATGCCGATATGCAGGCCCATGAAAATGACCACGATCATACCGGCGAGTGAAAACAGCCCGATCTCGACCCGAGTGAACTCACCGGTCGCCACGTACCAGCCGGCCGCGAAAAGCGCGACCAGAATGAACAGGTAGTAAAGGCCGAGCGGCTCTTTCTTTTCGGCTGATTTGCGGGCTTTCAAATGCTGCCGCAGGTCGATCGCATAATCGGTCAGCAGGGAAAGATATTTTACGGCCACCATGGTCGCGCCGATCAGGATGATCAGGCGCAGCGGCCAGACAAGGATCGTAAAGTCGCCTTCGACGCCGAATTTGAGATCAGGCCACGCTTCCTCGAATTTCGATGTCGTGCCGAACGCGATCAAACCGAAGACGAACACACCGCCGGCAGAAAACACCATCTGAAACAGCGCAGCTGTTACGGGATGTTTGCGCGCGAGTGGCTCGATAAACATTTCGGCGCGCGAGAAGCGCCCGACATGCAGGGAATGCGCGAGCTGAAGAAAAACAGCTCCGATCAGCGTGTATCCGACGATTTCCGTCACACCACGGATCGGGGCGTTGAAACCCGCGCGCGCGATGATGTCGGCGCAGATCAGAAACATCAGGCCGAAAATCCAGACGGAACCTGCGCTGTTGAAGAGCGATGTCAGTTTTATAAAAAGGCCGACGAGGCTTTGGTACGTGCCCAAAGCCCCGCCGTTCTTTGTTGCCGACGGGTTGTCGGATTCGCTCAACCTACTGGTCCCAGTTGCGAACAGGTGTCTCACCTGCGGCGCGAACACCTTCCATATAGGCTCTCATCACCTGCTCACCGGGAAGGCCCTTTTCTTTCATCTGGGCAACCCATTCACCAGCAAGATCGGGAAGACCAGCGGCCCACTTCTTCTGCTCTTCGAGGGGCAGTGTGGAAACCTTTGCTCCGGCTTCGGGCAGGATCTTGGTGAAGCTGGCGTTGTGGAATCCGGCAACTCGTTTCGCAACGAGTTCACCATATTCCTGACCCAGATCAAGGAACATCTGCTGCAGTTCCGGCGGCAGTTTGTCGAAGGTGTTTTTGTTCATGGTCAAGGCGCCCGTGATGCCGCCGCCGAGGCCGACTTTGGTCACATAAGGTGCAGCTTCATGAAGCTTGAACGGTACAATGCCGGTTCCCGGCACAATGGCACCGTCGGTTACGCCGGTCTTGATGCCGTTGTAGTAGACGGGAAGACCACCATTCACGCCGATGGCGCCGGTACCCTTCAGCCATGCTGCAGAGGCACCCGGAGCATAAAACTTCATGCCCTTGAGATCAGCCAGACTGGTGATCGGAGTCTTCGAGACGATGACGTAATCATCAATCGTCTGCGGACCGAGATAGACCTGATTGTTCTTGATAAACGCAGCCTTCATCTCCGGAATATCATTGTGCATCGCGTTCTGCAGGTCAGCCGCGAGCTTCACGTTTTCCGTCACGAACGGCATGACAAAGGTGACATTCTGAAGGGGCAGCTTGTTCGGCTCCCAGAGGGTGCCAACCCAGCCCACATCACCGAGACCATCGCCAATGCCTTCAAGTGTGTTCTTGAAGTTATAGAGTGCACCAGCATAAGCCTCGGTCCACTCGATGTTGTGGCCCAGTGCCTTTGCGCGTTTGACCGATTCCGGAACGACAAAGTCCTGAATGGTTTTCACCCAGGGCACCACGGGCGGGTGGCTCGAGCTTGCGGTCATTTTGAAGTCCGCGGCGTTAGCCGCGGACATGACTGCCATTGCGCCGGCCGCAACAGCAGCAAAGCCCAGGGCCGTCTTGGAAAGAATTCTACTCTTCATGATTACGTCCTCCACATAAATTAAAAACCCAATACGCACGCCCAATGGTGTGCGTATCCTCCACTGCAAAATGTCGGGAAAGATGACTTTCCTCTCGGCTGAGGGCTATCCGATTATGATAGGGATTTGACGCGCCCCGGCCTGCGAAAGGCTAGCACAATCGAACGCGATGGGAAAAAAATTGGTACGGTTTGCGAACACCAAACCGCGACCAATTGTTTACAATTACCGTGACGAACATGAGCGAGAAACAAGGAGTCTAGTCCATGGCTGCGTCGGGCACGGTTGTTGCGGTTTGTTGTTCTCCCGGGAACGGGTTCTCGAAACCCGGGGTCCATGAAATCAGACTCGTTGAAGGACTTGGTGTTGAAGGAGACGCCCACAGCGGCAGAACCGTCCAGCATCTGTATCTCAGGAACAAGGACGCTGCGGCGCCGAATCTCCGACAGGTCCATCTGATGCACGCAGAGTTGTTTACCGACCTTGCTGGTGGCGGATTTACGCTCGAACCTGGTGACCTTGGGGAGAATATTACGACCTGTGGAATTGATCTTCTGAGTCTTCCGGTTGGTGCTGTTTTAGAGATTGGTGAGGCGCGTATCGAACTGACCGGCCGCAGGACTCCGTGTGTGCAAATTGAGAACTTTCAAAAAGGCTTGTTGAAGGCACTCATAGCCAAAGACGGCGCTGGTCAGCCTGTTTTCAAGGCTGGCGTCATGGGTGTCGTGCGCGCAAGCGGCCTTGTTCGCAAGGACGACGAGATTGACGTGCAAATGCCCGTTAAGCCGCACAAACCTCTGTTGGCGATATGAGATGAAACGGCGAGTTCTGCCGCCTGATTTTTCATGAACCAGCGTGAATGATGGGATTTGTCAGTCGCCGCGCGGGCGCTTGAAGTCCGTCGTCTGATCGCTTCTATTGATCCCTATCAAATATGGGATACGACGGAGGACGCGGCATGGACGGGAAAGTGACCATCGAGGAGCATTTTGCGTTGCCCGAGACTCTCGGGCCGGGCTCTCCGGAACTGCATCGGCGTCTGGCGGATTTTCACGGCGAGCGCATTGAGCTGATGGATCGTTGCGGGGTCGCCTTTGCGATCCTGTCCCTCAACGGACCTGCCGTACAAGCCGAGACCGAAACGGCCAGGGCGATCGATATGGCGCGGCGTGCGAATGATCTGTTGGCCGGGGAGATTGGCAAACGTCCCGATCGGCTCGGCGGTTTCGCGGCCTTACCGATGCAGGACCCGGAGGCCGCGATCCGCGAGCTTGAGCACGCGGTGGGCGAACTGGGACTGCTGGGTGCCAACGTCAACGGGTTCAGCGAAACGGTCGGGCCGAAGACCCATCTGTATTACGACCAGCCCGAATATCGCCCGTTCTGGGCTGCGATCGAGACTCTGGAGGTGCCCTTTTATCTGCACCCGCGAAACCCGTTTTTCGATGACATGCCCGTCTTCGACGGGCACCCATGGCTGACCTATGCGTCCTGGGCCTATGCCATGGAGACCGCGATGCATGCCCTGCGCCTTATGTGTGGCGGCCTGTTCGACGACCATCCGCGCCTGCAGATGGTGCTGGGGCATCTCGGCGAACGCATCCCGTTTGATCTGTGGCGTGTCGATAATGTTCTGCAGAAAAACCCCAGAGGTCTGCCGGCAAAGCAAACCCTGCGGACCTACATGCAAACCAATGTTCATGTTTCCACGAGCGGCCAGTTCCATGATCCGCCCCTGCATCTGGCCATCAATGAGATGGGTGTGGAACGGGTGATGTTCTCGATCGACTACCCCTACGAATCCATGGAGCAGGGGAGCAGCTGGTTTGATCAGGCCGAACTCTCCGATGCCGACCGGCTGGCCATCGGCCGGACCAACGCCGTTTCGCTTTTCGGGCTGAAGCTGAGCTAGGGCGGTTGCGTTCAATCCGCCCGCGTACGCTAAACGGTATAAAGACTTGGTGCCGGCTGCAGGAATCGAACCCGCGACCTACTGATTACAAATCAGCCGCTCTACCAAC
>Ga0115567_10001039_pt1 | contig 27834 bp, 30 predicted proteins | sample COGITO_mtgs_1204_2_FD_88679 | JGI IMG/M metagenome (GOLD analysis project Ga0115567, IMG submission 88679) | Pelagic marine microbial communities from North Sea - COGITO_mtgs_120412 | ecosystem: Environmental > Aquatic > Marine > Epipelagic | place: Germany:Helgoland, sampling site Kabeltonne... | reverse complement strand
GATCAAGTGTATAAGTCAATTAAAAAATCATGGTGTTGCCCTAATACAATACACTGATGAAAACGATGGGATGATTCCAACTCAGATTACTGGTTCAGCTACATATTCTGGTGTATCTGCTGCGTTCATTAATTTTCCAGTGTTGGGTGGACAAAACCATTTTCAGTGGTCAACTCAATTAGGTGAGCAAAAAGGTGTTCTTTATGCTGACCCATTACACAGTGAAGCTACCCCTGAAAAGGTAACGGGGGATCTTGCTGCAGATGCACTGACATATTCAGCGTATTTAAATCGAGAAACAGATCATGGTTTTAATTCAAAATTTGATCTAAATCCAAATCCTTCTTCAACAGCTTTTTTTGCAGATGATTCAGATTCATCACGATCCACTGTTTCACATTCGGCTAGTTCAACCAATGCTCTTTTTGTGGATGGTCATGCACAAAGGAATAGTTTTGTTTTGCATGATAGTTCTGACCCAGCAGTGAATCTTTTTTGGGATTCTTTAGAGGATTAATAGTCTTTTAAATGACTAAATTTAAATACGGTTTTTCCTAATTAATCTATATGAAGTTAGCATTCCTACTCCTAGTACTGTTTTCTATTTTTTCAATAGGTATATTAGCAGCAAATGTTGATTGTACAGGGTCTGGTTGTCCTGCAAATGATCTTTGTGGAGATACGCTTACTACTTCAGGAAATAATTTTATAACAGGTGATCAATCCTGTGGTACTGGGCTAACAATTGGTGAAAGTTCCATTGCTTTTGATTGTAAAGGACACAGTATTACTTCAAGTAATGCTGCTGATGCTCTTACTGTTTCTTCAGGGCTATCGAATGTTATTGTTCAAAATTGTCTACTTGCTCAACCTTCAGGCACTGGAATAGCAAATTGTCTCAATAATGATGCATCATCTGATGTAACACTCATCAATGTATCTTTTTCTGCTGATTGTAATACAAAGGTCTTTAGTGGTCCTTTAAACATGACGCAAAATATTACTATTCATGTTAAAAATGCTTCAGGAGATCCACTCGTAGGTGCAGCTGTTCAGGCCTATAATTCTTCTACGTATAGCTATTCGGGAGATACGGTAACAGGTGGGGATATAAGCTTTCTATTGAATCAGAAGATAATTGCAAATGCAGGTGATACAGATACTGATGTCTATATTATCAACGCTTCACTTGATGGCTACGAAACCAACGAAACCATAAAAACGATCTCAGGTCAAAAAACATACAATCTTACGCTCTATGCATCTGCTGCTCCATTTGAAAATCCAACTGTACAATTAGTCAGTCCACTCGGAAGTACGATTGCTGCTTCAGGGAATGCTAATTTTACATTTAATGTAACTGATCCTGATAATATTGATGAATGTATTCTATACAATAATAAAACATCATGGGGTCCAACTTCGAGTACAAATCCATATGGTTCAACAACTAACTTTGAAGATAATTTCACAGTAGATCTTTCAGCATACAGTGCTGGAACATATGCATGGGATGTATTCTGTAATGATACGGATGGTAATTCTTCATTTGCACCTTCTAATTCAACATTTACTATTAGTGCTGCTACAAGTTATTTAACAGTAACACTTGATGATCCTCTAACAAATATTTCTATGCCATATAAAACCACTAGAGATTTCACTGCTACAGTTACGTGTAACAATGGCCCTTGTGGGCAAGTAAATCTCACACTAGATCCATATCCCCTTGAGGAAGAAGAACTAACACTTTTCCAAAGGTTCTTAAGATTCATGAAAGGAATAACTGGGGCAGCCGTAGGAGAACCAGTAAATGATACAACCGGGGCAACTCCATATTATACAACAGTTACAAATCCTAAGGGTTGTGGAGTTTTAGATTCAACAGGCACTGTGAGCTGCTCTGAAACGTGGACTGTTAATGCAACTGAAGCTGGAAGAGTTAATGATGTCTTCTTTGCATATGCGAATTCATCAACGGGACTTAGTAATGTTTCAAATAAAATAACAGTAAATGTAACTAAGAAAACAACCAGTACAGAAGTTCGAATCGATAATGTGTATGAGAATACCTCTCGAACATGGGGTACGACATTTATTATCAGCAAAAGTGACGTAAATGGAACTGCTGATTGGTACTTCAATGAAGCATTGGATTCAAGTAAGAATGATACTCCACTTAATCTTACTGTAGGTATCTATTATTTTACAACTATCATTGCAAGTAACACAACACATCAAGGAAGTAATAGCGCGATCATTGTTAATGTAACTAAAGCAGGAAGTTCTATTACGTTAACTCTCAATGGTGCTCAAGCAAATTACACAGGTCCATGGGGTACGAATGTAACATGGACAACTATAGGTCAAAATGGAACGCCTACACTTGATAGAAATGGGACTGGTCTTTCACTAGATGACACAGAAAATCTTACAGCAGGACTCTACAATTTTACCGCAACTATTGCAGGAAATGAAAACATTACGGGAACAAATGTCACGTTCTTTGCAAATGTAACCAAAGCTGCTTCTACTGTAACACTGTATCTAGATGCAATTCAGGGTAATGGACAAACTATTAATTATGGTGAGACTATTAATGCGTCTGCATCAACAGACTTTGGTGTACTTGGTTTATTTAGAAATGGTACTGATATTCTTGGAGATAATGGTGACGACGTCCTTATTGCTGCGGGTAATTGGACATTCTTAGCAAACACTACGGGAGATGAGAATCATACTAATGCAAGTGTTTCATACGACTTAACTGTGCAACAATCTGGATCCTATGTGAATTTGATACTCAATGGAGATACTTCTGGAAACCAAAATAAAGTTTATCCATCTAGTGCTAACATCTCATACACTGCTATGAATGGTACACCTACTATCTATAGAAACGGATCGGATGTTACACTTGCGGAAGTGAACATTTCTACGCCCCTGCCTGCTGGATATCATGAATACTTTGGAGAAATTTTAGCATCAGTTAATTCAACATATAGTAATGATACCCTTTACGTTAACATTTCAAAAGCAACGCCATTAGTAAATATAACCGAAAATGACTCAACCATCATCGAAGGAGCTCAAGTAGAAATAAATGGTACTGTTACTGCAGGGCTTGAATCAGTAACAACAATCTATAATGATACAGGTCCTCTTTCTTTCCCTAGCAATATCATTACCTTATCTACTGCAGGTATCTACAATTTCACAATCAACACAACAGGAAATCAAAATTACACAAATGCATCACAACAAGTGCAAGTAACTGTTCTCCCTTCTCAACCAAATTGGTCTACAATGCCTACGCAAACATGGAATAAAGGTGCAGATAAGACTGTTGATCTAAGTTCATACTTAACACACACTAATGGCGGCACTATCGATGAAGTGTGGAATTTATCTGATCCTTCTGATATTGGAATAACTATTACTGCAACAACTATTACCTTTGATTCTGGATCTTCATTTACAGGAACAAGAACTGTTACCTTTAGAGCGAATGATACCGTAGGTGTTACTGCAGATTCAAACACATTCACACTCCAAGTAAATTCTCCATCCGGTGGTGGTGGAGGCGGCGGAGGTAGTGGTGGTGGAGTAGATCCAGTAGATCCTCCTGATGATGACGGTGATGGTGATCCAGTTGACCCTCCAGTAGATCCGCCTGTAGATCCTCCTACTGAAGATCCTGAAGATCCAACAGATGATGATGATAATGATGGAGATGATGGCGGCGGAGATGACACTTTAGAAGATGATTTCATTGAAGTAAGTTGTCCTGGTGATCCTGATTGTAATCAATTTGAAGATGCACTAGAAAACATGGGTCTTACTGCAAATAAGGTGAGATTCGTTAAGCGTGTGGTATTCCATTATGAAACAAATACTACAGAAGCAGTCCTGCAAATCATTCCTATTGAAGATCTTACTAACTTCGAATATGTCCAAAGCATTCCTAAATGTATGGCTATTTTAGCACATTATGTTAAATTCAATAAGCCACCTACTGAAATCCTAAAGGAAGATCCACTCGTACGATGGCAATTTGATACCGTAAAAAAAGGAACTATTCTTGACTTTGGTTTTGAAGTACTTGGTGAAATTCCTGAAGATTGTCATAAGCTGTTAAATGAACTTTTCTATGAGGATATTGAACAAAAAAGTTCGAGTAATTGGATGGCAATTATTTTAGGTTTCGTCGTTATTGCGGGACTTGCAGGTACAGCAATTTATGCAGGTAGAAATAAGGGTGGATTGATATTACTGAAAAAAGGTAATTTAGATGAGGCGATGTACAAGATTAAAATGAAAAAAGTTAAAGACCGTATGAAAGAATTATAAAACTTTAATCTTTGTAAATATTTTTTCTGTGTCCTATATTAATTACAAGAATTTGTAATTCACCATGGTGTATTGCTGCAATGATTCGATAATCACCTATTCGAAGTTTATATCTCTTTTGACCTACTAGTCGTTCAAAATATCTTTCCGGTCTAATTCTAGCTCGTTCAATGCTACTCAGGATTCTTTTTTGCTTTTCTTTGGGCAGTTTTCTTATGAATTTAGCTGCACTATTTGAGTAGTTGATCTCGTACATTTACAAACCTAATTCCTTTTTTAGTGCTTCATGGGATATTACTTTGCCTTCTTTTACTTCTTTCACTGCAATTTCAATATCTTTCTTAGTTTGCTCACTTAGTTCCATGGTATCTTCGATAAGGTCCCATATCACTTCCTCATATGTTTCTTTTGTGTACATTTTTCTTTTTTTTAACTCTTGGGCAAGCTTTTCGCTTATTTGAATTGTAGTTGTCATAGTCAAATATAGTCTACTATATTATTTAAAGCTTCTCTATTGTCTTAGAATTAAGTCATTCATTAATTAACTCTCACTAAATCCGGAAATCCTTCGGAATTTCTCCATTAATCCTTATAAGAAACAGAGCGATCACTTATCTAGGCATGTGAGGAAGTAAAAAATGTATGATAGTGTAATTTGTAATGATGGAAGATCTTCTGAAGAACAAGTAATGAATAGAGTTGAAGGGGTTTTTGATGTAAATTTTAGTGGTCTGTATGTTTCGTTAACAGAAGATGAATGTAAATACTCTGCTTGGGAATTAGCAAAAGATGTTAAAGTACTCATTGATGGTAGCGTCACTAATTTGGATAATCTAAGATTAAATATTGAAACGATTGGGTATTTTTTACGAAAAAAATTTCCAGAAGACTCGGTTGCTGTGAAGAATTATTTGGTTGTTGAAAGACTGGTAAACCTTCCCTATATGACTTATAGAGAATAGATTTAACTGAGGTGTAATTTTTTTAATTAATCATTACATTGTTGAATTTTCCCAGTGAGGAGTCGTATTTTTTTCAATTTTTCCATGAAAACCTCTATTAAAGTAAATTCTTTATGGTGATTGCACAAGGGTGCAGGAGAATTAATATGAACGATAATTACAATGCAGGAAAACCAGATGACTTTAAACCAGAGGGAAACTATACTCCTAGAAACTCAGTTAAATCAGTGGGAAATATAAGAGATATATTAATTGAAATAAGTTCTTTGGAAGTAAAGAGGATAGATGTTTCTGATTCTGCACCGTCTATAGATTACTGTATGAAAGTTTAGGATTTTACTAAACGCAACACTTAAATAGCTCTTTTTTCTTTTTTCATTATGTTTTCCTATTTCAGAACTCGACTAACTGAATTATTCATTCTATTACTTATTATTTTCAATGTACTGGATTTTTTCAAGATCTTGCCTGCAGATTTAGACTTTGGAAAGAAGGTTGTAGCATGGGTATTTTTAGGGTGCATGTTTTATGGCCTGAATTTCACTTGGCTATTTTTTGGAAATAGGAGAGAGAGAACAGGACCTATTCCTGATAAGGTGATGAATCTTGTTTTACTACTTTTTTTCTATGCATTTGCAATGAAAACAATCCTTACTGTTTCAGCAAGTTCAGCACATGAAGTAGTTTTATTTAGTGCTTTGCTTAATTATGTCGCAGCCAATGAAGGTTTTTTACAATTGATCTTTTTCAATATTGGTTGGATTGGACTAGCCGTTTACTCACTTTACATCAGTATCTTTTCTGATATCAATCCAAATAGTTTACTTGGCAATTTACATATTGACACAAAACCGTGGATTGTTCGATTTGTATCGATTACGCTATTATTATTCTCTTTTTCATTGCTTGTATTTGATCTAGTTTTAGAGTGGCTTGGCATTGCTATTGAAAGTTTACTCATCATGCTTGCAATAGGTGCTTATCTCTTTCTCATAGTCAAGAAACATAAACATTTCAGTGCTGATAATCTTATCTATCGAATAGGTAATTTTGCAGAAAATTTTGAAGAGCATTTTTTAAAATTCTTTCATGATAAAGCGCATGTATTTCTAGGAATTACTGGACTACTTGTTTTGCATTTGTTAACTGATATTAGTACATTTCTTATTCCTTATATATTTGGACTTTCAAACTCATTTTATTTTAACATCTTGGGTCATGAACCCCTTTTAGCTCAATATCTCGCTGATATTTCGCTTGCAAACCCTATCGTGGTATCATTGGCATACGTATTTAATGTAGTGGGTGTTTTCATGCTTTTAATTTTACCAGCATACATGTGGTATGAAGTGTATAGCAATAATGTTCATATGCTTCCTAAGTGGCTTACATCACTTACGCTTAGTTCAATATTAGTAATCCTTGTATCGCCTTTATTCAAATTTACTTCACTTAACCATCCTCAACTCGTGGGCGTGGATATTGTTGGACTTAGTGTTGTAACGCCTCAGTTAACTGCTTCTGTGATTGGCGCAGTAGTGTTGTTCGTAGGTCTTTTAGCACTTGCTCATTTGCCATTGCTTAGAAAAGTGGAATATCATGCAATAATGACGCTTGCAGTTGGATTTATGCTTTATTACCTATTCTTCTTTTATACCAGTACAATGACGTATATGCGTCTTGAACTCCTTGGAGCATTTCAAGCAGGGGCTTATGTAATATTTGGCGTGTTTAGTTTACTCTTCTTAATGACGGTAGCATTTCTTGTTTTTGGATCGATTAAATTCATTATTCAAATTGTGCGTCATCACATATTGTGAGATTCCCGCAATACTTATAAAATCAAAAAATCTTTTCTTGTTATGACAAAACTAATTGCAATGCTCTCCACTGGTAAAGGATCGTGGGCAGAGGTAAGCGAACTTATTCAATGCGAACAATGGGAAGAAGTAATTCTAATGACTAATCAGTTTGGTAAAGATAAGTTTACCTCGAAGGGAGACCTATTAGTCTTCAACCTGGATGCACCGCTTGAAGAACTAACTGAGCAAATGTATGAAGCACTCGGTGGATATTCATTAGGATTTGAAGTTGCCTTAAATCTCACTTCAGGGACAGGCAAAGAGCACATGGCACTTCTCTCTGCAGTAATCAGGAGAGGATGCGCATTTAGATTAGTCTACTCAAAAGACAGGAAGATGAAGCAACTATGAAAGACATTGTATTTGTAACGGGAAATGAGCATAAACTCAAAGAATTTGAACATATTCTTGGAAAGACACTAATTAGTGAGCCACTTGATCTTCCTGAAATACAATCCTTTGATTTAGAAAAAGTTGCATCATACAAAGCGGAAGAAGCATACAAAATTCTACAAAAACCGGTGATGGTTGAAGATACCGGATTTTACGTTGAAGTACTGAATGGTTTTCCTGGACCTTTTGTAAAATATATGGAGCAAACTATGGGTGATGCTAAAATGGGCATTATGTTTGAAGGATCTTCTGCAAAAGCAAGAACATGTATTGCATATTTTGACGGTAGGCAAGTTCATACATTTGTTGGAGAAACAGAGGGAAAGATAGTACCTTCTAGAGGTCCAACTGGTTTTGGCTTTGCATCAATCTATGAAGTAGGTGGTAAAACGCATGCTGAAATGAGTAAGGAAGAAAAATCAAAAAAATCTCAACGCTCAAGAGCAATTGAAAAATTTAAAAAGTTCTTAGAATCTAAATAATTCCGTACCATTTCAGTAAGAATAGATCTACAGCTTTTAGAAGACCAAATTCATCTCCAGATAGCGTAACGCATGTACCGTCTCGAACAACTCGTCCTTCTGGAGAGAGTTCATCAATTTGAATTGCAATTACTGATTTGTTAACTGCATCGTCACATGTGATAATAGGTCTATCTATACATGAAACATTATCTTGATACATGCAAGAAGCAATAGGACGTGCATTAATTCCTTTGGCAAGGTTTAAACTTAGTTCAGCAGCGCTTAGTGCGATATATTGCATCTGAGTTGAATTAGGTTCAAATGTGATGTAAATGTCTTTTTGAGCAAAACTGCTGTTTAATAGTCCAATATCATCAACTTGCTGAAGATCTCTTGGAGTAAAGTGAAGTGGAATCTCTATGATTGTATTTTCAACCTGTAGCCTAGTAAACCAGGTATCTTGATCGTCTTTTGCAAATACATAGCCGTTGTAAACATATCCTCTTTCTTCAGAAACTGTTCCATCAATAACTGCTAGGAATAGATCGTCAAGTGTTCTAATCTCTTTTTCAGGATCGTTAGATGCATTGATCAATAAGAATAGTACAAGGAAAATACCAATTAAAAATACCCCAATGAACCACATGCTTGTTCTATTTTGTTCTTTAGTCGGCTTACTTGGAGCATCTTGCATAGGTTCTAGATGTTCAGGATTAGACATATCTAGTTGACCTATTTCTACCATTATATTACTCCGTAGTATGTATAGATTAGTGCATCTCTGTATAATGCAATGTCTGCATTTGTTGCAAGGCTCAGATCTAAACAGTTATCTTTGTATACAGCAGATGTAGCATTTGCACTGTGTGAATATATTGTAAGTGATGTTGCATTCTCACAGCTAAGCAGAGGTAATTGTTCTACTTGAGTTGTAAATCCTGGTTGCACATAACCACCAGCATCAACAACACCTCTTGTTACATCATATGTTAAGATTGATATGAAATCAAGTGCACTGTCGTTGAAATCTTGTGTTAATGAAAATATTTCTGCAGATGTGTATATATCAATGAATTCTTGTGGAAGATCAGCGCCAAGAACGATGTCAGGTGTATAGTAGAACCCTACCTCATTACCTTCTAGTTCAGTAACATAAAGATTATCTTGAAGTGTGAATACGTGATCACCGTATCTGATAGTATGTTCATTTGAATTTGTATTGCCGCCACTATAACTAAAGACAATACCAAGTACGCTAGATACCATCAGTAAGATAATTATGATTCCCATTGATTTCTTCATAGCATGATCTCAATTAATCTCATTTAAAACGTTTTTGCCAATAATTTAAATACGAGGGCCATATAGTGGTAGTGAGGCATATCCTTTGGAAAATAAATTAATAATTATAAAAAACAAAAATGGCAAATTTCTTCTTGTACGAGACACTACTGGTGTATGGAGCTTTTTGAGAGTAGGCGAAGATCCAATTAAAGCAGCACTAGATGGCTTAAACATAGACATCGAACTAACTGATAAAACAAAATCGATTGAAATTCATGGTGTAAAAACCATATTTACGCTAGCAAATACCAAAGATCTTAAAATCAAAGAAGGCGGAGAAATTATTGAAACCGTTTGGCTTGATAGAGGCATCGCACTAGAGCGAATCACGTATGGTGATGTAATGGATGTATTTGAAGAACTTACTGAATAATTTTACTTTTTTTAAAGAAAGATTTAAAAGTTAGAAACGTAAATTTACACCATGGCCACAAGTGAAATTGTAAATCAAGCACTGAATTATGTACTCAGTCCCACTTGGCTTGTACAACATTTAAACCTAATTTCTGTATTGCTTGAGCTGTTGTTTTAGTAATTTTTAGTGATTACATTAACCGTCACCTTGTTTTTCCTCTGGCTGATGTAATTAAGCTCAAGACAAGTAAGAAAATCAAACACTTAACACTTCGAAAATTTGTATCTGAATCGCTTGCAACTTTAGTTTTCTTATTCTATTGCTATATGGGCGTTCATATCTTGGCTGTGTATATATTTGCTCCAGTTCTTAGAGCGGTGAGAGGATCATTTACATTGGTGATAATTGCACTCTTTTTAGTGATCTCATATGTCATAAATATGCCTAAAATCAGAGAACAGTTCTTGAATGTGTGAAAACCTTTTAAAACAAGTAATTTCTTCTTAATTTACATGTCTTTGCTGACAGAAGTGCATTGTCACTTCACAGCAAGATGGGTTTCCCTTCGGTCAAGCCCATTAGTACATATTTATGCCTCCGTAGCATAGTAGCTATTGCGTTTGCCTCGTAAGCAAAAGGTCGTGGGTGCAGCTCCCACCGGAGGCTCTTTTTTTCTCTATTACATATTATGACTTAGCTTTGCGCATGTCATATTTCATAGCGCATAGTCGAAACTGTGCCACTGCAGAAGTTGCATTTTCTCTATTTCATAGCAAAATATATAAGCTCTAATTCTAAAATGGTACTGTGGCTGAAACAGAAATTGCTAAAATTGAAGTAACATACCAAGATCCGTTCAGCCTTAAGGCTCTCTATAATATGATATATTGGTGGCTTAAAGAAAATGACTACATTGAGGCAGGATCTACGAGCGAGCAAGATGTTGAGGTAATGTATTTAGAAAATAAATACGTTGCTGGTCATAAAGATTATAGGATTTGGTGGAGATGTGAAAAAGAACCACCTGAATCATTCTTCAAGTACAAACTTGCTATAGACTATCAAGGAATTAACATTCGAGAAACTGAAATTGTAAGAAATGATAAAAAATACAAGATGCAAATAGGTGAAATAACTATCAAGCTAATGGGCACATTAGTTACAGAGCACGGCACTGGTTCATTTGATGATAATTGGTTTACCAAACATATTAAAAAACCATTTTTGAATAGATGGTATTATGAAAAAATTGAGTTACATGAAGATATAGTATATGAAGATGTCTATAAACTTCAATCTGCAATAAAAGAATTCCTTGAACTAAAGCAAATAGGTAAGCAGCCTGATATGTTCTTTAATAAAAAAGGATTTTAATTTTTTTAGAAGTGAAATTATTCTTATTTTATGCGTTTAAGGGGATGTTTTGCTATTTTTATTTCAACTACGTCATTTTCTTTAACATGTATTTCTCGAATGGAATCTAGGACTACAATTGAAGGTACTTTTGGGATTATTCTTACTGTGTGATGCTCTTCTATTTTTTCATGTGTAAGGGTTGGATTAAATAGTCTGCCGCCATATGGTTCTCTAACTAATAACATGAGGTGCTTTGATTGAGGACTAAATGGTTTTCCACCTGCAGATTTGTACCATGCAGTGGACCCAGTTCCTGTAACAACTAGCACACCTGATGATCTTTGAGATTCTTCTTTTTTTGTACTGTTTTCTATTGAGAGCGTGTATCTTGATGTTCTATAGGCAGTATCATGTCCGACGTAGACTTCGTTGAGTGCAGACATGTCAGTTGGCTTACCATTAATACTTATTTGAATTCTTTCTAGATTATCAAATGAATAATTATTTTTCTCAACTGCATGTAATTTTTCAGAAAGTGTATCAACTGTTGCAGTGCTTAATGCCCCTTCGCTCGTGTCGGGATTTGCATTAACTCCGATAAGAGGCATATCTGTAACGTAATGAGAAGCGCTAAGAATTGTTCCATCACCTCCAATGCCGATTACAACATCGATATTTGCTAGGTTTTCTTTTGTTAGTGTATCTTTCCAAGCATGAAGCACTTCAAAGTGCTCTTCAACGATCTTACACGCTCTAGCAGCGTCTTTTTCATCGGGTTGTTTGCAAACAACAAATGCTTTCATGTCATTAAGGTATTCAGTTGCTTTATAAAAGGTATCTTTATATACTATATTAGATTACTTTAGGGCTATGAACCTAATCCACAGAACACAGGGACCAACAGAGATAGTACCTACAATTGTTGGTAAAGTTGCCGACTTTGAAACAGTGCGCTACAGCCATATGTTGCCTTCTACATCTAGTCAAAGGCCGGCTGATAGTCTTTTATCCGTTTTAACATTAGAGGAAGAGCAAATTCCATATCATATTGATAACTGTCCATGGATGTTAACTCCTGATACAGTAGTACAGTTATGGGTTCCTAGAGGATTTGATGAACCGCTAGTAAAAGGTCATAATCAAGATCAGCCTTATCATTCTGTATGTGCTTTAGCAGTACTTACAAAAGGAAAACCTTCAACAAGATGGCTTCCAACCTCTGGTTATTCATTCGAATAACTATTTTTTAATTTTCTTTCTATTTCTTCACGTAAAGTTTTTAAATGAATAATTAGTTCTGGGTAGTATAACGCCTCCGTAGCATAGTAGCTATTGCGTTTGACTTGTAATCAAAAGGTCGTGGGTGCAACTCTCACCGGAGGCTCCATTTTTTTCTCAAGTATTTCATCAGACTAAGCTTTTGTGCAGGTCTCATCATTATCCAATGATGCTCATAAATCTATGATTTATGTTGTATCTCGTAGCCCACAGCCGAAACTGTGGCACTGCAGAGGCTCCATTTTTTCTCAACTAAAAAACACATTTTAAATACTGGACATTCTAATTTAGTTTATGGATAAACTGCCAAAGGAAAATAAGAAAGTAGTGGGTAGACGCGATCAGCTCAGACAAATTGTTAAGCTTAAGAAAAAATTAAAGGGTATAGTGATTGGTTTAGCATTAGTGGCTCTTTCCCTGTATTATTTTAAGGTAGGTGATTTAGGAACTTTATTCCCAATTGTACTTGCACTATTAGCAGCTTTTGTGTATTTGTTAAGATTAAATGTAATTGAAAAGAATGTAAAAAAGAGTTTATGATGGGAAATAAATTCTAAGAAGAATTTTTCCAAAGATAGTCAAAATATTTTCTCTGACTTTTTGCAGCTTCTACATTTTCATTTACTACGATGATGGTTTTTTCTTTTGCCCATGTGATGTTTGCTACTTTATTGCCGAATATACATGTCACATTGGGACTTTGCAATTCTTTTGGTAACACTCTGGATTCGTAGTATGGTTCTTTTGAAAGATTTTCTTGAGCAAGTAATTCATTATCTAGAAGATCGTGCCAGAAACATTTCTTTTCTACTCGAAGTTTCTTATACTTCCTCCATTTTTTTGGAAAAGCTTCTTTCATACCAAAGTTACCTCCGATCCAATGGAGGTGGTCTTCTTCTAATAATTCTTCTAGAAAAGACCACACATCTTCTGGTGTTTGATAGACAGTAACGGTTTGATTCCATAGGAGTTCAAATTGCTTCTCATAGAGTTGATGCAGTGATTTATTCTCGATGTGAATGACTAATGGTTCATTCCCTGCCCAATTACTGATGACGACTTTATTTCCATAAATCCAAAATACGCTTAGTTTAGAAAATTCTTGGGAAAGGGTATACTTTGTTTGGGTAAATGGAAGTTTGGTAATTTGATGTCCTTTGAATTTTAGATCTACAAGGTTTCTCATCACAAATCCTTTTTTACTTGCTCGTTTTGTCCACTCTTCTGTATATTCAGGCCTTGCATCAAAGAAGTAACCTCTTGCCCCAATAAAATCTACACTTCCTGCTTCAAGCATTTCTTCGAATACTTCTTGAACTGCATCAACTCCTCTTTTAATTTGCGTGTCTTGATTCCAAAGATAATCAAAATAGGATTGCAGTCCTGTAGATAGATTTTCTGAACGGATTTGTACAAATACTTCATCAAGACCAATGGAGATGAGTGTCTTATCTTTATACACAATAAACACAAAAGGAGTATAGAGTTCTTTTTGTACGTACTCCACTTTAGTAAGGGGGAGTTTTGCTAGTTTTTCCCCAATCTCTTTAGCATTGATATTGAGAATAATTCTGCAACGAATTCCAGCTTCAGCTCTTTTTCTGTGGAAGTTAACAACGAATCGTTCAAAGTGGGGTGTGAATGTTGAAATACCTAATACCAGATACTCTTCACCTTTTTTCATCTCTTTTAGAATATCATCAAAACTTGTTTTAGCCCCTTGCATACCTTTGAAGACTTGCGTCTCTGATCCAATGCCTGCCATTGATCTCTTTAATTCAAGTTCTGGAATTAATGCACTGACTTCTTTTTCTTGATCAGCCAATAAGCGTTTTCTTTCATCAACGTAATCTAATAATCTGGTAGGTGCGGCAGCTTCAAAATGTTTAACTCCTGATTTAATAACAAAGCTAGCGAGTCCCTTGTCGATTAATTTGTCTAATATCTCATATATCTTGGAGGAAGATGCCTTGGATTTCTCTACTATTTTGCCTGTAGAGCTGCTTCCAAGCTCTAAAAGAGCAATATAAACACGTGCTTCCATACCTGTAAGTCCAATATCTTCAAGAATATGGCTGTCCATGACCTTAATAACGTACTCCAACATATAAATATTCCTTTTTTTCCCCCTCGAGGGGGAGATGTTTCTTATAAGTGTCACTTACACTACTGACGGGTAGTCAGGGGAGACAGAAAATGAACATGATAAATAAAGCAAAAAAAATATTGTATACCGGTCTTGCAGCAGCAACACTAGCTATGCCTATGAATGCTGATGAGATAAGAACAAGAGTAATGACAAATGCGGATAAGCAAACAATTGAAATGAGTGCAGGTCCTGGTGGAAAATTCAATGAATACATCAGAGTAAGGGATACTGACGGTGAAAAAAGTGCTGCAGTGAAGGTAGATTTACCTAATACTCGATTATGGCTTTTTGGAAATCAAGAAGGTCAAGGACTAGAAAGTATTACGAAACTAGGTGATACTGAGCTACAGCTGAGTCTTGATAAAAATGATAAAACGCATATGGGTGCTGGAGTGACACATCAATATCATAACGTAAGATTGGGAGCAGGTCTAGATAAAACTGGCGATAATCAAACGTACCATCTACAAGCACTAAAAGATATTGGCGATCATACTAATATTGGATTTGGATATACTGGTGGAGATAGTGAAAAACTTACTGGTGTACTTATTAACAGATTAGGTGGATGGGCTCAAAGAACATGGGTTAATGCAAACCTGGATGCAGATGTAACAGTGATTGATACCATTATTACACAAAATGCTAATGGAGCGATGAGTAAAGTAAGTGCAGTACCTATTGTTGGATCACATTCAAATGATTACCAAATGCATGCAAAGAATCAAGTACCTAATATTCTTGGTGAAACTGCATTAACTGTCACTATGTTTGATAGAACTGATGGTGGATTTGTAGGTGAAGTAAAATATGTTGATGGTCCAAGCGATACCTTATCAACTGCAATTGGATATGAGTTTGACACAAGAGCAGGAGATATCGGAATTGCAGGAACCTATGTCAATGGACCTGAGAAAGATACGACTGGTGCTTTGATTCAGTGGCAATTTGGAGATTGGAAACTAAATGCTGATTCCGACTTTGATGATAGCCATACTGGAACCATTCAGTGGACAAAGAAATTTTAATTTTTTTCTTTTACTTTTTTAGAATAACAGTTCCTTCTGCTCATCCATAACTTCAACTTTACCCTCAGCAGTGATTAATACAGAAATCTCTGTTCTTACTCCAATGCTTTTAGTATAAAGTCCAGGTTCGATCGAGAAGCATGTTCCAGGGAGAATCTTTCTATTTTCCTTATGCTCTAAACTATCAATGCCAGCACCTGCAGCATGAACTTCTTTGTAAATTGAATGACCTGTTCGATGTTTAACAAATTCATGAAGGCCAGCATCTTTAATTACTTGTCTGCAAGCATCATCTGCTTCAAAACCATATACCGGCTCACCTTTAGCATATCGCTCTCTAATCAAATTTGTAGCGGCATCTCTTGCGCGAACAATAACATCAAAAATCTTCACATATTCTTCACTTGGCTCTCCAACATTACCGCACCAGGTAATGTCATAGTAAATGCCATCTTCAACATCAAGTTTTCCCCAAAGATCGATGAGTATTCTATCGCCTTTTTTGATTACTGAGCTACCTTTTTCTGGTGGGAAGTAGTGAGGAGCTGTTGCATGTTCATTAACTGCAACAATTGGCTGATGATCACCATTCTGGATGTTATGCTTAATGAATTCAGAAGCAATAAACTGTTGGACTTCATACTCAGTAATCTCTTTTCCTTCTTTTACAGAATCAAAAATAAGTTTGAATGCAGCATCCTTAATGCCTTGAATGATCTTTCTTGCTTTTCTATATAATTCTATTTGCTCATCGCTTAGCGTTGTTTGGAGTATTTGAATTAAATCGGCTGAAGAAACAACCTGGCACCCGTAATGACGCACAAGATCCATAAACCCAGCATCTACATAAGAAACTGTAGGAACATCATTGTGAGGAGAGTACTGCATAGCAATTTTTTTACCAGTAATTATTTTCTCAAGTTCTTCTTGAAATGCTTTCCATCCAAGATAGAGTACCTTTTCACCTTCAATGTGATCGAGTAAATCTGGCTCAAGGGTATGGATGAGTTTTACTGGGTTTCCTGTGGTAGGAATAAAATACACCCATCTTCTTGTTATTTTTTCCTTTTTTATTTTTAGAAGATCGATAGCAATCTTGTCTCTGCCACCAAAGTCGATGAATAACCACCCATCGAGTCCTTCGATTTCAAGTTCTTTTTGCACATTAAGAATGTTCATGAAACCATAATGCTTATTAGATATAAAAAGATTCTCACACCATGGATGAACAATCAAAGAAGTGGGCTTTACTTATCGAGAAGGTACCTGCAAAACCACAAGGATTTTCTTATAAGATCGAAGCACAAAATACTGGGATTTCTGATTTTGAAGTTGTAATGCTTGTAGAAGCATGGCTTGAGAAGGTAAAAGAAGATATTAAAGCTCCAATTAAAGACAGTTTTAGAAAAGGTCCCGGACTACAAAGAAAGTAATCTTTTTATAGGTGAATTTTTTAATAAAATCTATGAAATTTGAACAATTACGGACAATGTACAATTTACCTTCCTTGGAATTTCTTAAAAGTGAATTCGAGATCAAAGAAGACGAAGATAATCTAGTAAGACACATACGAAAAAAGGTAGCTGGATTATTAGATAGCTACATTTCTTTACTGGAAGAAGTAATTCACCCAGATGCATCTAGTCCTCGTGTAATGCATGAATCTAATCACTTTACTCCAGAAAAACGTCAAGAACTCACTAAACTCTACAAAAAATTAATGTTTCTCTATCGAATAGCAACGAGAGCTTCTGTTTCAAGAAAAGAAAGTGATGATGTTGATTTTATCACAAAAACATTGCATGATTGGGAAGATATAAAAACCCAAATGCTCGGTATAGTACGTGTGCTTGAAAAAAGCTGGAATGGATCAGCAGAGACACATGAAGAGGTAGCTTATTTAGGATGAAAGTTGTGTTTCTCGGAGCTCCGGGAGTTGGAAAGGGAACGATTGCAAGAGAAGTTGCAGCTCTAACACCTTTAGAACATATTTCAATCGGATCAATTCTTCGCCAGCAAGTTGATAAAAAAACTAAACTTGGCATTCAAGCAAAAAAGATAATGGCAAAAGGAGCATTACTTCCAGATAAACTAATCATGCCTATGATTAAACGAGTTCTTAAGAAAAAAACTGCAGTTATTCTAGATGGATTTCCAAGAGATGTTGAGCAAGCAGAAGCATTTGATGAAATTGAAGATGTTGATGTAGTAATTTTTCTTAAAGCACCTAAAAGGGTTCTTGTATCACGCATAATGAAGCGTATAAGGGAAGAAAAACATCACAAGCTTAGTAAGTATAAAAAAATGAGGGATGATGATAAACCAAGTCTCATTAAGAAGCGTTTAGATGTATACAATAAACAAACAAAACCTCTGATTAAGTATTACAAAAAGCAAAAGAAGTTAGTTACCATTAATGCAAATAAAGAAGTTCAACCAATTGTTATTGATGTACTTACTGCTCTTTCAAAAGTTCAGCTATAAACTCAGTAGCATAACATCCTTTCTTTAAGAAAAATTCAATAGTTACTTTCTTCATTCCTTCGTTGAGATCGTCCTCTTCTAATTCGCCAATTTGAAGACCTTCTGCGTGAACATACATATGTCTTGGAGTTCCTTCAACACTAAGTTCAGGAAGCTGCCTTATAATGAAATCTCGTTTTTTGAGTTCTTCTTCTTTGAGAATACCTTTCATTATTTCCTTAACATTATCGTCAGTGTATTCCATCCCAAAACCCGGAAGGGGAACAGTATCAACTGTGATGTCTTTTTTTACGAGTTCTTCAACAGTTTTATTCCAAATAAGAGATTGGTATGCATGCACATAGAATAGTAATTTTCTCACTCCATGGTTTTGCAGCTCTTGCACATAGTTTGTTCCTTCTAGTTCTAAAAGTTCACATACTTTCTTGAAGTCCTTTTGTACAATCGCTCTTCCAACAGGGACATTTTGCTGACCGAAACGCTGCGTTCCAAAATAATTGATGAAAGAATCTATTTTTTGTGGAATCGTTTCAATATTTCTCACAACAATTTTGAAATGATTTCCTTCTAAAATTCCTAAAGAAACCGGTCTATCAATTCTACCAAGCACTTCTAGTTGAATATCTTGCAGTTCTAAACGCTTAATGTGTTCAGAATTTGCTTTAATTGAACACAATTGCTCTGTAATTGCTCGTTTATCTTTATTTCCAGCGCAGCTAACTACTTTGGAAGGCATCTTTAGAGCACGAGCAATCCTCTGACATGCATCCATAGTATTGAAATCTTTCTTCTTCAATTTAACTAGAGCATACCCACCAGTTTCCTTTGGTGTCAATGTTGAACTTTCAATAACAACAAAATCTTCAGGGATTTGTTTGATTGTGTACATGAAACTCAGTAGATGAAATACTTTTATAAAGCTACACTTTTGACTGCAGGGTAGAGATGTATATCTTTAAGCACCTGTAGCTCAGCCTGGATAGAGCGGCACCCTCCTAACGGTTTGCTCCGTTAACACGCAAACCGGATATGGCATAAAGCCATATGCACTGAATGTAGTTCAGTTGTTGAGTGAGGTGAAGGTCGGGGGTTCGAATCCTCCCAGGTGCGTTTTATTCACTAAGGTTAACAGTAATCATAACACGCTCCTTGCCTAATGTAACTGAACCATCACTCTTTTCTTGATTCACATACATCTGTCCAGGTAAGTCAAAATAAGCAGTAGTTTCTTTGCCTGAATTAGCTAAAGTAAATTGCAACATCTCTCCATTCATTCGCACATCTTCAATGGACAATTTATCATACGTTATCCAGTAATCATAAATCTCATCAGGAGTTGCAATCCACACGTTTTCTTTACTCTGAACATAGTTGTACAGGTACTCAAGCTTACTAACGCTCTTAGATTTAACGTGAGCGTAGATATTAATTAACCCATTATGATTATAATACTGATCGACAGTTTGTTGAATTGATCTTGGAGTTTGATGATCTAATGAAAATGCAAGAAAATCAGGTGCTGTTTTAAGATCATGAAGTGTGTGGGAAGTTGGTAGTTGAAGAGCTTTAAATCGAGATCCACCATCAGGGGATAGTCCAAAAAAAGGTAGGAATCCAATCATTTGATCACCAGTAGTTTTAATGCCGAGTTCATCAATAATTTTCAATGAAGAATGTTTCTGAGCAAGTAAATTTGGAGAAACCCACTCATCTGGTCTTTCGCCAAGAACTTCTTCTAGGATCTTCAAAGATTGTTCAATATTCTTTTTAGGATTAGGATCAACATCTGGCCCTAAATGCCATGTACTATGACTTCCAATCACCATTCCTCTATCTCTTGCATCCAGTACCATCTCAGAGATCCTTGGACCTTTCAAACGAAATACTTCCCAACCTGATATATCTCCATATGTTGCATACTCTACTTGATCAACAAGCATATAGAACACTGCAGGAATATTATACGATTCACTCACATCTACAAATAGAGGAAATACTTCCAATAATTCTTTTAATGGAGCTTCTACATCAAAACGCTGCGTGAATGCAGCTGAATAATTACCCCACGGTTCAATTTGTAAAAATGGAACCCCATGTGATTCAAAACTACTTTTGATTGCATTCATAGCAAAAAATGTATTTATCGATGTGGGATTTCCTTGCGCCCTTCCCCAAAAAGGTCTAAAGCTTGAATGATATATGTATCCACCATCAATAACAACCATAGATCCACTATTGTTTTTACGTGAATTAGTCATGTATGTGTGCTCTGAATCAACCATTGCTACAACATGAGCAGCCGGCCATGTGAATTCTCTGTTAGGAATGTGGCTAAGAAGGGGATGCGCTTTTACTTTCATTACAGTATCTGTTTTGAAAAATTCTCGTATGCAAGAAAGATCGACATCAAGCATGAAACATTTATTGAATGTAAGTGAATTAGCATTAAAGAAAAAAGTACCTCCTGCTTGTACATATCTATCAATTTCATTTACAACATGGGTTGTTGTTTGAGGATTATTAATGCTAAAGACAATTGGATATTTGATTTTTTTATTGATAAATAATTTTTCTTTTCCAATATCTTCATCTGAAAGAACCACGTAAGGAATTTTTTGAGAATCGAGAAGCACCATGAGCGATGCATATCCTTCAAACTTTCTACTTAACGGCTCATCATCCCAATGTTTTTGAGATTTTTCTGAGATGTGAATGGCTATTACTGGGAGCGTTGTATTGGGTGAGATGGGTGAAATTTCAGAACCTATAGGATTTGTATTGTTTAATATTGTAAAATTATTTGTTTGACTATCGCTTACATTTGCACATCCGATCAGTAAGCCTAATAATAAAGTTAAAATGAATAATCTCATATCTATTTTCAGCTATTATTGTTATATATACTTTTCTTATCCTTTTCTCCCAATAATAACTTATTTAAACACACAACTCAAAATCTAACTATGTGTTGGAGCGGACCCGCATCGGGAGCATTTGGAATACTTGGAGTTGTTTCTGCTATTTACATGTACAAAAAAGGATGGGACAAAGCTCTTTGGATTCCTATTCTCTTCTTTTCGCTCATGGAATTTTTACAATTTGGATTATACTTTCACTTGGGTGAGTGTGATGTTAGGATGAATCAAATTCTAACATTCTTAGGTTACATACATATTTCACTCCAGGTAGTATTCATCAATATGTTTAGCATGCATTTCATTCCTAAAAGAGTGCGAGCTAAAATCTATGGTGTTGTTTATACATTTGCATTTGCTGGTGTAATTATGCTTCTCATGAGACTCTATCCTTTTAACTGGGCTGGTGCTTGTGAAGTTGGAGTAAGTACTTTTTGTGGTCCACAGATGTGCTCTGTACCTGGACAGTGGCATTTAGCATTTGAAGCCCCATTGAATGGTTTATCTGCGCTTACATGGGTTGGTTATACGTTCATGGCATTTGTTCTGCCAATGCTTTATGGTTCTTGGAGAATGACGGCTTACCATTTACTCATTGGACCTGGTCTTGCATCACTACTTACAAACAATCCAAATGAATTTGCAGCTGTATGGTGTCTTATTTCAATATCATACATTTTACTTATCTTCATAACGCCGTTGAGAAGGTCATTACATGTGAAAAAGTGGTACTTTTGGAATTATCCTAAGTTTAAAAGTAAAAAATCAACAGCACCTGATGATGTGAAGTAGTTTTAAAGTTAAGTCTGAGATTTTTCAAGAATTGATTTATATCCAAAATAATTAATTTCATCTTGGAATATTTCTCCAATTATTTTTTCTGTTTTTTTGGTGTATGATCTAGGCAATGCTTTTTTTCTTAATTTACTTTTGTATCGAGGTAATGGCTCATATGAAATATTCAATTTTTCACAAAGGTGCTTATAGTCTTCTTCAAGATGCGAAAAACGAATATAGTAGTCACAAAAAGGTTTTCCACTTTCATCTAGAGTGAATCCATGAAATCTTTTACAGATTTTTTTAATGTTCTGTGATCTGGTGAATCTATTGTATTGTTTTATTTGTTTGATGCAGTTTTTCTTTGCTTTAGAGTGAAGTGGATGTTTGAGAGCGTAGAGCGTCTTATTTATCACTAAATGTTTAAGTCGATGTTTTTTCCAATAATAATAAAAGATATATCTGTCCCATGGGTTTCTTGTGATTGTGAATTTATAGAATTGGTCCCATTTTTCTTTTCCTATTAAGTGTCTGATTTGTTTTGGCTTAAGATGTGTTCTAAGTTTTCTATTTGCATTTTTAAAATAGAGATCTTTAACATCTACTGCTTCTTCATCGTATCTAGATGAAAAATTTTCAGGTCCCCTAATGATGTCAGAATCACAGCAATGCTTGAGCAAATTCATTTCAACACTTGTACTTGCCACTTTTTGAGGTCTAATGAATATGAATTTGTGTTTGTGAGAGATAATCATAATTATGAATACTTACTTTGCTTTAAAATTTTATTGTAGTTCTTATTAAACATCAAATATTTAAAGCACTTTTATCTCTTTTTCTTGGAGGATATATATTATGGAAAAAAAATTATCTAAAAAAATGGAAAAATATGCGCATTATCATGATTTACCCCTAAGAATAGCACTGGGGATCATTTTCTTGTTTGCAGGATTTGGTAAGCTCTTTGGTGCAATGGGGATTGAAGGATTCACTGGTATGCTTGCAGGACTAGGTGTTCCACTAGCTGGCGTAGTTGCTTGGATAGTAGCACTTGTAGAATTCTTTGGAGCAATCTGTCTATGCCTTGGTTGGAAAACACGTTCAGCAGCAGGACTTTTGGCAGCTGTAATGGTGGTAGCTTTAATCTTAGTAAAGATTCCTGGCGGCGATCCATCAGCTATGTTTACAGACATTGCAATTCTTGGAGCAGCACTTAGTTTATTCTTTACAGGATCAAATAAGTTTGCTATGGAAGGCAAGAATTCACACGAGCATTTTCACGAATAGCTCTTTTTTTTAATTTATTTTATTTTTTCTTTAAAAAACTGTAAAGTCTTGGTATTTTACATTTAGTAAGCAATCCAATCAAACCAACGTATTGATCAATAATGTGGTGAAACAGAATTTTAGTTTTGAACTCAGATTTTTTATCCTGAATTATGTTCAATAAGCGTACACAAAAAGGAATTACGGCTATTAATTTTCTTATAGAAATAAACCTCTCATATCTTCTTACTTGTTTTTTTGAAAATTGAAACGTAGTTTTATTTATAATTGTTGTATCAATGGTATTAGATTTATTTTTATAAAACCTCCAAGTGCTGTAATATGGATTTGTAACATTCCATGGTTTATCTTTGTTTTTCGAACCTATGAAATGAAGTACTGCTCCCTTGATCTCTGATTCTGCAAGACCGTAGTCTCTCATCCAATACCTAGGGCAGACATTGTAGGCATTTGGTAATTGTTTCCATTTCTTGTAGAAGTACATGTTCAAAATTGTCTCATCACTATAGGCAATGCGTCCATATTTATGACAAAGTGATACTATTTTTTCATGGGTTTCTTTTTGAATAATATCTGTACTGAATGCAAGAACTCCTGAATTAAATGCAACATCAAAATGTTTGATTCTCTTCTTGATCTCTTTTTTTAGTTTAATGTCATGTTCATCAGTTAACAAGCAGGTTTCTTTAAATCGAATTCCTATGCTCGGGAAATGATCTTTAACTGCATGTAACCCTTGAACTTTTGAAATTGGATTAAGGGAACCTGTTACAATGATGTCAGCATCAAGAAATACAACATTCTTCCATTGAGTAAAAAAATTGGAAAAAAGATAAAACTTACTTAAAACAGTATTTGGCCAATTATTTTCCTCAGTACCTATTTTAGTAGATGTATCACTGCTAATTTGCTTAGCATCAAATACATAAATTCCTTTATCCTTAAACCATTGTAAATCTTTTTTAGAAACCTTGGTTGCAATCAGAGCATAATCACCTTTCCAGCAAGCATTATGCCAGGCACTTGAGAACAATTGCTTTGCTTGCTCGATGTAAAGTTCATCGGCAAGTGTTACAAGAACAGAATCTTTCATGTGAAAAGTATCAATTCTAGCTTTATAAGAATTTTCGTGCTCTTGCAAACATTTAAATACCTCTTTTCTTAAGAATAGTATGGCAAATATCGCATTCTTTAACGCAGCAGCTTGGGAAGAGAAGTATCTCAAGGAGCTCATAAAATCAAAGGCAGCTTTCAACAAACATACTATTTCATTTCATTCTGGTAAGTTAAATAAAAAAACTGCTGTTAAAGCAAAGAAGGCGGAAGTAGTTAGCGTTTTTGTCCACGGGTCTCTTACAAATGAAACACTTGCACAATTACCTAAACTCAAACTTGTAGCAACAAGATCAACTGGATATGATCACGTTGATTTATCTTATTGTAAAGGCAGAAAAATTGCAGTCTCAAATGTACCTGCATATGGTGAGAACACTGTTGCTGAGCAAACCTTTGCACTTATGCTTGCCATGTCTAGAAAAATACCTGAATCAGTAAATAAAATCAAACAAGGACACTTTGATCGAAATGGAATTAGAGGGTTTGATCTCAATGGAAAAACACTCGGTGTTGTCGGAACTGGTAGAATTGGTCAGCATGTCATTAAAATTGCGCATGGGTTTGGAATGAATATCATTGCATTCGATATCACTAAACATGATGAGTTGGTGAAGAACTATGGTGTAAAATATGTGTCCATGCCTCAATTATTCAAAAAATCAGATGTCATTACATTCCATGTACCACTCAATCCTCATACGAAGCATATGATTAATGTGAACAATGTTGAAACTCTCAAAAAAGGTGTACATCTTCTTAATACATCAAGAGGCCCGGTTATTGAAACTGCAGCTCTCATTAAGGGACTGAAGAAAAAGATCATTGCAGGAGCAGCACTAGATGTTTTAGAAGATGAGAGTTTTATTGGTAATGAAAAGGCTCTACTCGATGAAGCATACATTACTAACAGGGACATTAAGGTTCTTCTTCAAGAACATGTACTCACTGAACAGGATAATGTACTCATAACGCCGCACAATGCATTCAATACGCAAGAAGCATTAGAGCGTATATTGGAAACTACTATTAAAAATATTGAAGGTTACCTTAAGAAGCGAACCCCTAATCGGGTCGCATAAGCTTTTTAAATTATTCTTTACTTTTTTTTAACTGGAGGAAATTAATATGCCGTTTGATCCTAACTTAGATGAAAAATTATTTAGTAAAACTATTGAATTTGAAGGAAGCAACATTGTTGTAGCTGTACATTCTTACAATGAAGGTACTAAAAAATTACAACTCTCTCGTGAACGAGTTAAAGTTGATGGGGACACCTCATTTGCAAAACTTGGTAGAATGATGAAAGATGAAGTAGAAAAAGTTATTCCTGCAATGCAAGAAGCAATCACTCACATGGAAGAGTAGATTTTTTTATTTTATTTTCGTTATAATTTCTTATATAACTTTAAGAACAGTACACTGATCATGGATAGTGTGAAAAATGTAATGCCTGCAGTATATAGCGCAGTATTCATGCTAAACGTATCGCTAATATATCCAAGTATGGGAGCGATTATTGAAAATGCTAGCCTTCCGATGAGATTCTTAATGCTGAGCACAGTTGCTCTCATGTGAGGTGGAACAAGTACATTCACATAATCTTTCAACACAGGATTGCTCAATCCTCTTGCAGCTTGAAATAAGAATAAAAATCCAATTGCCCAAAGAGTTGTGAAAAAGCCCATTGCAACATATCCAATTAGTCCTAGGAAGGGGATGGCTATAAGTGAATTTTTTCTTCCGAATCTTTTTTCGAAAGCATCGGACTTTATTGCGAACCACGCAGCGCTTCCCATGAGAGCTGCCCATACGAGACCAAACCATCCTGGGGGAAGTCCATTTGTTTGTAACCATGGCTGAATGAACCAAGCAGATGAAATACCACCTGCAGTAATAAAACCGCCATAGAAAATAAGCCATTTAATCTCTTTATGATCATGCAAGGAAAACTTGACAATACTCATCAGATTTTTGAATACGTTTTCTTTTACTTGTTTCTCAATTCGCTTTGGTTCGACCAAAGAAAGTGCAATGAATATTGCAGGGATGGTGAAAAGTGCTTCAACATATATTGGGGTTCGTAAACTAATGAGTGCAAGTAGCCCTCCTATAATTCCTGCTGCAGCTTCAGAGATATTACCTATTGCTTGATATCTTCCTTCAATTTTCTTGTAGTTTTTTTCCTTCTTTTGGGCGACTAGTGATTCGTAGATTAAAGCTGAATCTGCTCCAGAAATAAAACTTGAACCAAGTCCCATAAGTACTTCGGCAATTAGAAATCCGTAAAACCCATAGCTAAATGAATATACGCTAAATCCCAGGGTTCCAATAATACATCCCCATACTATGGATTTTTTTCTTCCAATGACATCTGCTAAATATCCTGAAGGAACTTCAAAAATAACTACAGAAATTGCAAAAAGAGCTTGAAGAAGCATCACCTCACTCATAGAAAGGCCATTCTCTTGGAAGAACAATACTATGATGGGCATCATGAGCATAAACCATCTCAGAGCTTTAATCCAATATAATTTAGGAATATTTTTTTCTAGTGAAGACATAAATAAAATAATTAATTTAGAACTTTATAAGGTTTACTTCAGGAGTTTATTAAGAACAGCCATAGCTTCCTTCCCATGTCCTGCTAAGCCAGGACACACCTTGTACGCCTTCGCTTAACTCGGTAGTACTATAATAATTTATTAAGAACAGCCATAGCAGTTTTCCCATCTACTTTACCGCCAAGTTCTTTCATAACAAGGCCCATGTAAGCGCCAGCATTTAAACCAGGTTTTGACTCAACAATTTTTTTAATAGTTGCTTCAATCTCAGAAGAATCTGCTTGTTTGAAACTTGTATAATCTACTTTTTTACCTTGAGCTTTTAATGCCAAAATATCAGTCACTGCATCTTTACTAATCTCTTCTGAACTTAATTTACTTAGTACTTCATTGAAGTCTTCAGTGCTTAATTTAGAAATGTCAATTTTCAATCGTGATTTGAGATCTTTTGGTGTATCAATTAATATTTTTGCAATCTGATCTGATTTTATTTTACTATGTGTTTTAGCAAATGCTGTAAAATCAATTCCTTGCTTGAGCAGTTCTCTTGCATGTACATCACTCAATCCATATTTCTTCTCAAGTTCAGCAGTTCGCTCAGTAAGGAGCATGGGTGCTCCAATTGATTTTTTGAATTTTTCAGTAATTCTGATGGGAAGAACATCTGTTTCTGGATAGAGCCTTGCACCGCCAGGCATAGGCCTCATGAAAGTAGAGCTAAAATCAGCTTCAGCTTTTCTTACGTGAGGTGATCCTTTTTCTTTTTCCCCTTGTTGACGCTCGATTTCTTTCTTTATAACTTTGGGAATACTTTTTAGATCTTGAAAACCTTTGATTTCTACGCGATACCCTTTTGCAATGGATACATTAACATCTTGCCTTATAGTTCCAAGGCCCCTCTTAACACGTTCAGTACTTCTTAAAATCATTCCAAGATACTCTGCAACTTCTTTTACGTGCTCGGCATCTTTTAAGGAGGCATCAGTACTTACTTCAAGGAGTGCAATACCTAATCTATCAAGTTTAAAGGATACAGTTTTATCAGTAGTGGTTAATTTTTGAGCAGCTTCTTCTTCAAGAAGAATTGTTGGGATTTTTACAATTCCTTTGGATGTTTCAATTTCTCCATTGATACCTACAAGCATAGAACGTT
>Ga0115567_10001037_pt1 | contig 27866 bp, 27 predicted proteins | sample COGITO_mtgs_1204_2_FD_88679 | JGI IMG/M metagenome (GOLD analysis project Ga0115567, IMG submission 88679) | Pelagic marine microbial communities from North Sea - COGITO_mtgs_120412 | ecosystem: Environmental > Aquatic > Marine > Epipelagic | place: Germany:Helgoland, sampling site Kabeltonne... | reverse complement strand
GACTGCTGGAGAGGCTACAACGTGCTGGATGTGTCGGATTTTACCACTTCCGCATCAACCATTCTAAGCTATTCGCCGACCGCCACAACCATATCAATGGCATTGAGAATTTCTAGAACCAGGCCAAGCGCAACTAGCGTAAATTCAACGGTGTTCCCAAGGCGCATTTTGGGCTATTCTTGAAGGAATGTGAGTGGAGATTTAACAACAGTGACCCGTCAGCGCAGTTATCACAACTAAGACAATGGGTTAGAAGATATCTGAACTAGTTATCTGGGTCAGCTCCAAAACTAATTTAGCTTTAAAAATTAACCCCTTTTCAATCAATCGACACAAAATAATTTTGTTGAACAGGTCACGACTTATCCTATCGGACAAATCGGTTATTCTAAAGGCTTACTGATTATCCAGACCAAGGTGGATTCGGTTGTAGAATGTAGTTAAGGGGTGTTAACTCACGATCGGGATTGCATTTTATAATATATTGTGCTTTCTAATGGCGCTTTAAATTATTAAAAATATTTATTATTTTCAAAAACTTAACTAATAATATTTGGAGGTTAATAGCTCATAATTACTTCAACTTTAAAAATATTAGAAAATTAGATTTGAGTTAAAACTAAGTCTGATTTTTATGAAATATGAAGATATTTGCTCCATTAGGCTTGAATAGTCTTTTCATACCCCCAATATAATGCGCATGGTATTTTAAATAGCATTAAATTTACAGAAACGGAGAGTTAAAATGGCTGATTACCAAACCATTCGCACGGCAAACGTCGGCGCTCGGTCCGCGGAAATCGACGCAGGTTTGCGCGCACATATGAATAAAGTCTACGGGCTGATGTCGGCAGGCATGCTTTTGACTGCCGGCGTCGCATGGTCTGTCGGCACAAGCGATGTTTTGCTTTCTTTATTTCGTGACACAACTACCCTAAAGCCTAATCTTTTGGGCTATGCAGCAATGTTTGCCCCCTTGATTATGATTTTCGCCTTTAGCGCCATGATCAATCGCTTATCTGCAGCGGCGGCACAGCTGTTTTTCTATGCCTTTGCCAGCGCAATGGGCCTATCTTTGGCCTGGATTTTCAAAGCCTTTACAGGTATTTCAATCGCCCAGACTTTTTTGGTAACTTCGATCTCCTTCGCGTCGCTTTCAATTTACGGCTATACGACCAAACGTGATCTATCAGCATTTGGTACCTTTTTAATGATGGGTGTTGTCGGTCTGTTGTTGGCGATGGTGATCAATATGTTTGTGGCCTCATCGGCGATTGCTTTTGCAATTTCTGTAATTGGTGTTTTGATTTTTGCAGGCCTAACAGCCTATGACACGCAAAAGATTAAAAACACCTATTTGCAAAATGCCCACCAAGGCAATCAAGAGTGGCTTGCAAAATCCGCCATCATGGGCGCTTTGAACCTTTATATGGATTTTATAAATCTATTCATGTTCTTGTTGCACTTCATGGGAAACCGCGAATAACAGCCATAAAGCGTTGATGTAATAAGGAAAGGCCCGTCACTGACGGGCCTTTTTAATAAAAAAGCCGGACATAGAGCGGCTTTTTTAAATATTTAGCAGATCTATTTAATCTTGCCTTCTTTGTATTCTACATGCTCGCGCTTTACGGGGTCGTATTTGCGCATAACCATTTTTTCTGTCATGGTGCGGGCATTCTTCTTGGTCACATAGAAATGCCCAGTGCCCGCCGTCGAGTTCAGACGGATCTTGATCGTCGTCGGCTTCGCCATTTTAATTCTCCTTACGGCCGAGGCGTCGTTGCCCCGCGAAATCCTGAAGTATGCCTTTTACGGATGACTGAGGCAGTGTCAACGGGGAAACGTACAATTCGTACATTTTGTTGTCAATATACTCAAAATCATTAAGCGCGCGGACAGCCTATAAGCCGGATTTTGTCCAGGTGTTCCCCCCTTGGATGACCATTCCTCTGGTCTTCTTGTTGCCAAGAAGATCTAGCTACCAACCCGGGCCTCAGGTTTAAAGCAAACTGTGGCGGTATCTGTTGCCAGACCAGCCCACGTAAGGCCCCTATTTGGCATTGCTCCGGGTGGGGCTTGCCGTGCCAGTTCTGTTGCCAGACCCGCGGTGGGCTCTTACCCCACCGTTTCACCATCACCCAGCATGCTGGGCAGTTTCTTTTCTGTGGCGCTTTCCCTTGGGTTACCCCAGCCGGGCGTTACCCGGCACCCTTGCCTTATGGAGTCCGGACTTTCCTCGCATATCTAACGATACACGCGGTCATCCAGCCATCCGCGCACTTGTCGCTTACGCTGGCTTAAGCGGTGCGTCAACAGCAAAGCGGTTAGCCAAATCAACGGCCAACGCCGCATCTTCAAACGCTAGGGGTCCTGAGGCCTGCGGGCGAAAGCGGAGGCGAAAAGCACTTAGGATTTGAGCCTCATCATCCACACTATAGCCAAAGGCTCTAGCAGCGCCAAAAAACTTTGCAACAGGAACCTGTTTCACATATAGGCTGGGCCATACCGACAGCCCCCGCATCGCAAGTGCGCACCAGTCGAAGCGAGCACCTGGGTCGGACTTGCGATCAGGGGCCATGTCAGAATGGCCTATCACCCCCTTAGGCGCGATAGCATGACGGTTTTGCACTGCGATCAGCAAAAGGGTCAATGCCTGCATCTGCGGTGCAGAAAACGGTTCAAAACCGCTATTTTCAAGCTCTATACCAATTGAGCGCGAATTAACGTCGCCTCGCCCTCCCCATTGGCCCTGCCCCGCATGCCATGCGCGCTTCGCCTCATCCACCAGATGATAGATAGCACCGCCCTTTGTTATCAGATAGTGCGCTGAAACTTGCACTCTCGGGTCACATAAACGCGCCAGAGTTTTGCCCAAATCCGTCATAGCTGTATAATGTAAGACGATCAGCTCAGGCCGATGCCCGCCCAAACGGTCGCCGAAATTGGGCGACGGATGGGAAATAATTTGCACTTAACGCAGGGCCATACGGTAGGGGCGTGGATCCCATGTGCAGGCATAACCATCGCCATCACTGTCCAGGCCACGCGGGTCATTCTCGGGCCCGCCAGCCGTCAAAAAGGCCAGCTGCGCCACGTCCGACCGCTCATAGCCTTCGCATGCGGTCACTGAATCAAGCAAAGTCACTGCGCCGCGTAGATAAAGCGCTTTTCCAATTGCATGTGTGGTCGATAAAGCAAACTTCGTCACAGGGTCAAGTCCATCAAATGACGCGAGTGCGTCCACGGCAGCGGCCCCACTTCTCTCGCCACTCAAGATATCAACGCGGTCAAGCAAAGCTGACAGATGATCAGTGGAAAAAGCCTCCGTTTGGGCATGATCTGTGGGCAAAACAGCGGTTGCGCCGTAACCAAAGGCCGTGGCATTCAACGGTGCCGAAATCTGCTCTGCTACTTGCCCTGATGTATTTGTTGCCATATTTTGCCGCGGGGCTGCCACAACGGGTGTGGGCCTGGCTTGGCTAAGGACCGTCCTGATGCCGGACTGATCTTCGGCGACTTGGTCTTGGCGGGCGGTTTCGTTCATATAGCTGCTATAATCGCCGGACCCCACTCGATTAGTCGTGGGTGCAGGCGTGTCGCACGCGCCCAGCACAATTAGGCTTAAAATTCCAACACGTTTAAACCTGCGCATAGCATCTCCTTTTGGACCACCCTTTTACCACCATTTCGTTGGCTTTGCCACAAAACCTGCTGCTTGTTCTAAAACATAGGCGTGATTTAACAAGTCTGCTTCCGCCCAAGGGCGGCCAATCAGTTGCAAACCCAAAGGCAAACCTTGTGCATCTAGTCCGACAGGTACCGAAATGCCCGGCAGGCCCGCCAGATTGACCGTCACAGTAAAGACATCATTGAGATACATCTCAACCGGATCAGCAGAGGCCATTGACCCAAGCTCAAACGCACTTGATGGAGTGGCTGGCGTTAAAATCGCATCAATTCCCGCCTCAAATGCCAAATCAAAATCTCGTTTGATTAAGGCCCGCACACGGCGTGCACGGTTATAATAGGCGTCATAAAAGCCAGCAGAGAGCACATATGTACCAATCATTATGCGACGCTGCACCTCCGCACCAAATCCTTCGGCGCGGGTTTTTTCATACATTTCGGTGATACCATCGCCTGCGGCCAATTTGGCGCGGTGGCCATAGCGCACCCCATCATAGCGCGCCAGATTGCTCGAGGCCTCTGCTGGTGCAATGACATAATAGGCGGGCAAAGCATATTTTGTATGCGGTAATGAGATGTCAACAATCTCGGCCCCCGCATCGGCCATCATCGCAATGCCCGATTGCCAAAGTGCTTCAATTTCGTCCGACATGCCGTCCATCCGGTATTCGCGCGGAATACCGATTTTCTTACCACGAATATCGCCCGTAAGTGCTGCTTCAAAATCAGGCACAGATAAAGGAGCGGACGTACTATCTTGCGCATCATGCCCCGCCATTGCTCTCAAAAAGATCGCCGCATCGCGCACGGTTTTGGTCATGGGCCCCGCCTGATCAAGGCTTGACGCAAAGGCCACAACCCCAAAACGCGACACGCGGCCATAGGTCGGTTTAATCCCCACGATGCCCGTAAAAGCCGCAGGCTGGCGAATAGATCCGCCCGTATCGGTGCCCGTGGCACCCAAGCACAAATCGGCAGCAACGGCCGAGGCCGAACCGCCGGATGAGCCCCCAGGCGTGCGCTTTTCGCCCGCAAGCGACCAAGGATTAACCGCATTGCCGTAACACGAGGTTTCGTTGCTCGAGCCCATGGCGAATTCGTCCATGTTCAATTTACCAAGCATCACCGCCCCCGCACCAAACAGTTTGGTGGTCACGGTTGATTCGTATTGCGGCAAAAACCCAGACAAAATGCGACTTGCCGCCTGCGACGGGACGGCTTTGGTGCAAAATAGGTCTTTAATTCCCAACGGAATACCACAAAGGTCAGGCGCATCACCTGCGGCCAAGCGCAGATCGGCGGCCGCACTTTGCTCCAAGGCGATTTCAGGAGTTTTGTGCACAAAAGCCCCCAAAGCATCGGCCTTATCAACCGCGTCGATATAGGTTTTTGTGAGCTCAGTGGCAGTGAACTCGCGCTTGCGCAAAGCATCGCGCGCCAAGGTGATTGTAAGACCTTGCAAAGACATTATTCCACCACCTTTGGCACAGCAAAAAATCCTTCGCGCGCATCGGGCGCGTTTTTCAAAATCAAATCTTGTATCCCGCCCGCCGTCACCCGATCAGCGCGGCGCGGCAGTACCATGGGAGTGACGGATGTCATGGGTTCAACCCCCGATATATCAACCTCATTCAATTGTTCCATAAAGGTCAAGATTCCTGATAATTCCTGCGCCAAATTGGGCAGGTCGGCTTCTTCCACACGAATGCGTGCCAATTTGGCAACGCGGCGGGCAATTTCAACATCAATGGCCATATTTTGCTCCTGACAGCTTTCAGACCGTTTAACGCCGTGCTAGCAAAGCCGCAAGCATTTGGGGCGGGAAATTGACATTTCCCTGCCTTGATCCATAAATCTGAAGCTTAAATCACCTTATCTCGAACTGAGGCTCCATGCGCATCACATTTTTAGGCCATTCTAGCTTTCGCATAGAAATAGAACGGGCCGTGTTTTTGATCGATCCTTGGCTACACCAAAACCCCGCGTTTCCCAAGGCCGAGACCGAAGCCGCGATTGAGGGCGTGACCCATATTTTGTTGACCCATGGCCATTCCGACCATATTGGCGACGCCTTGGCTATTGCAGCGCAAAAATCAGTGCCGATCGTCGGCATTGTTGAGCTGGTGGCCTGGTGCCAAGAGCATGGTGGCGTTGATGGGCTAGGATTCAACAAGGGTGGAACGGTTGGGCTGAATGGTGCCAAAGTGACGATGGTGGCGGCCAGCCATTCCAGTTCCATCACCCATGAAGGAGCACGCCTTACGGCGGGCGCAGAAGTGGGGTTCATGATCGCGGGTGAAGGTCACACTATCTATGTAAGTGGCGACACCGACATTATGGCCGATATGGAGTGGATGGGCGATGTTCATAATCCCGACATCGGTATTCTCTCTGCAGGGGGTCATTATACGATGGACATGAAACGTGCAGCCTATGCCGCTAAACGTTATTTCAACTTCAAGACGGTTATCCCTTGTCATTACAAAACTTTTTCGGTGCTTGAACAGTCCGCCAAAGTACTAATCAAGGCACTACCAGACGTGCAGGTCATCGAACCTGAGGTGATGGTGCCTATTTCTTTTGTGTAAAAGCGCGCTTTTCGTCAAAGAACTCATGCAATAGCGTGGTTGATTGCTCCGCTCCAATCCCGTCGTAGACTTCGGGGGCATGGTGGCACTGAGCATGAGTAAAAACCCGCGCTCCGGCCAAAACTCCGCCTGATTTGGGATCAGAGGCGCCAAAATAAAGCCGCTTTATACGCGCCGCCGCGATCGCACCTGCACACATCGCACATGGCTCTAGGGTGACGTACAGATCATGATCGATTAACCTCTCTGACCCCAAAACCGCGCAAGCAGCCCTGATCGCCAATACTTCTGCATGGGCCGTGGGATCGACCAGCTCTCGGGTACGATTGCCCGCAAGCGCAACAATCTGACCTTGCCCATCAATAATCACCGCTCCCACAGGCACTTCGCCACGCGCGCCTGCCAAGCGGGCCTCATCAAGGGCGTGATCCATATATGAGCGGAACTTATTCATGCCCCCATCATCGCGCTTCAAGGCCCTTCTTACAAGCCACCCTTGCCCCCAAGGCTACAGTCTTTTATCAAGGGGAAATGCAAGAGTAAACTTGCAGCCTGCGCTTATGCAAGCCTCTTAGCCGGAAAGTCCGAATGACAAAAGATCCCGCCGCGCCCGTAAATGCTGGAGAACGTATCGCCAAAGTCCTGTCGCGCGCGGGGATCGCGTCGCGCCGCGAAGCCGAGCGTATGATTGAATTGGGACAGGTCGCAGTCAATGGTAAAGTCATTGACAGTCCTGCGCTCAATGTCAGTACCGCTGACCGAATTGTGGTTGACGGTAAGCTCGTGGGCCAACCCGACGCCGTGCGGCTTTGGCTTTATTACAAACCTGATGGTTTGGTCACGTCAAATTCTGACGAAAAAGGCCGCGAAACCATGTTTGATTACCTACCCGAAGATCTGCCACGTGTAATGACCATTGGACGATTGGATTTGAACTCGGAAGGTTTGTTACTTTTAACCAATGACGGAGCGTTAAAGAGGCGCCTTGAGTTGCCCTCGACAGGATGGTTGCGCAAATACCGTGTTCGAATCAAAGGTAATCCGACTGATCCAGAACTTGAGCCTTTGCGCCAAGGGATAACGGTTGATGGCGAAAGGTTCCAGCCGATGATCGTTATTCTTGACCGCATTCAAGGGGCGAATGCCTGGCTAACGGTGGGCCTACGCGAAGGCAAAAACCGCGAGATTCGCCGAGCTATGACTGCCATTGGCCTAACCGTTAACCGCCTAATTCGCGTCTCTTATGGGCCCTTTCGTTTAGGCGAATTAGAACCGGGTGACGTACAAGAAGTGCGCGGCAAAGTGTTAAAGGATCAGCTGGGCTTTGATCCTGCGACTGACGAAGTCCCAACTGAAGTCCGCGCCAAACCCGCGACTACCCGTGCATCACGCAGCCCAAGGGCGGCGCAAAGCCAAGACGGGACAACGACAAGTTTTGCGCGCGAAACCGCCCAAACCCTGCGCGGCCCCGTGCCCACACGCGGCCCACGCCAACGCACTGTGATGTTAGCCCCCGAACCCGAATTAATTGAGCGCGTCAAGGCCAAGGGCGGAAAAGGCTCGGGCTGGGCCAAGGCCAAACCGGCCCCCGCAGGAAAAGGCACAGGAAGCCGGCCAAATGGTGCCAAAAAGCCTAAAACCTAAAGGCCTTTATTGCAAATGAACGCCACCTCGTTAGAGTAACCTAGGCCCTGATCAGGCATATTTTTACAAGGATTTTTTAATGGCCCGCCTCCGTTGGCTGTCCCGCGTCATTATACTGCTGACCGCCTTCGCACTAGGCGCGTGCCAATCTCCCTATCGTGCCAAGCGCACCCAGCCCGACGTTGTTGACCATGCGCAAAGTCGAGCTATGAAAACTTACTACGCCCAAGTGCAGGGCGACCTACTGCAACAGGGGCTTTTACGCACTGATCGTGGGATTGAAAACACCCCCTACAGTGCCGAAGATTTGGCACGTAATTTCACTAAAATAGCACTTTTTGACGAATATCAACGTGGATTTTCGGGCATGGTAAAACGCGAAGCCGAAAGTCATCTACGCCGTTGGGAAGCGCCTATTTTTGTACAATTGCATTTTGGCTCGAGCGTGCCAGAGGGCAAGCAAGCTATTGATCGCGTTCGTATCGCAGATTATGTATCCCATTTAGCCGATGTCACAGGTCATGATATCCGAATGACTAGTACAGACGGCAATTTCAAAATATATATCGTCTCGGAAGAAGAGCGCCACGACCTAGGCCCCACCATAACCAAAAGCCTGCCCCATCTTACCTTGCCAGATTTGCGCGGCATCACCAATATGTCACGTTCAACCTATTGTTTAGTTTATGCTTTGTCTGAGGGGACCTCATTCATCTATAGCCGCGCCTTTGCCGTCATTCGCGCTGAACACCCTGACTTGATGCGTCAATCTTGCTTTCACGAAGAGATTGCCCAAGGCTTAGGGCTGGCCAATGACAGCCCTAAGGCCCGCCCCTCGATCTTTAATGATGATGAGGAGTTCGCACTTTTAACCATTCAAGACGAGCAAATGCTCAAAATGCTTTATGATCCGCGCCTGTCCATCGGCATGACTGCAAAAGAGGCAGCCCCCATTATCACGCTGTTGGCGCATGAACTAATGCCCCCCCTTTAGGATCCCACCGTCAATGGTACTTGACACCAAGCCGCACCCACAAGAAAAGCCGCTCTCAGGAGGCCCCGAATGTCCACTCTTTCCCGCATACTGGATCACGCCCATATCAGCGAATTACCAAATCCCTATTATGGCAAAGTGCGAGATTGTTATGATCTTAGCCCTTGCGAAGATCACCCTTTGGGGCGACGTATTTTAATTTCGTCTGATCGGATATCAGCCTTTGATCGCATTTTGGCAGTAATTCCCTTTAAGGGACAGGTTCTGACCCAAGTAGCGCGCTTTTGGTTTGATCATACGGTCGATATTTGCCCCAATCATGTGATTGACTATCCTGATGCAAATGTTGTGATCGGCCAGAGGTTGAATATTTTGCCCGTGGAAATTGTGGTGCGCGGCTATCTTGCAGGCAGCACAGGCACATCAATTTTGACGCTTTATAAAAAAGGTGAAAGGCAGCTGTATGGACATCGCTTACCAGATGGACTGATGGATAATGCGGCGCTGCCTACACCTATCATCACCCCAACGTCCAAAGCCTTTGACGGAGGGCATGATATGCCGATGACGGCGACAGAAATTATAGATCAGGGGCTTTTGACAAAGGCGCAATGGAACCACATCGCCGACGTCTCGCTAGCGCTTTTTGCGCGGGGGCAAAAGATGGCGGCCGAACGAGGTTTGATCTTAGTGGATACAAAATATGAATTTGGTACTGATGCTGACGGGCATATTTTGCTGGCCGATGAGGTTCACACCCCCGACAGTTCACGCTATTGGATCGCAGACGGGTATGAGGCAGCCAAAACCGCCGGCACACGCCCCCCTTCGTTTGATAAGGATGTGGTCCGCGCATGGGTGGCCGAACGTTGCGACCCCTATAAGGACGACATCCCCGAAATTCCGGCCGAAATGATTTTACAAACCTCAGGTATTTATCAAGAAGCTTACAGGGCCATAACTGGTATAGAATTTGTGCCAAATCTAGACGGCGCCACCCCTTTGGCACGAGTGCGCACTAATTTGACCCCTTATTTCAAGGGATAATTGAGCTAACAGCAAGACATCGCTAAAGTAGGTCTAAATCAATAAGGGTGAATAGATGATTATCAGCTGCGGCGAAGCCTTGATCGATATGTTGCCAAGAACCACCCCCCAAGGCGAGGCTGCCTTTGCGCCCTATGCGGGCGGGGCAGTTTTCAACACTGCCATTGCGCTAGGGCGTTTAGGGGTGATGGCCGGGTTTTTCTCGGGCATTTCCAACGATATGTTGGGCGAAATATTAATACAATCACTCGAACAATCAAAAGTCGATCATAGCTTTGCCGCGCGCTCAAACCGGCCAACTACGGTGGCCTTTATCAAACTGGTCGACGGGCAAGCGACCTATGCGTTTTACGATGAAAATACCGCAGGTCGGCTTTTAAACAGAGATGATTTGCCCCTATTGGACGACAATGTATCGACTCTTTTTTTTGGTGGGATTTCATTGGTCAATGACCCCGCCGCTTCGACCTATGAGGCGCTTCAAGCGCGTGAGGCAGATCGGCGTGTCACCATGATCGACCCCAATATCCGCCCCAGCTTTATCACCGATCAAACCAACTACCGCGCACGGCTTGAGCGCATGATATCGCGTGCCGATATTGTAAAAATGTCAGACGAAGATTTGCATTGGCTTTTGGGTGAAGGCGATCTTGAGAATTTGGGTAGATCGATTTTGGATAAAGGTCCCAAACTTGTGCTGATCACCCAAGGGGCTTTGGGCGCGCGGGCTTTGATGCGTGATCACAACCGCTTTTGCAAAGCACCCTTGGCCATAGTTGCAGATACAGTCGGTGCAGGGGACACGTTTAACGCAGGCGTTTTAGCAGCCCTTGATCAGCTGGGCCATCGGACCAAAGGGGCTATTGCCCGCCTCACCGAAAGCGATCTTGACGCAGCCTTGTCGCTGGCCACAAGGGCTGCGGCCATCACCGTTGCGCGCGCGGGGGCCAATCCGCCCTGGGCGGACGAGCTTTAGTACGCGCCCTTATTCAACGCGCCACAAAAGCGCAAGTTGCGGTTGATGATCAGATCATGGGGGCCATTGAACAGGGGCTTTTTATTTTTGTATGCGCCATGCAAGGCGACACGCGACAATCGGTCAGCCAACTGGTTGAAAAAAATGCGAAACTGCGGATTTTAAAAGATGAAGCAGGCAGGATAAATTTGTCGGTCACCCACACAGGCAGCGCTGATCATGTCGCAGTTTACTTTGGCGGCTAATCTACGCGGCAATCGCCAGGGCTTTTCAACCGCAGCCGCCCCCAACGAGGTCTGCGCCATTGATGAGATATTCTCCCAAGATATTGGGTCCTTTGGCATTCAAACGACCAATGGTGTTTTTGGTTAATGATGGACCTGTGACCATTTGGGCAGAAGTCCCCGCACCCGCGTAAAGCCCACACTCACTGCAAACTTATAACTTATGATCGATCACTTCCCAGCGAACCAAAAAATCCTTTAGCACTTGATGAATATCAGGAATATCTTTGGTAAATTGCACAGCAGAGCTGGTGCGACTATAAGTGATTTGCGCCACAAGACCGCGATCTTGACTTTCAATCACCGCCTTCACCTGCGCCCCAAGCGCCGCGCTTGCAAGGGCGTGATCAAAGACCCGCGTGATCGCCATGCGGCGCAAGTCAGGTTTAAAGACCTTGCCCACCACAGTTTTAGGCAAGCTGGGCAGAATTTCGATATATTTTGGTAAGGCGGCAACGTCAGAGATTTCAGCCTCGGCAAAGGTCATAAGCTCAGCCGAGGTAAGCTTTGCGCCCTCGATCAGTTCAACATAGACACAAGGAACCTCGCCCGCGCGGGCATCCGGTTGACCGATGGCCCCCGCATAGCCTACCAAAGGATGTCGCATGATCGCATCTTCGATCATTAGTGGGTCAACATTATGACCGCCTCGGATGATTAAATCTTTGGCACGCCCCGTGATAAATAAGAATTTATCCGCATCCAAACGGCCTAAATCGCCCGTGCGCAGATGGGTGCCTTCAGCATAGATGTCTTGGTTGAGTAGAGCTTCGCGGTAGGTGGACCCCACTGTAACACCCGGATTTGAAACACAAACCTCTCCCACCTCATCCACACCACAGCGGTACGTAATCCGCCCTTGTGTATCAAATCGCAAAATGCGGACATCGCAATAGGGCAATGGCACACCAACCGAGCCAATTCTCTTTTGGCCATCAGGCGGGTTGACAGAGACAAGACAGGTACCTTCGGTCAGACCGTAGCCCTCAATAATCTCGATCCCTGTTAGCGTTTCAAAACGACGAAACAGATCTTGTGACAGCGGCGCCGAGCCAGAAAAAACTCCTCGCAAGCTGCGCAAATCGGCGTCCATGGGCCTCTGCATCAAAGCCGATAGAGCGGTCGGCACCGCCACAACATAGGTGGCCTGCCAGCGTTCGATCAATTTCCAAAACTGTGCCAAGACCCCAAAACCGCGATAGCCCTGCGGGGTCGGTAAAACCAAATGCCCAGCCGCCGCTATCATGGACATTAAAACGGGGTAGGCCGCGAAAACATGGAAAAACGGCAGAGGGCAGATGACCACATCGCTGGGTTTGAACAAAAGCGTTACCCCAGCCCAGCCTTGGTAAAGAATACCGAAGACCCGATGTTGTACCAATTTGGGCCGCCCCGTGGTACCGCCCGTGTGAAAATAAGCCCCAACGCGGTCTTGGGGATCATCGGCAAACGAAAGCGCATCTCCGGGCATTTTGGCCTGTTCACTAGCCAAATCAAGGTATGTAACCCCAGCACACGGGCGAAATTTAGGCCGCATCATCGGGACAAGCAGCGCTTTAGGGCCGGTGACATAGTGAGCAAAATCCACCTCAAGGACGGTTTTGACCCCGTCACATTGCGCCAGTGCCAAAGAAATATTTTGTGCCACTTGTGAATTGGGAAAGCTGCGCATCGTGATCACAAGCTTGGCCCCTGAATCGCGCAGAATCGACGCAATATGATCAGGAGACAAAAGCGGATTGATCGGGCAGACGATCCCACTGACCGCCCCAGCCAAAAGCGTGGTCACGGCTTCAAAACAGTTGGGCAGGACTAAGGCCACACAATCTTCTGGCCCGATACCATGGGCCCGAAACAGATTGGCCAAGCGCGTTACCTCTTGCACCAAAACATCCCATGTTAGTGTTTGCGCGGGGCTGTCTGCCTTACCATAAAGCTGAAAACTAAGCGCTGGACCTTGGCCGTTTTTGGCACGCGCGCTTTGCAAAAAGGCGTAAAGCGTGGAGGGATTTGCAGCGCTATGCCAATGGGGGGAGCGGGCCTCAATGTCTTGAATATCACGATGCGATTTAAAAATGCTCATGTTAACACCCCTCCCAAGGTGAGGAAAGCTTAAGGGTTATTCAAAGCGTTGGTCAAGCCAACTGAGGGGTTTTTTACAAAAAACCTAAAGCGTGTTTTCAGTAAATTGCAGACGCGCCAAACGTGCGTAAAGGCCATTTTCGGCCACTAACGCGTCATGTTTGCCCATGGCGACGATTTTGCCTTGTTCAAAAACGATAATGCGATCAGCTTTTTTGACAGTGGCCAAACGGTGCGCCACGACCAAGACCGTGCGCTCTCTGCCCATTTTCTCGACCGCCTCTTGCACCGCGCGTTCAGATTCGGAGTCAAGGGCGCTGGTAGCCTCGTCCAAAAGTAGGATTTTCGCATCTCGTAAAATTGCGCGTGCAATAGCAATACGTTGCTTTTGCCCGCCCGACAGCATAACGCCGCGCTCACCAACATAGGTGTCATAGGATTGGGGCAAAGCCTCAAGAAACACATCGGCGGCCGCGGCTTTAGCGGCGGCCTCAACCTCGATGTCGCTGGCCGATGGGCGACCAAAGCGGATATTTTCGCGTGCAGTTGTGGCAAAAATCACTGGATCTTGCGGCACTAAGGCGATTGAAGCGCGGAAATCGTCACGCGCCATGTCGCGCACATTCAGCCCGTCGATTAGGATTTGTCCCTCTTGAGGGTCGTAAAATCGCTGCAAAAGCTGAAAAACTGTAGTTTTTCCTGCGCCCGAAGGGCCAACAAATGCCACGGTCTCTCCTGGGCTCACTGCAAAAGAAACTCCATCCAACGCCGAGGTTTCGGGTCGTGCAGGATAGCGAAACTGTATATCTTGAAAGGCAACCGCGCCCACCACAGGACGTGGCAGCGCTTTAGGTTGGGCTGGGTCTTGCACTGGATCATGGGCCTGCAACAGTTCGGCCAGCCGCTCGGTCGCCCCTGCAGCACGCTGCAATTCGCCCCAAATTTCTGACAAAGCCCCCACCGCACCTGCTACCATCACCGCATAGATCAAAAATTGCACCAATTGACCAGGGCTCATCAGACCTAACTGTACGTCGCGCGCACCAATCCATAAAATGCCAACAATACCTGAAAAGATCAAAAAGATCACAATCACCGTCATTAGGGCACGCATCGCAATGCGTTTACGCGCAGAGGCAAACGCACTTTCCGTGATCGCCCCAAACAAACTGCGCGAACGTTCGACATGTGTAAAGGCCTGAACCGTTTGCACGGCTTGTAAAGCCTCGCCCGCTTTGCCCGAACTTTCGGCGATCAGATCTTGGTTTTCACGGCTCAGCACGCGTAATTTACGCCCAATAAACACAATCGGCACCACCACCATAGGCACCAAAAGCAGCACCAAAGCCGTCAACTTGCCCGAAGTTAGCAACAAAAAGCCCAAGCCCCCGATCAGAATCAAGACATTGCGCAGCGCCACCGAAACGGATGAGCCGATCACCGACAAGATCAAGGTTGTATCGGTGGTAAGGCGCGACAACACCTCGCCGGTCATAATGTTTTCAAAGAACTGCGGGCTCATCGACAAAACGCGGTCAAACACGGCGCGGCGGATATCGGCAACCACACGTTCGCCCAAACGGGTCACCAAATAATAGCGCAAACCTGTGCCTAGCGCCAAAGCCAATGCAATACCCAAAGCCGCGCCAAAATAGGCATCTAAAAGTTGTACATTGTCGCCCGAAAACCCATCAACCACACGGCGCACTGCTAGGGGCAGCGACAGGCTTATCATCGCAGTAAGCACCAGGGCGAAAAAGGACATGATCATCAAGAAACGATAGGGGCGTAAGAAGGGCCCCAAAGACGCCAAAGCACCTATTTTCTTTGAAGCTGGGCGCGTTTCAAGCGTCTGCGATGAGCGGGCCATGTCTTCTCCTTACTTTATATGATGTACGTGTAGGCGCTGCGCGTTGAAATCGCAAGGTTTCCCAGTGTCACAGGGACAAAGGGACCTTGATAAGGCGCGTCACTTCGGGCAGCCTAATGCAAAATGAGGAACTAATGACAATCAAAATATTCATATTCGACGCTTACGGAACATTATTTGACGTAGCGGGAGCTGCCCGCCTTGCGGCAGCAGTACCAGGCGGACAGGCCCTTGCAGAGATTTGGCACAATTTGGCGGAAAATTGGCGGCGCAAACAGTTGGAATATTCATGGATCCGCGCGTTGACACACCAGCACGCAGATTTCGCGCGCGTCACCGAAGACAGTTTGGATTGGGCACTTTGTGCAGCAGGTCTAAAGGATGCTGATTTGCGCCGCCGGCTTTTGGCGCTTTATGACCAGTTGCCCCCCTACCCTGAAGTGGCCAAGGTTCTTTCGGAACTTAAGGCTCAGGGGCATCGCTTGGCAATTTTGTCAAATGGTACGCCTGAAATGTTGCAGAAAGCCTGCGACGCGGCCCAGATCACCGCGCAATTTGACGCGCTTTTATCCATCGAAGAGGCGGGTATCTATAAGCCTGATCCACGGGTCTATGATCTGGTCGAACAGTATTTTGCGATACCCCGCCACGAGGTAATGTTCGTCTCGTCAAACGGGTGGGATATTTCAGGGGCGTCAGTTTATGGTTTCCAAAGTTTTTGGGTGAACCGCCTTTCTGCCCCCATAGACCGTTTGGCTTATGGCGGTGGAGCTTTGGGGCCTGACCATATCGCATCTGATCTGAGCGCCCTTTTGTCCCTTATTCCCAGCATAGCCACCCAAAAATGACCAAGTTTTTCCACGCCTTAGACAATGCACGTTTGGCCTACCGCGACCAAGGGGCGGGTGTGCCGATTTTGTGTTTGGCGGGGCTCACGCGCGGGCAAAATGATTTTGACGCGCTTTGGCGCGCCTTTGACGGGGCCGCAAATGGGGTGCGCTTTATTTCCATGGATTACCGAGGCCGCGGCGCGTCAGATTTTACGGGTGCGCGAACCTACAGCGTGGAGCAAGAAGCCGCAGATGCGCTTCACCTTTTAGACCATCTTTCCCTGCCCAAAGCCGCGATTTTGGGCACATCTCGCGGCGGACTGATTGGGCTTTTGTTGTCGGCCACCGCCGCTTCGCGCATTTCGGGCCTTTGTTTAAATGACATCGGCCCTGAAATTAACCCCGATGCTTTGGCGCGGATTGCGAAACATGTGGGCGTTAAACCCAAAGCTCGCGATTTTGCGGGCTTTGCCGATGATTTGGAAAAAAGCCAAGCAGGTTTTAAAAACATCCCTCAAGACCGCTGGCTGGCCGAGGCAAAACGGCTGTCACTGCACACACCAAACGGGCTTGAACTCACCTATGACCCCGCTTTGAAAAATGCGGTTTTGCAAAGCATGGCCACGCCTGCGCCCGATCTTTGGCCGTTTTTTATACAATACGCCCCCAAAGTTTTGGCGCTTATTCATGGGCTCAATTCAGATCTTTTGACCGAAGATACCGTTATTAAGATGCGCACCCTGCGCCCCGATATGATCTATGGTGGCGTGCCAGATCGCGGGCATATCCCGTTTTTAGATGAACCCGAAAGTCTAAGCGCCCTCAAAGCCTTTGTAACCGCGCTGAAGGAAAATGCATGAGTAATTTCAATGAAATTCTGGCCGCCGCCGAACGGGCCAAGGGCCATATCTGCATGACCCCTTTCCTAAACGCGCCCGATCTTGACCAGATCGCGGGGCGGCGGGTTTTTATTAAGGCGGAAAACCTGCAACACACGGGGTCATTCAAAGCGCGGGGCGGTTGGGCGGCGGTGTCGGCGCTCACACAGACCCAAAAAGCGCAGGGTGTTTTAGCGCTTTCAAGCGGCAATCACGCCCAAGGGGTGGCGCGCGCCGCCCGCGCCCACGGTGTCCGGTCTGTGATTTTAATGCCCTCTGACGCGCCGCAGATCAAAATTCAAAACACCCGCGCCTTGGGCGGCGAAGTGGTGCTTTACGACCGCGCCCATGCGGATCGCGATGCTTTGGGAAACGCCCTAGCCCGCGCACAAGGTCTGATCATGATCAAGCCCTTTGACAATCCGATGGTCATCGCGGGCCAAGGCACAGTGGGACTGGAAATTGCGGCGCAGGCGGCAGAGGCTGGCCTTAAAAAGGCCGATGTATTGGTATGCTGTGGCGGTGGCGGATTGGCGGCAGGCGTAGCTTTGGCGCTTGCGGATCAAGCCCCGCATCTGCGCGCGCGCACGGTGGAGCCTTTGGGGTTTGACGATGTTGCCCGTTCGCTTAAAGCGGGGCAAATCATGCGCAATGTGCAAAGCACGGGGTCGATTTGTGACGCGATTTTAACACCGGCACCGGGGGCACTGACCTTTCCGATTTTGCAAAACCTGGCAGGGTCAGGACTGGTGGTCAGCGATGATCAAGCGCTGCACGCCATGGCTCTGGCCTTTTCAAGTTTGAAATTGGTTCTAGAGCCAGGGGGCGCAGTGGCTTTGGCGGCCGCTTTATTTGACCCTGACCTTGGGGGGGATGACGTGATTGCCATCGCCTCGGGGGGTAATGTGGACCCTGCAATTTTCATGCGCGCCCTAACTGAATTTGGAGCCTAAATGCCGCTTATATACCTAAAAGACCTACGCCTGAATGTGGTTGAACAGGGGTCAAAAACGGGTCCTGCCGTGGTGTTCATCAACGGGCTTGGCACAGACATTTCGCTTTGGGATGAAGTGATCGCACTTTTGCCCGAAGGCCTGCGGCTTGTCACTTACGACATGCGCGGCCATGGCGCGTCAGACGTGCCAAGCGCTCCCTATAGCATGGGGGCATTGGTTTCAGATTGCGAAAAAGTGATGGATCATTTGCAGATCAAAGACGCTGTTTTGGTGGGCGTTTCCTTGGGTGGGATGGTGGCGCAAGGGCTGGCCACCAAGCGGCTTGATCTGGTACGGGGCTTGGTTTTATCAAACACCGCCGCGCGCATTGCAACGACCGAAATTTGGCAAGCCCGCATTGATCAGATCACATCCGAAGGCTATGAAAACTACGCCGCGGCAACCGTGATCCGCCAATTTGGCCGCCACAACAAAGACCATCCCGCCGTGCCCAAGATCCGCGCCGTCTTGATGGCCACGCCGGTTGAAGGCTGGGCTGGCTGCGCCGCAGCCATTGCAGGCACGGATTTTTACACTAGCACCGCCGCCCTCACCCTGCCCACTTTGGCCATAGCCGGATCAAATGACGGATCCACCCCACCCGATCTGGTGCGCGAAACGGCCGAGCTGATCAAAGGGTCAAAATTCCATCTGATGCGCGGTGCGGGGCATTTGCCCATGGCCGAAAAACCCGAAGAATATGCCACAATTTTAACTGATTTTCTGGATCAAATTGGCCATATTTCTCTGTAAAAAAGCCATTTTTCGAAAGCCCATCATGCTAAAAAAACCGCGCGAAAAACTGGCCTTGGCCTTTATTTTGGTGACCGTGACGCTGGATACCATTGGGATCGGGCTGATCTTTCCCGTTTTACCGCAGCTGATTGACCGCGTGACCGAAGGCGGCATTGCCCGCGCGGCGCTTTGGAGCGGGGTTTTAGCCACGTCTTTTGCAGTGATGCAGTTTTTATGTGGGCCCTTAATGGGGGGGCTTTCTGACCGTTTTGGCCGCCGGCCCGTTTTGCTAATTTCAACCGCGATCATGGCTTTGGATTATTTACTTTTGGCCGTGGCCAATAATATTTGGCTTTTTTTACTGGCGCGGATCATCACGGGGGTCACTTCGGCCACCCATTCCACCGCTCTGGCATATATTGCCGATATCACCCCCGAAGGCGGGCGCGCCGCGCGCTTTGGTCTGATTGGGGCCTGCTTTGGGGTTGGGTTTGTGCTGGGGCCTGCCGTGGGCGGGCTTTTGGCCAATCTAAGCCTGCAAGCGCCGTTTTACGCAGCGATGGCACTTGCGGGGACGAATTTTGTGTTTGGCTATTTCGTTTTGCCCGAAAGCCTGCCCAAAGTTGAACACCGCCCCTTTGATTTAACCCGCGCCAATCCGCTTTCCGCGCTGAACGCTTTGGCCCGTATGCCCGGTTTGCGCAGCCCGCTTTTGGTGTTTTTGATCATGGCCATTGCGATGAATGTTTATGCCACTATTTGGGCCTATTACGGGATCACGGCTTTTGGTTGGAGCTCGGGGACGGTGGGGCTTTCCTTGGCGATTTACGGCGTCAGCTTTGCGATTGGTCAAGCGCTTTTGGTAGCCCCCGCCCTGCGTATTTTGGGCGAAGATCGGACCGTTTGGCTGGGCATGATCTTTGATATTGTGAGCTTAGTCTTGCTTGGCGTTCTGACCTCAGGGCTGGCCGTGCTGATTTTAATTCCGTTTACGGCTTTGGGTGGCGTGGTGACGCCTGCTTTGCAAGCGATCATGTCGCGCGAGGTGAATGCGAATGCGCAAGGCGAATTGCAAGGAGTGCTCGCGTCCTTAAATGCCATTGCGATGATCCTATCGCCTTTGGTGATGACGTGGGTTTTTGCGCGGTTTACCACAAATCCTGATCAAATATTCCTACCCGGCGCGCCATTTTTGCTTGCGGCCGCCCTGATGACCGTTGCCGTGATCCTTTATCTGGCGCGTTCAAAATCAAGGTCCGCGCGCCCCGCTTGACTTCGCCCTTGCAAGGTGGAAGCGTGCGGGCATCAACCCAAAGGTGCCTCATGCGGTTAAAAGATCTTGAAATTTTCGTCGTAGCCCCCCCTGCCCCCGGTTGGGGTGGGCGCTATTGGATTTTCCCAAAACTGACCACAGAAACGGGTCTGGTAGGCTACGGCGAATGCTATGCCACTTCGGTGTCGCCCCAAGTGATGATCGCGGTGATTGAAGATGTGTTTGCGCGCCACATGCAGGGTGAAAATCCTGAAAATATTGAACTTATGTTTCGTCGCGCCTATTCCGCTGGCTTTACCCAGCGCCCAGACCTAACCGTGATGGGGGCCTTTTCGGGGCTTGAAATTGCCTGTTGGGACATATTGGGCAAAGCCCGAAACCGCCCCGTTTGGGCTTTTTTGGGCGGCAAGATGAATGCGCGAATTCGCTCTTACACCTATATTTACCCAAGCCCCAGCGAAGAAAGCGCCAACTTTTGGGTTGATGTCGAAGCCACGGCGCGGGCAGCAAAACGCTATGTTGATATGGGTTTTACCGCGCTGAAGTTCGACCCCGCAGGCCCCTACACGATACGCGGCGGGCATGAACCTGCCATGTCAGATATTTCGCGCTCAGTGGCATTTTGCGCGGCTATTCGCGACGCGGTAGGGGATCGCGCCGATCTTTTGTTTGGCACCCATGGCCAGTTTTCAACACCAGGCGCCATCCGCATGGGCAAAGCTATTGAGCCTTATAACCCGCTTTGGTACGAAGAACCCTGCCCACCTGACAATCTGCTGGAATTTGCCGCCATCGCCCAGCATGTGCATGTGCCACTGGCGACAGGCGAGCGCATGAGCACAAAGGCCGAATTTGGCATGCTGTTGCGCGCGGGCGGGGTTAAGATTTTGCAACCCGCATTGGGTCGCGTTGGCGGCATACATGAGGCGAAAAAAATCGCTGCCCTGGCAGAAATATTTAACGCCCAAATAGCCCCGCATCTTTATGCAGGCCCAGTAGAATGGGCGGCTAATATCCATCTGGCAACCTCTATCCCCAATTTGTTGATGGCCGAAACCATTGAAACGGGCGGCAGCTTTCACCAACAGCTAATCGGGCACACGATCAAGTGGGAAGAGGGCTATATCATCCCCCCTGAAACCCCGGGGCTAGGGATTAACTTCAATGAAAATCTTGCCCGAGCCCATCCGTATTTGGGCGATAAGTTGCATCTTGAAATGCAAGAGGACCCTTGCGACTACCGCCACGGCAACAAGTTTCAAGGGGGAGCGCCAGCCCCCATGAAATGACTGTAAATTTTTTAGGGGTAATCGTTTGTCTATAGCCCAATCCCCCTAAACCACCGACCCCCAAAGATCATATTCGCCCGCCTCGTCGACCCGCACTTTGACGATGTCGCCGGTGCGAAGCTCTTCAAAGCCTGTATCGATGAATAGGTTGCCGTCAATTTCAGGAGCGTCGGATTTGGTGCGGCAGGTAGCTCCTTCGGCGTCGACCTCATCAACGATTACATCTATTACACGGCCCAATTTCTGCGCCAGTTTGGCTTCGGAAATATCTTGCGCCTTTTCCATAAAACGCGCCCAGCGCTCCTCCTTAACCTCATCTGGCAGATGGTCTGGCAGCGCGTTTGATCGCGCACCGGCCACGTTTTCATATTGGAAACATCCGACACGATCTAGTTGGGCCTCATCCATCCAATCCAGTAGCACTTGGAATTCAGCTTCGGTCTCGCCGGGGTAACCCACGATAAAGGTCGAACGCAAAGTTATTTCGGGGCAGATGGCTCGCCATGCTGCAATTTCATCCAGCGTTTTTGCTGCGGCGGCGGGGCGGGCCATGCGTTTGAGCACATTGGTATCGGCGTGCTGAAACGGAATGTCCAAATAAGGCAGCACCAATCCTTCAGCCATTAAAGGCACCAGATCACGCACGTGGGGGTAGGGGTACACATAATGTAGCCGCACCCACGCCCCAAGCGCCCCCAAATCGCGCGCTAGATCAGTAATATGGGCACGGTGACCCTTGTCTGAGGCATGTTTGATATCCACCCCATAAGCCGAGGTATCTTGCGAAATAACCAACAGCTCTCGTACGCCTGCCTCAACCAGCTTTTCCGCCTCGCGTAAAACAGCATGGGCAGGACGACTTTGCAACAGGCCACGCATATCGGGAATAATGCAAAAATTACACTTATGATTGCAACCTTCAGAAATTTTCAAATAACTGTAATGACGTGGGGTTAGGCTTACGCCCGTAGCAGGCAAAAGATCAATGAACGGATTGGGCGACGGCGGCACGGCCTTATGCACCGCGTCAAGTACCTCCTCATATTGGTGCGGGCCTGTGACGGCCAAAACCTTGGGATGCGCACCTGTGATATAGTCAGCATCCGCCCCCAAACAGCCCGTTACAATCACACGGCCGTTTTGACTGAGCGCTTCGCCAATCGCATCAAGACTTTCAGCTTTGGCACTATCTAGAAAGCCGCAGGTGTTCACAATCACTGCGTCAGCCCCAGCATAATCGGGCGAGATGGCATAGCCTTCGGCGCGCAACCGGGTCAAAATTCGCTCGGAATCGACCAGCGCCTTTGGGCACCCAAGTGAGACCATACCAATGCGTGGCTGACCCGGACGGGCTGTGTCTAATATAAGGGCTTTAGGGGCCAGATCGGGGCGACTTGAAGGCGGATTTTGTATCATACCCCCTCTATAGCGCAAGCCCACGCCCCTGTTAAGGGGGGTGATCGCACATGGCAAGGCGGTAGAGTGTTCAGGTGTTTTACGGAGCGCTGTCCTTTGGCTGTTGGTTCCAGGAATTTAAGGTTGGAAAACGCGCTTATCTTTAAAACTCTTGCCGCTCTGCCGCTTTGGTTTTTAATTGAGCGGGAAGCTGGGCACGGGTTTCACATAAAATTAAGGAGGGCCAAAGCCCTCCCTGAATTTTTGTTGTTGCCTTTGCTTAGCGGCGTCGGTCGCGGCGAGCGCTCATCGGCTGAAACGCGACCGATACATGGGCCTCGCAGTAAGGTTTTCCAGCAACAGACGTCAGGCCGCAAAACCAAAATTCGTCCGTCGCAGGGTCACCGATGGGCCATTTGCAAGTACGTTCAGTCAATTCCATCAAGGTTAGGCGCATCGCACGTTTTTCAACTTCGCGCACGCTTGCCAAAGTCTCAGGCGAAATTTCGTTAGCCGACGGTTGTGGCGGTAGCGGTTGGCCTGCGGGTACGATGGATTTCCGCAAAGGAATAGGCGCCATGCTGGCCACGATTGAGGCCGCAACACTTAAAGGTGCGTCAGGTGCTTTGACCGCGGACTTTGGTGCGGGTGCGTCGCCTGTGGCCTTTGGTGTTGAAGCTTGGGGCGCATTAGTGGGTTTAAGTTCAAACACTTTGGCAGCCGCTTTTGGGGCAAGGCTGGAGGCATGGGGTGGTGCACCCACCGCCTCTTTGCCCGCCACAACACGATTAGAAAGACCTAAACGGTGCACCTTACCAATCACGGCATTGCGGGTCACGCCGCCCAATTCTTTAGCGATCTGGCTGGCGCTTTGGCCTTCGCCCCACATCTTTTTTAGCGTCTCGACGCGCTCGTCGGTCCAGGACATTGAATTCTCCGTTTCGGGAAGACAGGTGCGAAACGCACTACTGCCATTTAGTCTATTCTATAGGGGCTGACGGCAGATACAAGGGCCCAGCCCCTGCCAAAACACAACAATGGGAAAAAGCAGGTAAAATTTACATGAAATTTTCAAAATTTTCCCCATTAGCTGCTACCATGCGGGCGACATAGAGGAAATGGTGGGAACTGTTGCACATATTTTAACCTTAAACTTGAGTGTTTTTTGACCCCAAGCGCAAGTTTTTCACTTCACTGTTGACATGGCTTTTACCTGATGTAGGCATGTGCCTTTGCTTTTGGGAATTGCTATGAACTCATCTGTTCTTGCCACTTACAATCGTGCTGCTTTGGCTTTTGATCACGGCCAAGGCTCCTGGCTGGTCGCAACAGATGGCACGCGCTATCTAGACTTGACAGCGGGCATCGCTGTGAATGCTTTGGGACATGCGCATCCCGCGTTGGTGACGGCCCTGGCCGCGCAGGGTGCTAAACTTTGGCATGTGTCAAATCTTTACACAATCCCCGAGCAAGAGGTCCTTGCACAAAAGCTGACGGATCTGACCTTTGCCGATACGGTTTTTTTCACCAATTCAGGTACTGAAGCGGCCGAGCTTGCCATCAAAATGGCGCGCAAATATTGGCATGACGCAGGCCACCCTCAGCGCCAAAAAATCTTGACCTTTGACGGAGCCTTTCATGGGCGCTCTACCGGTGCGATTGCAGCGGCGGCTTCTGAGAAAATGACCAAGGGCTTTGGTGCCTTGATGCCGGGCTTTGAAAGTTTGCCATTTGGCGATCATGAAGCGCTACGCAACGCACTCTCATCAGACGTGGCGGCCGTGATGATTGAACCTGTGCAGGGCGAAGGCGGAATCCGGCTTTTGCCTGACGCCTGCCTTAAGGGGTTGCGTGATTTGTGCGACGCCACTGGTGCATTGTTGATTATGGATGAAGTACAGTGCGGTATGGGCCGTACGGGGCGACTTTTTGCCCATGAATGGGCTGGGGTGACCCCTGATATTATGATGGTCGCCAAGGGCATTGGCGGCGGCTTTCCGCTGGGTGCAGTTTTGGCCACACAAAAGGCAAGTGCGGCCATGGTGGCGGGCACGCATGGTTCGACCTATGGTGGCAATCCTTTGGCCTGCGCCATTGGGAATGCAGTGGTGAATATAATCAGCGAAGAAGCTTTCTTAGCCGAAGTGCGGCGCAAGGCTGCTCTTTTCGCGCAAGGGCTGGAAAGCTTGGTTGCGCGCCATTCCAAAATTTTCGAGACTTGGCGCGGTCAGGGCTTGATGTTGGGTCTTAAATGCAAAATAGCTCCACTTGATTTGGTGCGTGCAGGCCAATCGTTTGGGCTTTTGATGGTGCCCGCCGCTGATAATGTGGTGCGACTTTTGCCCGCTTTGACAATCACTGATGACGATATTTCCCAAGCGCTACAGCGTTTGGACGACACAGCCCGAACCTTAAGCGCTTTGTAAAACAAGGAGCCCAAACACGGCGGGCCGACAGAAAGATTACTAATGCAAAATTTTCTTGATATCCACCAAACCAGCGCAGTCGATCTGCGCAAGATGATCAACTCTGCCCACACGATGAAACAGGCACGCAAAGGGCTTTTGAAAGGGACACCCGACCCTGATCAGCCCTTGGCAGGTGCCATGGTGGCGTTGATTTTCGAAAAGCCCTCGACCCGCACCAGAGTGTCGTTTGACGTGGGCGTGCGCCAAATGGGCGGGCAAACGATGGTGCTTTCGGGCAAGGAAATGCAGCTTGGCCACGGCGAAACTATTGCCGATACAGCACGGGTTTTGTCGCGCTATGTGGATCTGATAATGATCAGAACCTTTGAAGAGGCCACTTTGTTAGAAATGGCTGACTATGCCACCGTACCCGTGATCAATGGGCTGACCAACCGCACCCATCCTTGCCAAATCATGGCAGATGTGATGACCTATGAAGAACATCGCGGCCCCATTACGGGCAAAAAGGTGGTTTGGGCGGGTGACGGCAATAATGTCAGCGCCTCTTTCTTGCATGCAGCGGGACAATTTGGCTTTGACTTTACTTTTACTGGCCCACAACCGCTCGACCCTGAACCTGCGTTTATCGCTTTTGCACGCGCAAAAGGCGTACAGATTAATGTCGAGCGCAACCCAGAGGTCGCGTTTGAGGGAGCCGATCTTGTTGTAACGGACACTTGGGTTTCAATGCATGACGCTGAATCCGCGAAAGAGCGCCGGCACAATCAATTGCGCGGTTATCAAGTGACCGAAACACTGATGGCGCGCGCTAAACCTGATGCATTGTTCATGCACTGCCTGCCTGCCCACCGCAATGATGAGGTCACCTCGGCCGTGATGGACGGGGCCCACTCTGTGGTGTTTGATGAGGCCGAAAACCGACTGCATGCGCAAAAAGCAATAATGCGTTGGTGTCTTGGCTTTTAAGATTTAAAGACTTTAAAGCTGTAACCCATCCGCCTTATGTGCGGCTTATCGGAGATAAAATGTATTCCAAATTCATGCCCGCAATGGACAAAAGCCTTGGCGCTTTGGCGCATCTTTTGACTAAAGCCGAAAATCACTGCACCGCCCATAACATCGACGAGCAAGCGTTGCTGGGCTTTCGGTTGTTTCCTGATATGTTCCCAATGACACGCCAAGTGCAACTGACTTGCGACTTTGGCGCACGCACCGCCGCGCGTTTAGCTGGGGTTGAACCGCAAAGCTTTGCAGATGTGGAAACAACCTTTAACCAACTGCAAGAGCGTATCAAAGCAGTCCGCGCCTATATGGCTGCCTTTAATGAGGCCGACTTCAATGGCGCAGAAACGCGCGCCATTGTGTTGAAAATGCGTTCAGGCGAGAAGAGCTTTACCGGCAGCAGCTATTTGCAAGATTTCTCTACTCCTCAATTTTATTTCCACATGACGACCGTCTATAACATCTTGCGCCATAATGGCGTAACTGTTGGAAAACGCGACTTTATGGGCGCTTGAGGCACCCAAACAAGTCGTTTAGTCCTTTGCCTAAGTTCCCCCGTCTTAAGCCCTACTTGCGTGCTTAAGACGGGGGCCTAGGTTTGTGAAAAATCGGCAGCCTTTACATGATTAGCCAATAAAGCCATTGCAAAAAAGCCATTGCAAAACAAAAAAGCGAAAGGCCAAGAAATGTTACTCTAAAACCAATAAATTCAACTATATAGCCAATCATCGCCACTGCAAAAAGCCCTACCCCCGCTTTTAGACCAGGTAAATTGCCCGCAGCTGAGAAGATGATTGGTACACAGTTGGCCAGCCCAAGGCCTGCAATGCCAAAACATAAGATAGCAACACCCGCCATTGGTGAAACAGCCGCGAACAACAGCGCAAAGGCCGCCAACATCGCTGAAAACCGCATTATCCGCACGCCGCCAAAGCGATTGCGCAACGCATCGCCACCAAACCGCACTAACGCCATCGCGCCTGAGAAAAAGCCAAATCCAAGCCCCGCAGCCGATACTTGTAAGTCAAAATCTTTAACCAAATAAAGCGCGGCCCAATCCAAAATGGCCCCCTCGGGGGTCATAGCGGCCAAACACATAAAGCCTAAATATAGGCCGTCAATCCAAGACTATGAGGTCCTTTGGCAGGGCCCTCGGTGGTGATGGGAGTAGCTGGCACGGCAGCAAGCTGCCCTTGGTAAATGCGTGATTTGGCAAAGGTAAAGACCAAAAGAACAAAAGAACAAAAAGGCTTACCAGAAGTTCTTGGACCATCGCGCCAAAGGGGGCTAGCAAAAAGCCGCCAAAAGCGCTGCCCAAAAACCCGCCCAAGCTCCAAAATCCATGGCTGGACGACATGATGGCGCGTTTGAGGCCGCGCTCAACCTCAACCGCATTCGCATTCATTGCTACATCCATGCCGCCTATCGACGCCCCCAAAAAGACCAAAACGGGGACCAGAGCCCAGAGGCTGCCCAAAAGCACCATCAACCTAAAACCAAACGCCATGGCGGTTGTAAAGACCAAAAGACTGATAGGCGTGCCAAAATGACCGATGATGCGCCCTGTCAGGGCCATCGCAGCCACAGCGCCAAGGCCAAGCGCTAAGATCAACAAACCCAAAGTAGACTCAGATATTTGAAATCGCGGCAAAGGCCTGGAATTTGTACTGCCCAAGAGCCCATCAAAGAACCATTGGCAAAAAACAGTGTGGCCACAGCGCAGCGCCCCTGTTGAGCGCCCGAAAGCGGGGTGGGCTTGCCCATGATCGGCCTTTGCTTTAGGTGCCGCGCGGTTTTGCGCGGGTGGTTGGAGTAGCGGCCAAAGGATCTTCGGGCCAGGGGTGGCGGGGGTAGCGTCCGCGCAT
>Ga0115567_10001034_pt1 | contig 27889 bp, 26 predicted proteins | sample COGITO_mtgs_1204_2_FD_88679 | JGI IMG/M metagenome (GOLD analysis project Ga0115567, IMG submission 88679) | Pelagic marine microbial communities from North Sea - COGITO_mtgs_120412 | ecosystem: Environmental > Aquatic > Marine > Epipelagic | place: Germany:Helgoland, sampling site Kabeltonne... | reverse complement strand
GGCCCAGCGGCTTGCTGAGGAGCAGCGCAGGCGCCAGGAGGAGCAAGAATTTGCAGCCCGCGAGGCCCAGCGGCTTGCTGAGGAGCAGCGCAGGCGCCAGGAGGAGCAAGAATTTGCAGCCCGCGAGGCCCAGCGGCTTGCTGAGGAGCAAGAAATCGCAGCCCGCGAGGCCCAGCGGCTTGCTGAGGAGCAGCGCAGGCGCCAGGAGGAGCAAGAAATTGCAGCCCGTGAGGCCGCAGAGAAAGCAGCGCTTCAGGCCAAACACGCGGAGGAGCAGCGCCAGATGGAGGCTGACAGGCTGAGAATCGCTGAGCAGCTGCGTGCGGAGGCAGACCGACGCGCTGCGGTGCGAGCTTCCGTCACCAAAGAGGTAACACGCACGCTGCAGCGTGAAGACGCGCGCATTGAGGCAGAAGCGCGACCGCGTCGGTTAGCATCGCTCGTGCGCGCTGCGGTTGAGGCGTTTGCACCCGCGGCCGAGGACGTTCCGTCTGGCCCACAGCTCACGGTGCGCCAGACCCAGCCTTACCCTCGAGATTTGGAGTGAGGTGCAACCTGTCTAAGCCGGCGCCGGCCCTTGGTGTGCAGATGGTGCAGCGTTTTCGCGAGGCGATTCGGCTGAGCCGGGCGTGGGCACTGGGGGCGGAGTACGAGCTCGTCGCCGCTGACCTGCAGGAGGAGATGCTGTCCGGGCTGCGGCTTGACGGTTTGCCCGACGAGCTGCTCTCACTTGATGACCTGGCGGAAGAGGACGTGGCTGATGAAGACATTGCGGGAGAAGACGAGAAGGGTGATCACGCTGAGGCGCGCGAGGGCCAGGTAATCGAGCGCTGGCGCCGCCGGGCCGGAGTCTATCAGCAGCGCATCAGGGGGGTGGACGATGCCGTTCTGGTCATCTTCAGGAGCTTCGACCCACGGTCCACGGGATGCATCCCCAAGGGCGTCGTCCCGCGTGCGCTGGTCGCGCTTGGGGCCGAACCGGCGCCGCACCATCTTGAGCTTATCATGGACCGCCCCGGTCGATATGTGACGGCGGTCGAGCTCCAGGCCATGGCTCAGATCTTTGTGCCCCAGCTTGCCCCGCGCACGCGGTCTCTCCCCGAGCGGAATGACCTGTTCGCCCGGGCCGGGCGCTCCATCACGCGCCGCCTCGCCGAGCTGCCCCCACTCTTTTCGGCGTTGTCCTCGGCAGGCACAGCCGTTCGACTCCGTGCTGAACGGGCTGGCGCCATGCTCTCGATCCGCCGGACGCTTCGTATCAAGTAAGAGTTGTCGGCATGTGTCCTGCAGTGGATATGATAGCATAACGTCCAAGGTGGTTTAGCTGTACCTAACGCAGGCTTGAGCGGCATGCACCACTAATGCTGTGTACAATCTAATTACACTCACCAAACTCATGGGGTCGCTGATGTGCATCGGTGACGAGTGCGTACCGTTACGCACTCACTGCCCACCCAGTACTTTGACACTTACGCAGCATGGCAATCAGCAATAGCGGCTGGCCACAGCTTGAGGAATCCGTCAAGCGAGGCCGTGAGCACCTCATCACCCAAGCCACCCACTGCGGCGCTTACGGCTCCCATGTGCCCACGGAAACTCCGCGTGATGGTCCAAGTGGCAGGATCCCACTCGTTCGCCGTCATGTCCGCCCCGGTGCTGATAATGTGCCCTCCCACATTAACCAAGGCAAGGACCGGTCCACTGTGACTGTAGAGCGTCTTAACCAGCTTCCAGGTGTCCATGTCGAACACACGAACCGCCCCGTCTGCCCATCCGGTGACAAGCGTGCCTCGTGATGTCTTCTTCCCGCGACCGTTCCCTTCCTTCATACTAGGGAGCAGCAGCATCGGACGTACCCACGCACCTTCGCGACTGTCCGTGGCCAAAAGCTTTCGCTCTACCTCCATCGTCTGCACATTCCATACCCAAATTGTCCCCTCGTCAACTGCTGTCAACATGTACTTGCCGCACCGCACCACGCCACCCACGCGGTGCCCGAACAGCTTGCTCGCCTGCATGGTTATTTTCGGTGTTAGCAATGCAGCCTCTGGACCGGCAGTGTTGAGCTCTATCATGGGACGCTGCTGCGGCCAGGAGAAACTGGAGGGACTGTTGTGATACCTCGCGGGCGAGGGCGACTCGAGGATTCACGCGAATGTTTTTGGACAGCTGCTGTCCACTTGTCATAGCACGAAGTACCTGCGTGTGGTTGGTGAGCCTGTGCTCGAGTGTCCATGACTCGGTATTCCATACGAGGATCTTGCTGTGGCATCCCACGAACAGCTTCTGCTCATTCACGTCCATCGAAAGTGCCCCTCCATCATGCCCTTTGAGTACTTTGATGCATTTGCGGCTTTTCAAGTCCCATACCTGCCGTGCGCCCAAGCCTGAGAACATATCAATTGCATGGATCTGTAAAGCAGTAGGCCACGTTACTGCAAACAGCTCTCGCAGGCTTTTGCCAGGCGCAGTGAGGAAATACCCTGACGGTGCCATCATCAGAAGCAGAAAGCATGAGGCCTCTTGCTCCATCCAGCTTGATCGAGTTCACCCAGCCTGTGTGTCCTGTGAGTTCGTCGGTTTTCTCAAGCTTGCCGAGATCCCATACCGCGATGTTAGAATCAGCGCCTACCGCGAACATCTCTGCACCTCGCGACTTGATGTCGAAGAGCGCCCCGTGGACGGGTACCTCCCGGAGCAAGCTTGTTGTACCCCGTGCCCAATCCTTGGCAGTCACATCCTGGCGTACAAGTCCTCTCCGTTTCAGATCTGCCATCGGCACAACTCCAAGCATTCCCGCGGATTCACGCTTCTCACGTCGCAGAGCCGCCCCTGGATTCGCATGCACGCCGGCTTCCATTTCTTCACTCGCAGCGTGCCGTGCGAGTCCCATGGCCCTTCTTCGGATTACTTGCGCCTCTGGGCTAAGTAGACGTCGTGCAGACCTCCCCACCGCACGTGTCAACGTCTTGCCCGGCTGCTCTGCGGGCATCACACCTCCAGGCTCCTCTTGCCTCGCCGAGCCGAGTCGGTGCCTCCAGCGCGCACCCGCCGGCCTTGCACTCGCAGTCTCCCGCGCCTCCCGAGCCTCCTGCGCTTCTTTAGCCCATTCCCGCTCGAGCTCATCTTCAGATGACTCCGATGATGACGAGGGGCCTTCGCTGAGCTCGACTGAAGGAAAATCCTCGAGCGCCTTCAAGTCGGCGGCTGTGCGAATGTCCTTTTCCCGAATCCCAGATGCCCTTGCCTTTCTAGATGCCAAAAACTCCTCACGATCTGATTCATCCAGGGGACGGCTGCTCTCTCTACTTTCTGCGGGGCTCACATACATGCTTTTGCCGATTCCCCTTCCACGTTTCTTCGGAGCATTTGCTGTTGCGTTCACAAGCACGGGTCCCTTGCCATCTGCAAGAGTCTCAGCGCTCTCTAGGGAAGGTCGCGCTGCCATCAAAACTGAATTGGGACCCCGAACTGTCACGCGGATGGGGCTCATTTGCCTCAACACCCCCGCGACTGTACACATCGGCCAACGTGCCGTCAGGCGATGCGACGCGGTTCCCTGATGGGACTCGATCACCGGAATCCGCCCACAGACTGCTGATGAAACGCGACGCGTGGTACCCATGCACAAGTTCCCCGCGAATGCCATCGCTTGGCTCGCTTCTGTTGCTGGGAGCGTCCCGAAGTGAGTGAAGACACTGCCCAATAGTGAGAGCACGAAAATGCGAAATACGGCCCGCTCCGCATGGGTGCTGGAATATGCCACCATGCTCCCGGCAGGCCGTAAGCGGAAACGCCGGCGAGTCCCACCTGTTGCGCAGTGACCTACCTTGAGTGAGTACGCGTGCGCCCAGTCCGAGCCCGTACCCTGGTGTGTCCTCTCCACGCACTTTATGCCTTGCTCTTTTGGCTTAGACCCTCTAGGTCTTGTCCTAAAGTTACCGATTCTAGAGAAGAAAGGCACGGTTGGTGTACAATACGGTTGGTGTACAACACTCCGAAGTCAGAACCGTTTTTCAGCGCAGCTGCTTTATAGAAAGCGAGAGCCCGGTGCAGGAGGACAGTCTCCTGATCATACTGCAGCGCATCCGAAGGATGGCAAACACACCGGACGACCCACTCTTCCATTTTACAACGTGTTTGGACCGTGTTCTTGGTCGGAGCACAACGTGGATTACCTCAGTCGAAGTATTCCAAATGCCCGATGCTGAGTCGAGCAGCGTGCTGTCCCCTAACATCACGCCCAAACCAGGCTCTGCGGAACAACATCTCCACCTTGGTCGAAGTTGAAAAACTCTCTGCCGCACAGCTCAGGAAGACAGCATCATCTAAAATCAAGCTTGTTGATTTAGAGTTGCGCCAGCGGGTCGACACAGAAAACGACAGTGTTGGGCCTGCGGTGAACAGCCTTGCTGCAGTTTCTACGCAATGTTTTGGCAAGTAATGTCGCCGTTATCAGTCTCCCGCACGACCTCGTTTCGAATAAAGCACGCCTGGAAGTATCGCTGCACACAGAAATCAAGTGGGGGTCTAATGCGCAGGTGGCTGAAGCAAAAAATTGCGCAGCACGAAAGTCTGGCTGGGATCCTCTCCAAACTTGACGGCAAAGAAGGGGTGGCACTTTCGAAGTGTGCAACCTGCATTTTGCCTGTTGTTACCGTCTTCCCAGTTGCATGTATCCGCTCCGCGCAAACTGAAGGGGCATATGGATACTCAGATTAGCCAAGCAAAACGCTGCTTTCGTCGAAGCACGAGTCGTGGCTCTTTGCGATGCACTGGAAAAGGCGCGTAATGAGCTTCGCGTGGCTTCGACGGCGTTGAGCTCGGCAAGCAGTGCCAAAGATGCGGCAGCTCGAGACACGTGGCTTCTCAAGGTCTCCAAACTCAAACATCAAAAAAGCCTGTGCGTGTATCATTGGTTAAGATCACCGATTCAGGCGATGCGTGCGAAACAGGTTCAGGAAGCGGCGGCACGCCGTGGCGAACGCGAAGCATGCTCGCGGTAACCAGAAATCCCCTTCTATGCAGTCATGGTTTTGGGGCCATGCTGTCGCAGTGTATTGATTCAGATGTGGGGCAGGTATTGCAAGGAGGCTCGGGAGCTGCTCGGAGAAGCAGAGAAGCTTGAAAAGGCACGTCTGTACCCGTGTAACATAAATTGTAAAACCAGGTTGTACAATTGAAGCTGCATCTGGAGCGCGGTCGGGGACGGTTGTTGGCTGCCAGCGCTATGCGAGTGCAGTGAGTCCCTGTATCGTCTGTTGAACAGGTGGTCATCGATAAGAGCCAGGCATTTCTGGCAGCAGCGATCGAGGGCCAGTCCGCCGCAGCTTCTGCACTCCACCTTCTTCTGGAAGCACATGGCCGCGCGGTGCGTCCGTTTTTTCCCTATCTTTTCTTTCTCCTGTCACCACTGTTCCTAACGGCTCGCGAATCGCAGCCCTTGATATTCTCCATGCTCCAAGCCAAACCACCCCGTACATGCGTTGCCTCTCGAAAACTTTGCAATGCAAGCTCCGAGTCTGAGGTTTTGAAGTCTGGGTGGCAGGCCAAAGCAATGGACCCGTCGACTAACTGGCGAGAGTTCATGGCGCAGTCGGATGTATCACCGGTTGCACGTGGCTCTGCAGAGGCCGACTGGCGTCGGTGGAGTGGCAGTCTCACAGCTTTGGCGCTGGAACAAGAGGCGCGCGGCGACGCCATGAGCGCTGGAACTATGGTCTTTGAAACCCTATATATTCTTCTCTTCCCGTAGTTATTTGCATACATGATAGGCAGCTAAGAAGCCCTGCTGCATTAGAAAGCAGCTCATTATGGTGCCTGCCGGAGTACAGGAGGAGATGCTAGCGAATGGGTATCTACTTCGCCAAGGCACGGTGCTAGGATTCACCTGGAAGAAGCACTACTGGGTTCTCACCGCAAATGGCTCGCTGCATGAGTTTCCTTCCCGCTCCGAGCCGTGCCCTGTGGCATCTTACTTTCTCCCGCACTACTTCGTCGAACTTGTGCTTTCCGAAGATGGCCTGATCCATCTCTCTCTCCACCCTCGCGAGCGCGGCTGGTTCAGTACGGGTGCCCCTACCAAGCTCATTCTCAAGGCCGAAGGCGGCGCAGCCATACACGAGTGGGTTGTGGCCATCCAGCGTTTTGTTGCGGAGCGCCCGCCGTAAACTTACGTACTTGTGAGCCTGCTCAGCCGCTGTATCTAGTACAAAGTGCAGCACCGCTCCATTGAGTGCGCTGGTTTGTGTTGCTCCGCTGGTGCCACTGTCGAAGTAATCTGCAAGAAATCTGCTAGCGCTGGGCTGCCAGGCTTGCCAGGGCTGCCAGGGCTCCCCATATGTCTTAATCAACCACGTCCGTTCTGCGTTGACGGTGAGCAGTCTTCGCATGTGTCTAACTAGTGCACTAGCCCTTACTTCAGCATCTCTTTGGCCTTTGCCTTGTCCGCAGTCATATCGTGGAAAATCGAATCACCATCCTCCATCAGCTCCTGCAGTCGGCATTCGGAGGGGAGCATCAGGACCGGGGATGGGTGGGTGCAAGTGCGTCACCATAATAGCGTATACGTGCTTAGCGCGTGCCCTGACCTTGGGTGGCCCCATTTCGAGGACTTTACCCTCGCCCATGACCATGACCCTGTCACACGCCATCACTGTGGCCAGCCGATGCGCGATCGTCAACACCTGCCATCCATACGCTCGTCACTTTAGCTATGAAGACGAGATGCGAGACACTTGGGCATGTCTCGAGTCAAATCTGTCAAGCACGGGCAGGAGGTGATCTCCGTACCGTAGAACCGGTAAACTGTTCCCGAATGGTCTCCTGAATGAAATTGTCCGTCTGCATGTCTACTGACGCAGTGGCCTCATCCATAATGATGACCTTAGCCTTCCGAAGAAGAGCTCGAGCCATGCAAAGGAGCTGGCGCTGCCCAACCGACAGGTTGGAACCACCCTCTTGAACCTCGTGGAGCAGGCCGTTTGCAGTGCCATCAACCCACTCTTTCATGTGCACCTTGCTTAGAGTCTCGTTGATTTCTGCGTCAGAGTAGTCCTCGAATGGGTCAAGGTTGGAGCGCACAGTGCCGGCAAAGAGAACTGGGTCCTGCGGAATGATTGACAACTTCGTGCGAAGATCATCAAGCCCGATTTGAGAAACGTCGGTTCCATCCACCAAAATCGATCCCCTAAAGATCTCTGTGATACGGAAAAGCGCAACTGCCAACGTGGATTTACCCGCTCCCGTCCGCCCCACAATGCCAACTTTTTCGCCCGCCTTAGTTTCAAAGGAGACCCCTTTTAGTGCAGGCTCTAGCTCTTCCCGGTATCGCAGCTGCACATTATCGAACTTGACTCTACCCTCAGATGGCCATGATGCGTGTGGCCGCGCCGACTCAACAATTGCGGGTGCCTCAGTTTCCATCTGTGAGTACTCTCGGACCCGCTCGCATGACACCATATAGCTCTCAAGCTGCGTGAAGGTGCGAACTGCCCAGTTGAGGGTTCCGGTGACGTCAAGCGCGTAGGTAACCGAAAGACCAACAATACCTGCTGTCGAAGGGTCGTTGCCATTCTGCAGAACTGCGAATAGCGCAGAGGTTCCAACTGCGATGTTGCCGATGAGCTCGAGGCGAATTCCAAGCCAACGATTCGCAGCATTATTAGCGAAATAAGCAGTGGAATACGCATCGTTTAGCTGGAAGTTCTTTCCCATGAAACGCAATTGCGAATTGAACGCGCGAATGGTGCTCACACCGTTCAGGGTCTCTGAGAATTGCGCGTAGATGGGTGACTTGGACACGGCATCGATGCGCTTGAGCTCTCTCGAAGACTGCCGATAGAATTCCTGTAGCCAAGCAACATGAGACAAGAAATGCAGCGCACGCACGCCGGGTCGTAAAGGGCTGCGCGGAACCTGGACGCGATAATAGATGTATCCGAGTGGAATAACGAGGGGCACAAGGATGGGCGTGACATAGAAGATGACTGCACCGACCGACAGCACGCGCACCGTGCACATGAGGACCTGCCCCACCGCAAGCCGAACTCAGAAGCAGTTGGCGTCGCAAGTGAACACGCCAGAAAACGTACCAAGACAGTGCACGAGTTGAAAACGTACCATGGCCACGGTCTGGCGAAGCTCGTTGTCTAGGGTGTATTGATCCGAGGTGAAACGATTGAGTACACGGCCGGTAGGAGTCGTGTCAAAGAATTTCGTGGGCGCGCGAAGCACACAGGCAAGCATTTTGTCGTGATGCAGACACGCTGAACGGATCACGCCTGTGGCGACAACGGCAGAACGCGCGGCGATCGAGCCCGCAGCAAAGAGAGTGATGAGTGCATACATGCCCGTGTAAAACGTCTCGTTGAATGGAGTAGGCTCTTCTTCCCCTGTCTGCGCTGCCTCGTCGAGTTGCGCACGATACTCCACTGACGCAGTCGACCACTGAGAAAGCCAGCCGTCGGAGAGAATCTGCAGCGACTGCGACACCACATACGCCAACACAATAAGCAGCGAAATGGAGACTCCGACTGACGCAATGTAGCCCTTCCAGACACCCGAGGAAACCTTGCCCTCTTTACGGGCTTCTTTGGTCGTCGTTTTGCCATCATTGAGCGTGCTCGCGCTTGGTCCCGTCACCTTCTTAGGCGCCCCGGTAGCACGCAAACTTGCAAGTGGAGAGTCACCGCCCGCAGGCGACTTGCCTTCGCCCTTGCTGTCCGCGCCATCCTCCTCAGATTTGTCCTTGCTGTCTCCGTGCACAAGGTGAGGCTGCTCCGCAGCAACCTGTTGGTATGAGCCGTCCGCTGCGATACGCGCACCGTCGATCATGACAACATGGTCTGCCCTCGGCAGAAATTGGATCTGGTGGGTGACTAGCACCCTAGTCTTTCCGGCAAGGTACCCCTCGATGCATTCCTCCATGAGATGCTTAGCGACATGGACATCGACAGCAGAGAGCGGATCGTCGAGCAGGTACACGTCCGCGTCTTGATACACGGCCCGGGCAAGCGAGATGCGCGCCTTCTGTCCACCCGAGAGATTGATACCCTTTTCGCCGATTTCAGTCTCGTCACCCGCCGGGAGCACGTCAAGATCTTGCGTAAGAGCGCACACGTGAAGCACTTGCTCGTAACGCTCCACATCAAGTTCCCTCCCGAAGAGGATGTTTTCCTTTACTGTGGCATTTACGATCCACGGCTGCTGTGCTGCATAAGCCACGCTGCCAGCAAGGCACACAACTCCAGCCTCCTTTTTCATCTCTCCAAGAACTGCAGCAAGCAGTGACGACTTACCACAACCCACCTTGCCAACTACCATCGCAAGCTCACCCTGCTTAACTCCTGCGCAAGTACACAGGGTCAACTCCAGTGGTGTGTACGCCGGGAAACCGAGGCAAATTCGACCAGATTCGGGGGCAGACCAAGGTCGATATCACGAAGCACGACATTATAGCCAGCCATCTCCTTCTCGAGCAGCAATTTCGACGTTTCGGCACGTGAGAAGAGCCGCACTATGGCCCACCTCTTCTTTTCTTCAGCCTCGCGCTGTTTTTGTCGTTCAACCGCTTGCTCATCCCGTGGTTGGGCCCACGAGAAACGCCCCTCCTGAATGGCAATGGCCAAGTCCCCTGCCTTGGGTCCGCGCGACATGCTGATGCCATCCTCGTCGTTCGCCGCGTCATCTCGATTTTCGTAATACGATCTGTCGATTTCGTCCGCTAGAAGGTAGTCCCGGATGCGCCCCAGCGCCACTTGCGACTCAACGATGAGGTTTATGATCATAGGAAGAGTGTTCAGGGGAAACCGCAACACGTTGAACAGAGCCAGGCCCGTGAATGCGATCGAGGGCTTGAGATCGTTTCCAGAAGCGGAATATACAATGAAGGTGATGAGAGCCACAAGCATCGGAGATCCTCCCCACAGGAACATAGATGCAACACCCCACAGAGCGTTTTTCCAGATGAGAGACACCTCTCGCTCGCGTACCTCAGACACCTTCTTCTTGAAAGACCTCTCCCACGCAAAGTACTTGATGATCCGGATTCCCTGGAGAACCTCATCCATCACGTTTGACCTCTCGTCCTTGATCTTCATGATCGCGCGATTCAACTCTGCCTGCTTCTTCGCAATCCACGTGTTTAGCGGGATCATAACGATCATTGTCGCCAACCCTGCTCGGAACACCGTAGCGTCAGAAGCAGCCCGTATGGTGCTGTGCATGCGGAAGGGGCAATCTGCAAGCGACAACACGAACTTAGGCATTGCTGTTGCCCCCAAAACAATTATAAGAATGCGGCGCCACACCCGCGAACACCGACGGACCGAGAAGGTTGTAGAGAAGGGTGGTGCCGACAGACAACTGCAAGGGGGTACTCCAGAAGAGGTGAAGATAAGGCGCTGAATTACATAGGCGAGTGGCGTCGACAGACATGAGCGATACCATCTCGCCAACCTTGTACGTCTGGCGACCCTTGGATGATAGCAGGAAAGACTTGCGGTACACGATCATGGCGGCAGCGTTACGTAGACGGCCGCCAATGCGGTAACCCATGTGAAAGTACATTGCCAGCGCGAAGGACTCGACCGTCTTGGCGACAAAGATTCCAACTGCGAGAAGAGCTCCGTCCACTACCGAGCGCTCTTCGGCGCCCGGTTGACCGCCTTGCTCCACAAATGCGATGAGGGACTGCAGGAGCAGCGGACCAATGAACACCACCATGTCGTTGATGAATTTCCACGCACCACTTTGTACGAACATTTTCAGATAGACGTCCATTACCGCACGAAAAAGCGATGGATCGTCAGGGCGGGCCTTGAGTTGCCGTTTCCATGCCTCTAGCAAAGTTTTCCCGGTATCCTCCGAAGTATCCCCCTGCGCGAAGCTAGAACGTGAGCACCCACAGCCGAGCACAATCATGTTGCCAAAATGCTTAAGATAGGGTAAGGTACCTTCAGGATAGGAGGGAGGTCCGTTGCGGCGAGCTGCGTGTCCTTTCCCAGCACTAGCAGGGGGCTGAGCCAGCCGAAGGTAACATATCCCCACCACGACGCGTCCGCCTCCCCACCACTGCGTGGTCGCACGCTGTCCTTCGACTTTTCACCCGCGTCACCAACATCGTCGTGCATCACTGCATACGCTGTTGCTTTAGATCCTGCTTCTGGCTTCTCCTGCAGAGCGAGCGCGACAAGAACAACGGTCAGGGCAAATGCAAGAACGTCAGCCAACGAGCGCTCGTCAGATGTATGGCCTCCATAATCCGCGCCCTAGACCCCGGAGGTGCTGACTTAGCTGATGCATTAACAGGTCCGGAACATTAGCACCCCCAAGATCTCCATGAAACTCAAATAAATAGCTTGCAGAAATCCTTGCAAACTGTCAGAAGGGATCCATGCGCGGTCTACCGTGTAGGCAGAAGCTCACCGAAAAAGTGACGTGTAGGATAGCAATGCGGAAGCGTAGCATCAGCGCAAACGCGTGTGCCATCCAGAAAAGCTTGATTCCGGCCGAGCGCCTCTGTCCTCGGAGCGTCTCAAGAACGGCACAGGCTGTGATCGAAATCCATTCGAGAAACTGCATTACGTGGTAGAGCACCTGTGGCGCGGCGCACCATTCAGCAGGCCACAAAACGCATGCTATCCGCATTTTCATTCACCGATCTATACACGGTTGGGTTCAAATGCTGGGTGCCAGCGCACACCTGTGCTCCCGACTCGACATCGCCGGGGATAATCAACATCGAGATGAGAGGTAAGATCGCGAGCAAACACACTAAGATAAGCTGGACTTTATCCGCGACCGTCGTCGCCGACATAATAGATACGCCGGTAGAGGGCAGGTGAGCAACCGTTGCGAGACGCGACGCAACCAGCACAAAGAGAACGACGGCCTCCACAGGACCGATGATCACATCCAGAAAACACAAGGACGGGCCCGTCCGTGCCTGGTCCCCTATCATGACAGTCATCGAGAACGCGGACTCACCGTCCCCGCCACAGAAGTCGCCCATCTTGTAAAGATGCGCACCTCTGCGAGCAGGCAGTGCGCAACCAACTGCAGATACGGGAGCGTCCTTGCAGTGAGGCCTTTGGGTTCCCAGAAATCGTGTGCCAGCCTGTACGGGTAGGGTAGCTAGAGGCTCATAACCTCGTGTCAATTCTTTCGCGAGCAGGATCGATGGAGGTTCTGGCTAGCGTCCTGGATCCTGAGCTGGCTGAGGTTGACATTGCTGCAATAGAAAAGCTTGCATCCGGCACAGATATTCAAGATATTGATGCAGCAGCAGAGTCGTGCGAGCTGCAACTCCCGCTACGCTTCGATAGTGCGCCTGCCAACCCGGGTTTCCTGGGGTGTAGCAGCAAATGTGACGGCGGATGCCGTTCGCATGCCCGTATTGTCTTGGGCGAGAACCTGCATGAATGCCACACGTTTTTCACTAGAGTTTGTCTTCTGTGTCTTGAAGTTTTGCACTCACGGGGTAGACGCGGAAGGCGAGATCAACTTCATGTCTCTGCTCGCGGCGCTGGACTTCGGAGACGGATGGCGAGCCAGCGTTGCGCTCAAGACGGGTCGCGATTTCGAGGAGTTGGTCGTCTTTGCTTTGATGAGTCAACACATCAACGGGGACCCACTCGATGCAGACTCACTTGCGAATCTTTCGCTTTTCACCCTCGGAAACGTGCTCGAGTTGCCAATTACGGAGGAAGTCGAGGTGGCACCCGCGATCAGACAAGACATGGCGTCGGAACACAAGGAGCTGGTGGAACGATACCACGCAACGCTTCAAAACATATCCCTGCGCTTGAAGGAGACCGGATTTTCTTCGCTGGGCCGTTTCGTGCTCCACCCGGACGCTGCTCATGGCACAGTGGCCCCCGATTGGAGTTCAAATCAGTCTGCAAACGAGTCTGCTGCATCTTTAATCGTGCGGCTTTCAGGTCTACGCAACTTCAGCTGTACTCAATGCTCCGCTTGGTCGTCCCGAGACGCTCACACGATGTCCCAAAACAGGCGTCTTTCGGTGCTTTGCCGACAGTCCTGTCCACCCGGATTTTGCTGAAAGACCTTTGCCGTTTCATCGCAAGGCCGCGATCCTCGCCCAGCGCCTCCAGAAACGTTTCCCTGCCATCTTGCCTCTGCCTGGTGCTGAGGCTTTCTACGCTGGAGCGGACCTGCCTACCCTCCGCCTCATGCGGCGGAAAGGGCTCGTGAAGCTCTCCAATGGCCTCCGTGCCAGCCTGGCCACCCAACCTGTCCTTCCCGCGAACTCTTCGACCGAAGTCGTATTAAGTGTGCGCCACTTCCCTCCTCGCGGACAATCGCTTCGTCAATAGAGAGGCTTGCCACCTGATCCCACACGCTGATCCCAGGGGCCAGCGCAATGTTCGCGGTCGGCAAATTTACCAAGGCACTGACAAGTCGGACAGGGAGAGAAGTGCCTTCTACCGTGGCCCTCGCTTTCCTTGCACAACTAAAGGTCCTGCCGCCCTCTTCGCTGGCGGGGGGGAACCCCAGCGCAAAGCAGGCGGCTGAATCTGAATATGTTGTCATGAAACACTTTGTTTTGTTCAACGCAGGATGAAGGACCTGGCAGCATCTGTGAAAAGGACGATCGGAGAGTCGAAATCGCTCCTAGTTGCCGAGACACGATCCATTATTGATAAACGGAAAATCGTACATGCTACAACTGGCTCACACACCCCAGTACCACTCCAGAAACACTGCTGTGCGGGCGTCAGTTTGATCCAGCAGCATCGTGCCCCATCAGTGCCTGTAGTGCGCTGCGAGACTCGCCACTGGTCGCCACTAGTGGTGCCTAGACTAGTGGTGCTCGTCATGGAGATGGTCGTGCGAAACAAGATGTCCCAGGTCCTGCAAGGTGAGGATCACGATCAACCACCCTCTGGGGCAATAATGCGTGAACGTCTTCACCGTATATCGGCTCTGCCGTAAATCGACTCTATGCGTTACGTTTGGCAGAAGCGGCGAGGTTCCTTACATGGTAGCCTCTGATGAAGATCCAGAGCCACATTGTGGTGCCAAACCCCTGCCATTCATTCGCATAGATACTTTAGGTCCACACACGAGTCTCCAGTTATGCGCGGCGGGAATGATACAGAACAGTCGCACGTCAATGCCATCGGAAGCCCCCTCAGGCGGTTTGAGGCGGGCACACCGTTGCTAGGTGCTTGTGGATCGGCGCGACGTGCGGCAGGCGAAACTTCCCGTACTTCTCCGGATCAGCCATCTGTTGATGACCACCACCTCGGGCGGGCCTGCGGAGCGCCGGCTCCTGCACCAGTCGCCGCGAGAGGTTCCGCGCAAGACCTGCAATCAGGGAGCACCGCATCGCGTTACTGATCGCAACCTTCTCACCAGCAACAGTGCGCAGAGAAGCCTCACGGCCAAATCCCTGCTCTACCCAATCTGGCAATCCTGATGAATTCCAGGGAGCAGGAGAATGTTAATAAGACGCAGGGGCTACTCCCCGTGGACCACCGGGCGATCACCTCCCAGCCGCGACATCCCAGCTAGATCGTCTTGGTCAGTCAACTTCCATATGACCATGCCGTCAAAAAGCGGGGTGCTCTGGTTCAACTGCCTAGCTTGCGGGAGGACGGGGGGTCTCCCCAACGTCGGCAAGACCTGAGTGCGATGGCTGATGCAAGAGAAGAAGGTGACACGGGTGAAGTCAAGGGTTCTGGTGAAGGTTCAGGTGGTGAAGCCGGTGCAAAGCCGAAGATGCGGCACGCGTACACAGTCGCTCTCATCGCCGGGATCAACGCAGACTTGGCAGATCTCAAGGAGTTTGTAGCAAGCGGCGGGCTTGCGGGTTTCCAGGCACTCGATGCGGCACAGATCGCTGCGGCACCAGAGGATGAAATCCTCGCGGAGCAAGCGGCGCAGCTTGAAGAGGGCGCTGCGGTCCCGCCCGAGCTCTTGGCAGCTCAGTTCCGAAACGTAGTGTCTCGTCTTCCTCCGGAGGAACAGCCTCCGCAATCCGCCGAAAGCGATGACCCCGCCGATAGACTGATGTGCGTTGCCGATGGACCACGGTTGTTCCACTTGTGCTTCGAATTTCCACGAGACATGGCAGTGGCGGAAGCCATAATGGAGTTTCCGGGGCTTCTGGATGCCGTAGTGCTACTTTCGCCGTGCCCGCCACCCTCTCAAGATTCTGAGGCCAACGGTACCGCAGAATCTGAAGAGCCACAGTCAGAGCCGACAGAAGAGGAGAAAGCTGCTCTGGCCGAGGCGCGTGCGGCGGGGCAGCGCCGCGAGCTCTTTTTCCGGGATCTGCAGAGGGTGGCGCAAGAGCAGCGCCAGGGAGGTAACAATTTGGCGAACTGCATCTTCACGACGGCAGTGCTTGGATCTGATCCGCGTGCATCGCTATCAGCTATCGGACGTGCGCTTCTAACGCCTGTACGCGCACGGCTGGAGTATATGGCGTGGCGAGCTGGTCTCAAGTTTGTTTCGACCAGCCCCGGGACGGTGGATCTGCGACACTACTTCCAGTCGCTCTCTGGTGTTCCGTCTTCGTGCACGTCTGTTGCAATCATCCTTAACGCGCTCCTCGAGCAGGTGGCGCTGCAGAACTGCGAACAGCAGCTCGCCCCAGTAGACGATGCGTCTTTGGAAGCAGAGGCCCGGGCGGTGCGGGTTCGCATGCTCGAGGCGCTTGATTTGGGCGTGCACAATCTGGCCGCACCCATTGCACCGCCGCAAGAGAGACCGCAGCCCGGGCGACCTGGTATACCTATTTTCCTTGCAGAGGACGTGCAGCTACAGCTGCAGCGGCTGTCGGAGCCGGGCCAGGACGCCGCTGCGGTGGAGGCTCTCACGCACGCGGAGGAGAAAGTTACACACACGCTTCCCCTCGCAGCGATTCTTCCAGAAGTTCACCCTCCGGCTCCGTCGATTGATGAGCGGAGCGTTGGGTTGGAGGCAACCGAGCTGCTTCCAGTAGCGCCAGCGAACATGACGCTGGATGAGGTGAAGAGGGCTCTGGTTATTGTTGAATTTGAAGACATGACTGGTTTCACTTCAGGGCCAGACGGCCTGCCCAGCGACGTGGACGGCTGGCGCGCGGCAGAGGTTTCTCTTGAGCCATTTAAATACCGGGAGGAGCACGGGAATGGCGCGATGACGGAGGTTCTGATGGAGGCCACGCGGCCGTCCCTGGGATCTGGACCGACGGTACTGTCGCGTTACTACCCGCGCGAGGACCTGGTTCTCGTCGCGGTGTGCAACGAGGTGCCTTTTACCAGGACGGCGCAGTTTGATATTCGCTCCACCATCGCTGGGTTTACTGGCTTTGCTCAGTGGCTCGCGGCACGCTTTGCCAACAAACAGAGGCGTGAATCTGAAGAGGCGGCTGAGCGCGCGGCTGCCGAGGTGGCTGCCGAGAAAGAGCGCGAGATCGGGATCGGAATGGCACCAGCCGATGAAGCCGATACCGAGACTCCTGAAACTTCTGAAACGCTCGGAAATGGCGCGCGACCAGCGTCGGCACCACTGCCTGGGGAGAAGCCGGGGGTGAGTGTGTTTTACGAAATGGACGCTGAGCGTGCAGCGCTGTTTGACCGGGGTCAAACCGCCTTTCTTGGCTCTGGCGAGCAAATCAACATTGGTGAGACATCGCGGGGCAAATACGTATCGTTGAACGCGCGGAGTCACCGGCTGCACTTGCGTGAAGACCGGAGTGAAGGCGCGAGCAACTCGTGCTACCTTGCCTCCCTCTCGTTTGCGGATGGTGCCATCGCTTTCGCACGCCGCCAGACGGCTGACGCCGGCAGCGCGCCACAGCAGGCAGGTGCTGCACCTGCGCTGCAAGGGCCCCAGGGACTGACGGTTGTTTCGCTCGGCCTCCGCGACGGGCTCCTCATCACTGTGCGGTCCGATGGGATGGTCTGGCAGTCACGCCCGCTCCCCCGCTCGCGCTCGCAGCTGGACTGGAAGTCCTTCACGAACAAGACAGACACGGCGGCCAAGCCCCGCGGCCAACTGACTTTGCACGGAGATGTTTCGCAGTGCGTGTCATCTGACGCTGACGTGAAGTCGACGGCGGTTCTCAAGGACGGGTCTGTGGTGCTCTGGCGGCAAGACGGCGATTGCGACCTCCTCATGACCGACGGCTCATGCGCAACCTCGCTTGGCCCGGGCTGCGGTTTCCTATGGACCAACACGCGTGGGCAGCGCCAAATCCGTGGTGTGCCAGGCGCGGCGGGGCCGCTTGCAGCGCCGCCTGTGGCAGTGCGACGTGAGGTGGTGTACCAGTCGGGAGACGTCGTGACTTCTCGATCGGACCGTGTCATGACAGTGCAGCGCCTTGACGGTACACTGATAGTGCAGCATGCGGATAGGACGCAAATGGTTACGTACCCCGCGAGTGAAAACCGTGCGGGCGTAGAGATTCACGTCGGCGTGATACGGATGGGTCTCGTGAAGCTTGGGCCTGGCGACAGCGAACGCACGGTGAAGGCCGAAGACGGCTCAGTAATTTCAATCACGGGCCACGTCATGGAGCTACGACGGCCAGACGGATCGGTGTTGCAGGTCAACACCAAGGGAGGTAAGGTGGTGTTTTACACTAACGGAATTCCAGTCAAGGAACAGCCGCCGGCGGAGTCGAAACGTGGCGCGGTAGCGGCAGCAGTGACAGCTGCGGGCGCTGGCGACGGCCCTGACAGTGGCAAGAAGGGACAAAGCAAGGCGCCGTCGGCGGCTGGGGGCGAGGAAGATGATGAGGGAAAGTCGGTAAGGTCTGCGAGAAGCGGCAGGAGTGGGCGCACGGGGCGCGGTGGAGAGGGCCCCCCGGAAGGCCTCGGTCCGGGAGTGTACGGCATGTCCCTGGTAACTGGCTCGTTTCTCACTGAGGACTATACGGGCAATGTTTTTTCGCTGTCTGGCAAGGGCGAGATGAAGAATTCGATTGCAGGCGTGGCGCGTCTCAAGCAGCGCAACGCCGATAATATCTCTGCGGCCGATGCTGCGCGCAATAAGATGGCGCAGGAGTCGGGCGGCATGGACGATCTTCGACCGCCGTCGCCAGTGGTCGAGCTTCCGCCGGGCCCTCGCCTTGAGCCTGTGCGGCTCTTTTGTCTACGACGTGACGGCACCGGGTATGAACTAGTGCACACACGTGTCGCAGAGCGTCGCTTGCAGCAGGCGCGGAAGGTAGGGTCGGCAGTGGTGGAAGAACACTTCGGCACAGCAACAACGTTCACGGCCCTTCGCCCAGACCGCAGACAAGAACCTCCCGCCGCAATCGCCGATGCACTCATCCCGGCCGCACTTCGCCCTGGTGGCCTCAACCCACCATCTGCAGGTCCTCGACGGATCGCCTTCTCCGCTCTCCGCCTCACGCTCCTTCCACCCACCACCCCCCAGCGCATGGCACAGCTCCGTACGCTCGTGAGCCGGCACCAGCAGTGGCGGGGGGAGGAGGAGCAACAGGCGAATGCGCTGTATGTGGAGGACACGCGGGCGGCGGAAGGTGTGGAATTGGAGCGGAACATCCAGGAGCGGATCGCCAAGGCGCGCAAGGACGTCGGCCATCCGCCGGCTCGTCCCGTGGCCCGCAGCAGCCCTCGCGCCGCCGCAGTCACCACGCCGCACCCGCCAAATGACCCGCGCGCCGCGCCAGTTCCAGGCACTGGGGGCTCCCACGTCCGTGGGGGCTCCCGCATCCGGGCGGGGCAAACCATCCCGCCGGTCCCTCCGTCCGTGCCGGATGCGACGTCGCACTCGAGCCGCGTTACCCGCGTCGAGGGCGTCGGGGTGGTCTTCGCATGCATGCCCGGGGTCGCCGACTTTGGAGCCGTGCGGGCACGGCTGGTGTACCGCCTTGAACTGCAGCTGCTCAACACGAGCGTGGACTACGCCAAGTTCCGTCTGCGGCAGCCCAAGGCCTCAAACCTCTCGGTGATCTACGACCCCGCCCAGGTCGCGGCTGGAATGTCGGTGACCCTCACAGTCGAAGTGCGGGCTCGCGGGGTTGGCGACATCAATGACGAGCTGTACGTGCTGTCCGAGGTGGACAGCTTTCCGGTTCCGATCCGTGCCACGGTGCTGGGCGACGGCGCGGGAGACCCCCGCTTGCCCGAGGACACCTGCTCGAGCAACCCGGCGGTGCAGGTCTCGGGGCAGATTGAGCGCGCTTTCACGCTGTCTCGCGCGCGCGCCGAGCAGGGGGCTACCAGTGGGGGTCTATCCCACGGATCACAGCCCCTTGAGGGGCTGCTGTCGGGCGTGACGCTTGGGGAGCTGCAAAAGACGGGGCGAGCGCTTCGGGTAGCGGAAGCAGAGCAGGAGCAGAGGAGGGTCGACCCAAATGCGTCTGAGGGCCCCAACAAGCTTCAGACCGTGATGGGTAAGGTTTCCTCGGTATCAGTACTTCGGAGCCTCACCGGGTATGGCATCATCCGGCCAGGCACCAAGAAGAGCGGGGTGTAAAAATCCGCGTCGCGTGGTCACGTTGAATTTAGGGCTGTGTGCCGAAAGCCGTGCCGCATGGGCATGTGTACAAGAGCCATATTGAAGTGCATCCTGGCATGAGGACGCATGCGGCATCTTTTTTCGCAATGGTGCGTTTGGTTTTATGCGTGCTGTGTCATGCGCACGGTCGAAGCATTCCACCGGCACGAGGTAGTGTGGCGACAGTGCCCGGGAACCCGACCAAGCCCACTTGTTGTCAAGAGGCCCGGGACGCCGGGATACTTGCTTATTTGCCTGGCAGAAGCGAGTGCCAGCCCTCGCCTGCCTTGGAGTAGAGCAGCCAGCCCCAGTAGATGGACCTTGAGCACAAAAGTGGGAGCTGGGGATCAGAACCAGTAAGTACGGTTCCGGCAATCAAAGGCGCCGTTGCTACTAAATCAGGGCGGATGCGGCACCAGATCCAGCCCACGATTATCCAGGCAGTGAGGAACTGCAGCACTCCCACAACCTGGTCGGGCTCGGGCTCGGGCTCGGGCTCGGGCGCGGGTTCAGGCTCGAGTATGGGTTCGGTTTCGGATTCGAGGAGCACCATCGTCGTATTCCGCTCCGCCTTGAGCCCTGAGACGAACGTTCCGACACCTACCATCGAACCACCCGGGTTGACTAGATGCGTGTCCTCGACTAGATGCATGTCCTCCACAGTACATTCTGCTGGACGTGATCCCTGCTGCCTAGCCTAGACCTCTCTCTCTCTCTGTCTCTCTCTCTGTCTCTCTGTCTCTGTCTCTCTCTCTCACTCTCTCTCTCTCTGTCTCTCTCCCTGTAAGCATACCTGGAAGGAAAATGTTGGTGATAAAGACGCCGATACCCCAGTTCTTGTTCTCGAGAGTTGGAACCTCGGTTGAGGTGATTTCAGTCCAGACCTGCACATCGGCCGGTGAATCCCCTGCACAAAGGTTCTGGTGCGCGTCTGCAAATTGCCAGCGGGGCTGACAACTCACATCACCCATGAAATCTGCAAAAGAGCTCCATCCAGACTTGATCTTGTCGCCAGCCTCCTGCAAGTGCTTCTGGGCCTGGGGAGCAGAAAAGGCTCCTTAGTCTCCTTCCTGGCAATGCTTTTCACCGGACTGCCTGTTCTTTGCGACACGAGAGCAAACACTCGCAAACTGGTAGAAAAGAACGCCATGGTCAACTAACACCGGACTCTGCACAGGAGCGATCAGCGGTACCTCCTCAGCCATGGTCGAAAAGGCAGATCAGAGTCTGAGCCCGCCTCGGTTTCAGGCGACCGATTCTGCACTCAAAAGCGATCACCGGGAAGCATTGGGCCACGCCCTTTACTTCCTCGCAGCCGGCAGCCTCACAGACGCGGGTCCGCAGCGGAATTCAAGCCCGCGTGACCCACGCGCTCGGAGACTCTTAGTCTGCTTGCAGAGCTGGAAACACGGATGGATGGCGTTGGAACTGTACAACTTGTACTACCAACTTAGAGGAAACCAAGCAGAACACATCCACGAACTAGATTTGGGGTACTACGGGCCCGGCTGAGATGTGCAACGCAAGGTACTAAGGGCCCGGCAGAAGTTCTTGCGCGGCGTTCCCGCCTTCTTGCCACCATCATTCCTTATTTTTCAGCTCGCTGTTTCTAAACGTATCTTTCTCTGGCGTCCGCGTCTCGCTAGTGTGTTTCTGCCTTCAACAGTCCCATGTAACATTCAAGTTGCCGGCACTATCGCTGAAAAGCACTCACGGTCAACCCGACATGAGCAAAAATTTGCTTAAAACGCAGGCATTTGGCACAGAATGTGTTGAGCGTATTACTGAATCTTCCGTCGACGACAAATCTACTCGCCCTGCCATTGTCTGTGAAATTTGACTGCTCTCTCAGAAAGCCCATTCCCCCCCAGGTTGAGGAAGCCCATTCCACAGTATACCACTTGCTCCTTGCTGCTGCTGTTGTCGCTGCTGCTGCGGCGGCGGCGATGCCGACGGGGGTGAAAATGGCAGCGAATTCGACAGCGAATTCAGCCTGCCTGGACTGACCCCGTCCGTGCGCGGAGGGGCCTGCCCACCCACTCCCCATGCACCCCCTGCTTGCGATCGGGCACTTACACCTCTGTGGAACGCGCCCACCTCACTCGATCCGCTTCCTGCACCCCATACACTAGTGGACCCGCCCATACTCCCTGGCCCCCCTTGCCTGGCCTCCCCTGGCCCTTCAAGCGCAGACGTAGGACGCGGCGGACGCCCCTTTGGGAAGGCGCCCCCCCCGCACGAGCGGCTCCACCTGCGCAGAGGTTCCCGTTTTGGGGGGAGGGTCAGCACGGCTGGCAAGCGTGGCCCGCTCACAATTCGAAGAGTGATTATCGGGGGCTTACGCTTCCGTGTTGGCGCCGCCAATAGGAAGGCCGAGCGGACCCTGGCCCACAGGCAGAACCGATGCCCTGGGTGTTTTGTCCTACCCGAGACCCCAGTTGCGCATTTCAGCGCCGCTGGGCTATCACGGCTGACTCGCCATGAGGTAGCTGGGTCAGAATTACCGGATCGAAGGGCCTTGCTGCGTTGGCAGCGAAGGACGGAGAGTAGCGGCCACGCGGCGTAGCTTGGCCATCAAAGACAGGCGCCCCGCCGCCAGGTGGCGCGAGAGTGAGCAGACGAACGTGCTCTGGCAAGCGTTTTTGGCTCAATGCGTGCGGCGGAGGATCGCGAGCACTGCGCATGCGCGGTGAGTAACCCCGCGGAGAAGGCTGCCGCCAGGCGCGCACGTCAGTAAACATCGGCGCATGGACGGTGACGACTTATGCAGGCAAGCGGCGAAGGAGCGCCTTCAATCTCGCAGCAGCTCAGCATACCTGAATATGACCGCGCGGCGAGGGCTGAGAAGAGCGTGGTGCGCCGAAGGGTTGCGAGGAGAATGAAATGTACGATCCGGCTGGAGAAGCTCGCCGACTTGCGACGCCGTCGGTCCCGTTGCTGCCAATCAAGGGCGAGTAGCCCCGCTCCTCAAAAGGAGCGTCACCGGCCGCGTCACCCCTCATACCGAGCACGCGCCCGAGTTCGCGCCTCGCCTCGGCGTCTGCCTCTCGGCCAGGAGACGGACATCGCCGCGGCGATGGCTCCCGCTGCGCCTGCTGCATGCCTGGCTGATACTGGCGCAGGCTCGCGGCCGGCACAATCGCCAAGGGAGCTTGCGGCGGAGGGTGTGCAGGTGAGCCAGGAGCGGGCGAATTGTTGAAGATTGGGGAAGGGGGCTGCAGCGGGCGAGGGAGAGGCGGGCGGGCAGCGTGGAAGGCTGACATGTGTGGGGGTTGCACGGAAGTTTGATGAGCTGGGGATGCAGGTCGATGAACATGAGCGGTGTTCGGGTTGGAGGAGAAGGAATCTGGGACTTGGGAGAGCCGGGGCGTCAGCTGCTGCCTTCCTCCCGAACCATCAAGATTGGTCGCCATCCACTTGTGGGCGTAGCGCGCCTCGTGCTGGTACATGTCATCGATCATGTGGCGATGCCGCTGCAATATTGCGCGGCGATTGAGTTCGCACTGTGCTGCATCCACGGACTCTCCGTCTCGCGCTGGGGAAGGAGGGACGAGAGAGCCATTGATGACAGAAAAATCTTCCCTGAGGACCTGGAAGCGTTTGATCTGCACGCCCAGCCCTGCTATCCGGTGGTTCACGCTCTCGAGTGCCTGCGCGAGTCCTCGCCGGAAGAGGGCGCACTGCCGTGCAAGCATCACAGTAGTAGCTTCCGATCCCGATCGCGATGCCAGCTGCAGCCTGCGGTACCGCCACTGTAAGCTGCACTGAATCGCAGTAATTCGCTGCCTGATTCAAAGGTCAAGCAAACGGTGGATCTGACAATGATGGGCAGCGGCTGCGGCTGCGGGCGCAGGGCTCACCCCGACTTATCCAGGGCGACACCCTGGGACCCAACTGATGTCTTCAAAGTTATGAGGCAACCAACATCGTCTGACGTGTGGTGCGTAACGAGCATGCAATGTGAAACTGCTTCAACTCCCATCCTAACGAGCTGCTCAATCATGGCAGCGTCGACGATGTTGCCATCTGCTGCGAGAATCGAGGCGCCGTCGCCGAGAGGGTCCGCCGGTCGTGGTGCTTGCTGCGACCCGAGACGAGGCGAGCTCTGCGGTGTCATCTGTGGTGTCGGTGGTCGCGAAGCTGGGCGAGCGGCTGGCTGTTTCCTGTCGCCGGCAGGTGCTGTGTAAGCCGAACTCGTGCTGCAAGCAACTTTGGAGGGCACACAGTACAACACGAAAGCCTAGTCTAAACCGTCAGAAACTATTGACCCCTTACAGATCAACAAGAACGATGGTAAAACGGTGGAGCCACTTACCCTGATTGTTCAGGAAGGGTCGAGCCCGAGTCGCTGCGATTGAATCCAGAAGGCGGGCGCGCCCAGTTCCCGCTTGGGTGGGGCTCACGACCATTTCCTCTCGGAAAGTGCGGCAGGCTGGGGCGCGTGGTCGGTCTGCTTGGCGTGCTTTCTTCCAGGGCATGCGCTGCTGACGCAGGCCCTGCGTGCGGGGCGGGAGGCGGCGACCCGCTGCGCACAGTGTCACATGCTTCGCGGTAAGAGACAGTAATTGTCGTAGAAGTTGCGCCTCGCGACACTGATGCTGATGTGGTGTCTGCATCAACAGCTGCGCTGAAGCGTGACTCTCCGCGAATTTGCGTAACAGACGGCTCGGAGATGATGCTGGCCGTCGGCGTGGCTTGAGAAGCTGCAGACCATTGCGGTAGGTACAGGCTCTTGTGCTCGTCAACAACCACAACCTCCGTTGCAATAGGCTGTCTGGACTCGGCACCCTGGCTGTCCAATCGTGGGAACACAGGCGGTTGCGATGGGGCGCTGGGGCTGCTCCCGTGCGCTGCGGGCGTCGGGGGAAGCGACGCGCTATCGGCACGCTGCGCAGCCTGTTTCTGCACCTCGTGCATCATGATGCCGTCGAATTGCACCAGCGGAGTCTCGGAAAATGACAGGCCGTGATCTTCTTGCCTATTTGACGGAGCTGGGGCTTCGTTTTGCGCCTCCTCTGCACCCCCAGTGGTGACAGCCTCGTTCGAGGCCTCTGTAGGATACTCGTCTTCCTTGACGACGAGCTGTTGCGATGCAGCGAGATCAATCGCCCCGAGAGTCGCTTCAGCGATGTTTTTCCCTTTTGCATCGCGATGAATCGAGGTTGCCGAGAGCGCATCTGGTTCATGCCTCCTCTGAGAGCCGCCTGTCGTCCACAGGCAGGAACAGCAGCCACCATCCGGCACTCCGTTGCTGCTAGAGTCTTGCCCGGCACGGCTAAAGGCTAGCTCAATGCTGGAATCCCCAAGAGAGTTCGCGGCCTCGGGGGCATCCGTACGGACGGCGCCGCCCCCGTTCGGCGTGGGAATCATCCCGCTGCCCACCTGCCGCGATCGGCGAACTTAGCACAGAAAGCCAATCAAACTCAGTGTGAGCAGGGGTCTCAGACAAAATCTTTTGAATCAGGCACAGCGGAACTCTCCAATCACCAGGTAAGTCGCTTAGCGCATGCGCGAGCACCGTGCCTTGAAGGGCACTTCAAGTGAAACTTGGGCCGCTTGAGCCGTCTAGCCAGTAAATGAAAAAATGGGTGGACAAATGTGGCGTCTCTGTGTCTGAACAATTGTCTGCACACTGACACCCGCACAATGCGGCGACGTGCTTTCTTAAGCCTGGCGCTTGTGGCAGCCTGGCTTGGCATGCCGTCTGTCGGGCTTCCTGGAGCAAACGCATTTGTGATCAGTGCCAATCCCGGGGTCGCCCTTGTGCGCCTCGGCGGGCCCACGCTCGCTTCGACGCGGCAACCGCTGCTTAGGAGAAGATTGGGCAACCATCTGCGCGTCGGCGCCAGCCGTGTGCTGGGCTACAACCGACATACACTGAGAATGTGTGATGAAGCTCCGGGCCATGTCTCTGAGAAGGAAGAACCGAAGGCGGTGGAGGACGAGGAGATTCTCGAACCGAGTGCGCGCGCCGCACGGGCATCGGAGCTTCGGGCGCAGGCCACAACCCTCGACACAGAGGCAGGTGGGCACTGACCGTGATCGAGCAAGCGAGCTGCGCATGCAAAAGTGCCAAAAGAACACCCGGGGCTAACCCTGCGCGAATGAGGGACCTGGTGCCAGCGTTGCTTTCTCCGGAGTAGCCTGGACCCGTGCGACTCCACCACAGTCCAAAACACACCCACTCCTCAGTCTGCTATGACACGACACTGATATTCTCTTTATATGCGGTGTATTCCAGCACTCTGACTTCGTAGGTGATTCCAATGTTGACGTTTGGCACGGCAGGTGTGCTGCGCAAAGATGCGGTTGCAAAGGAGCAGCAAGCGGCGAAGTTGCGAATCCAAGCATGGAAGCTTGAGGGGAAGGTGTCAGCCGTCACGCAGGAAATTACACTCAAGGATCGATACGAGCGCCAGCTGGCGGAGCTCGACCTTATGGCGGAAGACTGGATCGACGCGGATGAAGAGAAGTGGGACTGGTATCAGAAGCAGCGTACCATGATCCAAGAAATGATCGGCGCACAGAAGGAGTACGACGCCCAGGCCGACGCGCAGCTTCAGGATCTCAAGGACATTCTTCTTGAGATTCAGGATCTTGTGCAGATCAATACTGTGGATGACAAGAATGAGATTACGACAGCTGGCTGGGTATTCGTTTCCCTCTCTGTGATCGTTCCAATCTACTTCGGATATGAGGTGTGCGTCACCCCGGAGGCTAGATCTTTTGCACGTCCTGCACACTGCGCGGGTTGTTTCACAAAGTGCCAATGCAAATTGCCTGTCTCATGGTTGACCTGATGTCAGTATCTCGTGGCAGCTTTTCCACCTGCTCGCGGATTCTTCCTCCGCCTTTTTCGGCGCGATTGCTACGGCTACCGACGACCCTTTCAACGGGCTGTGAGGGTTCCAGGCAAAAAGATCAAAATTCGTTTGGTGCGACGAGCGGTCGCGTTGTTGCATCCTGGTGCCTGTGACTGATGGTAGACGAGTGTTTTGGCCGGAGAAACACGCCGCGCACCGCTGCCATCTGCGCCCGCATTTACTTACAGATCGTGCGCGAGCGCTAAAGATTGGCGCGAAGAAAGCGTTTGATGAAGAGATCGCATTGAGCTGGAAGCTGGTCTTCTGAAACTTTGCTCTTCTGGAGGACACAGCGCGTGACCACCTCCTCAAGCTCCGAGAGCGTGACCTCGAGTGTCGTGTCTCCTTCAGTAATCGTTTCAGGCAGCACATCAAATGCCAGGGTCGCAATCCAGATCTCCTTGACAGCAGCAGGTGTCAGCTCTTCGTCGATCTGGTCCGAGGATTTCAGACAGGAGATGAATTCCGCAAGCGAAATAGAGCGAGCTCCTGTAGGCTTCTCCAGCCGCATCCGCTTGGAGAAGAATTTGCGTAGCCCGTTTCGCTGGTTGTAAAACATTTGCTGGATTGCTGGCTTCTGCGTAAGGTCGCGGATCCGGTCTTCGTCGTCGCCTGTGGCATAAGGCAGGATCTGTGTGTGGATCAGGCGATTCACCTGAATCACGTGCCGCCACCACAATTAGGCTCTTGACTCCAACTGGGGCCCGCCATCACTACTGCCCGCATAACGCAGGACGGATGTACCTGATCACAGAGGGCCACAAGCCCGAACTTCTTGACCGCAGCAATGCGGACAAGTGCTTCAAAAAACTGAGGGAGGCCATAATCGGCATCGTAAACTCCGAGCGAGAAATCTTCGTCTCCAGCTGGGAGCAGGAGTGCAGGTCGTACTGATGCACGCTGGATCTCGAAGAAGGAGCATGTCTCTGAGCACAGTCGGCATGTGCGCACGATTGTCGCCATGCTCTTCATTGATATCGCAAGTGTCACTTCCTCGGGATCGTCGACGCCGGCCACCTTGCACGGGGACGCGTAGTGCAGAAAGATGTCAACGAGCGCCGCGAATGAGTTCGAGAGAACGTTGGTGACCGCTGCTGCAATCATCTTGTCAAGTCCGCGGCACAGGTCCGAGATGTCCATCTCCGCCAGCACCTGCGAGGGTGACCCCGTAAGCGCCTTTGCCCGCAACTTCACTGTCTATGCCTCTTTTTTGTGCACATAAGGAAGGGCGTCAGCCACAATGGTCGAGTACGTTGGAGAAATTGGATACCTCTTTGAAGTCATATCCGTTGTGTGGCTCTGGCGGGGGCGCAGGCGTTCGTGTCACAACCTTGCCCTCTCGCGTCTCTTGCACCTGCGGTACGAGGAAGAGGATCGTTTTTTTTAGTGCCTGAGGTTTGAGCTGAGTGCCCCGTGGTCGTAAAAGTACGCACCAGAAAGGATACCGCCGCATTCGCATTCTTCGGGGGAACGACTGAGTCCTCTGAACCGCACGCGGCAAGAGAAGGCAGCGCCGACGCAGGGTGGTCAAGCAGCTCTACGCG
>Ga0115567_10001030_pt1 | contig 27899 bp, 30 predicted proteins | sample COGITO_mtgs_1204_2_FD_88679 | JGI IMG/M metagenome (GOLD analysis project Ga0115567, IMG submission 88679) | Pelagic marine microbial communities from North Sea - COGITO_mtgs_120412 | ecosystem: Environmental > Aquatic > Marine > Epipelagic | place: Germany:Helgoland, sampling site Kabeltonne... | reverse complement strand
TATGATTCGGCTGGTATCGCCACGCTAAATGGGCAGGGTGACATCACGCTGCTGCGCAAAAAAGGCAAAGTAGCTGAACTTGACCTGGCAATTGAAAAAAACGAAACCGGAGACGCTGTCGGCATCGGACATACCCGCTGGGCGACACATGGTGAGCCATCCGAGCGCAACGCCCATCCGCATACGGTCGGCGACATCACGCTCGTACATAACGGCATTATCGAAAATTATAAAGATCTTAAATCAGTCCTTGAGGACCGTAAGTACACGTTTCAGAGTGATACCGACAGTGAAGTACTCGCCGCACTTATCGACTCAATCTATCAGTCTCAGGATGAGAAAGAGCTCCTTGGAGCTGTGGCAGAAGCACTAGACCTAGCAGTCGGCGCCTATGGCATAGCAGTATTAACACCGAAGCAGCCAGACCAGATTATCGTGGCTCGAAAAGGTAGTCCGCTGCTACTAGGCGTCGACGAAGGCGAAGTTTACATCGGCAGCGACGCCTCGGCTATCCTAGGGCATACGGATCAGATCATCTACCTCAAAGATGGAGAAATCGGTCGCTGTAGCCGCGATGGCGTTGAGCTATTTGACATCAATGCTCAGCCAGTCGAACCAATTATCGAGAAGCTTGAAATGGATTTGCATGCTATCCAGAAAAAAGGCTATGATCATTTCTTGCTCAAAGAGATTAACGAGCAGGCTGATACCCTGCGATCGACTTTGGCCGGTCGCATTAATCATTCGGAAGGCTCAGTTCAGCTTGGTGGTCCTGGGCTCAGTAGTGACGAGTTGCGCGACCTTAAAAACATTATCATCGTTGGCTGTGGGACGGCTTACTACGCTGGTCAACTGGCATCGTATTATATCGAGCAGCTGACGACTGACGTCGCTATCCAGGTAGAGATCGCTTCAGAGTTACGTTATCGATCATTTAATGTGTCCGAGCATAGCGTAGCGCTGATTGTTTCCCAGTCAGGTGAAACGGCTGACACACTTGCCTGTTTGCAGGAATTAAAACGTCGCGGGGTGCGGACGATTGGCGTCGTCAATGCCGTTGGCTCGACGATAGCCCGTGAAGTTGATAGCGGAATCTATCTCCATGTGGGAGCAGAGATTTCGGTGGCTAGTACTAAAGCCTTTACCTCACAGGTTGCTGCTATGGTGCTGTTTGGGATTACTATCGCTCAGGCTAAAGGCACTTCGCCCCAACTGATACAAGAATTTATCGATGAGATAATTCAGTTGCCTGAGCAGATATCCGCTGTCATCAAAACTCATAGTGGTGATATCAAACAGTTTGCAAGTAAATATAAATCCTATGAGCACAGCCTTTTTGTCGGTCGAGATACGCTATTTCCAGTCGCACTTGAAGGCGCGTTGAAGCTCAAAGAGATTAGCTATATTCAGGCCGAAGGCTATGCCTCTGGAGAGCTCAAACACGGTCCGATAGCTTTAATTGATGATAGGTTTTTCGAAGTAGCCTTGCTTGCTGATAACTGGCTGTACGACAAGTCCGCTAGTAACATCGCCGAAGTGAACTCGCGTGGTGGCCATATTCTCACAGTCACAAACACCACCAAAGAGGTGGATAGTGAGTCACTACTCCGTATCGATACAAAGCTCGAACACATGTTGCCGCTGCTTTTCAATGTAACTTTACAGCTATTCGCCTACTACGTCGCGCTAGAGCGCGGTAACGATGTCGATCAGCCGCGTAACCTTGCTAAGAGCGTGACTGTCGAGTAGATAGTTTAAGAATTATCCCTAACAATCTTCTTTACCTTAGATATGAAGAGTGTCTTATGAAATCTTTTGGCAATCCTTTGTAGATCATCAGGTTTGAAGGTTGAATTCTCAGCCTCAAGGAGCGCCTTTTGCAGCGAGACACTGTTTTGGGTGCGAAAGGTTACGCCACCTTTGCCATTGTCTATTATGTCTTGAGAGCCACCTTTGCCGTAGGCGATAACTGGCGTACCAGCAGCGAGTGCTTCGACTTGGACGATGCCGAAATCTTCTTCGGCTGGGAATATGAAGCCTTTGGTTTTCCCCATGTATTTAGCAACCTCAGCGTCGGTAGGTCGGGTTACGAAATCGATGTTAGGGCCAGCCATTTTCACTAATCGTTCATGCTCCGAGCCGTTGCCCAGTACAGTCAGTGGATAGCCAAGAACAGTACAGGCTTCTACCGCTAAGTCTATTTTTTTGTAAGGAACCTGTCGTCCAAGTGCAACATATCCTGCTCTTTTTTCGAGGGGTTGTGCTGCTTTGGTGAAGCGCTCAGCATCTATTGGCGGATGTACGATAGTGCTGTTGCGATCGTAGTATTTCTTTATGCGTTTTTGAACTGCAGTTGAATTAGCGATGAATAAATCAACTTCTTGCGAAGCTGAATAATCTGCTTTTCTTAGGGATGGTAGTAGAAGTGTCAGCCCTATCCGCGCTGGCCAGTTCAGTAGCCCAAACCCAGGATCGCGCAAATATTGTTTTTTATGGCTCCAGTAGTACCGAATCGGTGTATGACAATAACTGATGTGTACTTGATCGTCACGTGTTTTGCGAACCTGTTTACTCTCTGCGCTACTACTGCTGATAATGATATCGAATTCAGACAAATCGAGATCTCGGAATGCTTTGACACGGAGCATCGGGACAAGTTTGTGAAATTTACGCAATGGTTTTGGGAGCTTTTGTAACCAAGTAGTGTGTATATTTATGTCTTTGAAATGTTCTTTGGCAAATTCGTCTGGTTCATACACTGATGCGTAGATTGGAGCAGTAGGAAATGCTTCGTGCAAAGCTAGGTCAACTCGTGCTTGACCACCCATATCTGTAATCCAGTCGGTCACAATAACGATCTTAGGGGCTGACACTACTGCGCGCCTTTTCGGAAGAGGACGACAGAAATTGTCTTAAATAGTATTTTGATATCAAGCCAAAATGTCCAGTTTTGAGAATAATACAGTTCTAGCTCGACACGCTCGGCAAAGCTAAGATCGCTTCGTCCCGAGACTTGCCAAAGTCCAGTGATGCCTGGACGAACACTGAATAGAAGCGGTGCTCGGTGACTGTAGAATGATTTTTCCTCACGGATAATAGGTCGTGGTCCGACAAGGCTGAGCTCGCCTTTTATGACATTGAAAAGCTGTGGTAGCTCGTCGAGGGAGCTAGCGCGGAGGAATTTACCAAGTGTAGTAATGCGAGGATCGTCAGTTATTTTACGGGTTTTTTCGTATTCTTTGGCGAGGTCTTTACGTCCCATGCTTCGGAAAATCTGAGCTGCATCTTTGCCGGAGTATTCTTGTTTCATAGTCCTAAATTTGTAGGTACCGATGACTTTGCCGTGGCGTCCGAGTCGTTCACTGACGAAAATCACAGGACCACGGTCGAATAATTTCTGAAACATCGCAATTACGAGCATGATAGTCAGCCAGATTGGCGATGTGATGATTACGGCTGCCAGGTCAAAAATTCTTTTCAGTAGCTCTCCCCAGCCAACGAGCGGTGTCTGGTAAACGCTGATTATCGGATAGCCCAAGAATACATCAGTTTGGTTTTTGCCGGAATAGAACTCCGGCTCCCCAGGAATGAAACTGTAGCCGATGTGACGTGTCTGAGCCGCGCTCATTATCTGCAGATTTCGTTCCGGCTCATCAAACAGACTAGTTTGAATAATGGTGTCGATGTCGAGCGTATCAATATCTGCGAGGGCTTTATCGACAGATTTGTAGCGGATGGTGTCGAGGGCTTTGTCTGATTTGCCGGCAATTGCCACGATGTGGAAGCCTGATTTGGTGGTGTCGGATAGTCTGCGAGCGATATCGACCGTTGTATCGGTGCTGCCGATGATGAGTACACGCTGGACTCCGCGCTGGAATCTGTACAGAATTTTTCGTGCGAGACGAAGTAGTTCGCGTCCGAAAATTAATACGAAAAACACTATAACGATTGCGTATACAGCGACCAATCGAGCTGGGAAGACTGGCTCGCCAATCACGAATGCATAGCCAATGACGATGAGAATGCCGATAAATGAGCCGATGGCTACTTTACCGTACTCGGTGAGGCGTTTTTCATAAACTCGAGGACTATAGAGGCCAAGTGATAGAAAAGTTAGCAGCCAAAATGGAATTAGTATAAAAAACGTCTGGAGGAATTCGTTTGCATAGACTTCGTTGAGTAGTGGCCTGGCGTCAAACTGGACGCGTAGGATGTAGGCAAGCGTAAAAGCCGCTAAAATACCGACTGCATCTAATACAATCAGGGCCAATGTGTAGAATCGAACGCTTTTTACTGGCATAACTGGTACTAACGATTGTATCATTAGAGGTAATGAAGCAACAGAACGATGCTGTAACTCGGCGGTTTACGATTCCGAAACTCAGCATCGCTATAGTCGTGTTTATCGTGGTGTTTATGCCACTGTACCCATTTTTAACGACATGGGCTGGGGCTAGCTTTGGTGAACCGCTGCTGTGGAAAGTGGCGAAGGATGTGTTGTTGGGCGTTACGTTTTTGGGAATTGGGGGATGGGTTTTGGGGGATGGGCGGCGGCGGGAGCTCCTAGCTCGAGATACATTAATCTGGCTCGTAGGTTTATATGCCTTGGTTGCGGTAGTTGTGACGCTGTTTAACTGGAATGGTATATCTGAGAGTCTACTGGCTGGGATGGCTATCCACGCTCGGTATTTGGCGATACTGCTGATTGTCTATCTCGCGGTGCGTTATGGTGAGCTGAAATTTGATATAAACAAATTACCTTTGAAATTTCTGGCAGTAGGCGGAGTGGCATTAGCAGTCATCGGTATCGTCCAGGTGTTTTTATTGCCACTCGATACACTTGAAGCCTTTGGTTATGACAAGGGTGCGACAATTGCACCATTTGTACTAATAGATGAGAATCCAGATGCGCCACGGGCCTTTGCGACGTTGCGTGGCCCAAATGATTATGGCGCCTACCTGATCATGACCATTATAGCGGCGGCTTTCCTGACACTTCGCGATAAACGCTGGGTAATCGGTGTGTTTGTCATGGTATTTGCGCTGGTGTTATCAAGTTCACGGAGTGCTATGCTTGGGCTGTTTTGTGCCGCCTTAGCGGTAGCCGTGATTCGCTATCGCTCCTTAACCGCTAGAGCAAAACGATATGCACTCTATGGATTTGGTGCGACCATAATTGCGGGCATATTACTACTGATTGCAGCCACGACTGTTCCGGCACTACAGCTCGCAGTGTTTCACTCGAGTCCAGATGATCCATCTCTGACCGAAGGTTCAACCGATGAACATTGGACTCAGACAGGTGCGGGCATCGACAGGGCTATAGCTGATCCACTCGGTTGCGGGTTTGGTTGCGCGGGTCCAGCATCTTTTTATGGCGATGAATCGAGAATCGCTGAGAACTGGTTTGTCCAAGTAGCCGAAGAGTTTGGCATTATCGGACTCATTACTTGGATCGTATTATTTACGTTCATCATGGTCCAGCTCTATACTCGTCGGCACTTGCTCCTTGCTCAGCTGCTATTTGCATCAGCGATTGGCTTGAGTGTGGTCGGAGTCTGGCTTCATGTTTGGGCTGATGATCCAATAAGCCTAACCTGGTGGGCGCTCGCCGGAGCGGCACTAGCGATGATCGTAAGCACTTCTACTGGTAGTGTAGCTCCGAAACAGGTAGACTATACAGATGAAACGCAGCCGAAAACAGCTGATTAGAATCGCTATCCAATTTTTAAAGCTTCAAGTTGCTGGCAACATTATCTTTTGGGGAACATACATCGGGTACTTTGTATCCGATTACTTTTTCAACAAACCTGAACTTTGGGCACTGGCAGTTGCCAGTCTTATTGCTCACGGAATATTTTTTGTTGTCAGTCGTGAATGGGTGTTCAACACTGAGACTGGTGAACGCAAATCACGTCAAGAAATACGAAGATTCATTATCTTTATGGGTTTCAATTATTTCCTTAACCTCGCTATTATCGAAGGCCTCAGGATGTACTTTGGACTGTCTCCGTATATCGGACAGTTCATTTCAGGATTTTTCTTTGGCATATGGACCTATGTTGGCTTGAAATTCTGGGTTTTCGCTGGTACCAATACAACGCCGAAGCCAACATTTATACAATCCGCAAAGCGAGTTACTCGTGGCAAATGACAGACCCAGCAAAAAACAAAATGAACTCCTCAGGTTTATTGACGGTTTTATAAAAGGCAATGGTTATGGTCCGAGCTACCGCGAGATTATGCGGGCGCTCAACTACAAATCTGTCTCTACCGTGGCGGTGCATATCGATGGATTGATAGCCAAAGGCCAACTGATCAAACACGGCCGCTCTGCTCGCTCACTTGAGGTCGCTGGTAGTGAACCAACTCCCAAGACCGCCAAAAGCAGCAATGAACAGTGGTTGCTTGAGCAGACGATGCTGAGAATTGAACTGTATAAAGAATCTCCAAATGATGAACGTGCAGATACAGTCGAATCGTTACTCAAAACACTACAGATACTCGGATTTACTGAGGCAGAAAAACAAGCCAGAGCAGCATATACTAATTAATAACCTTTGACCAATTGCCCCATAAAGCGTAAAATTAAAATAGATTAACTAAGTAAACTAATTTAGGAGATATAGTATGAATAAGAAATCACTCATCGGCCTCATTATCGGACTTATCATTGTTGCGCTAATCGTCGTCGTGGCAGTCGCAGGACTATCAGGCTCAGAGAATGAAGACACTGACCAAGCTTCAAAATCAAACGACACCAATAGCTCATCCCAGCAGGCTTCCGATGTCACAGAAGTCACCATCAAAGACTACAAGTACATGGAAAAAGATCTAGAGGTCAAAGTTGGCACGACCGTACGCTGGACCAATGAAGATAGCGTGCCTCACTCAGTTACCGGTGATGATATAGAAAAAAGCGGACTCGATAGCCCGAATTTTGGACAAGGCGAAACATTTGAATACACATTCGATAAAGCCGGTGAATTTAGCTACTTCTGTAGCCCACATCCATACATGAAAGGCTCAGTCACGGTCACTGAATAATCATGCGCGTCTCTCTACTCGATAGCACCGTAACTAAATCTCAAATAGCCGTCATTGGGCTCTGGGTAGCGGTGTTAATCGGCGTATTTGGGGCTTGGTCCTATACTTCTCTATCGTTACTAACTGGTGGTGATTTAGCCGGAGCCCTATTATCTATTGGGCGACTACTCGGGCTATTAGCAACATTCTTTGCGCTAACGCAGTTTATGCTGATGGGGCGCATCCCGTGGATAGAGCGCACGTTTGGGCTCGATCGCCTCGCAAGCTACCATAGGTTTAATGGTTATGCGGCTATCATTTTGATAGTGCTGCATCCGATGTTTATCATCAACAGCTATGCACTTTCAGCTGATAAAAACGTACTTGCCCAGTACTGGGAAGTAATCCAGACCTATCCGTATGCCTGGCTAGCTCTTATTGCTGAGATACTATTCGTGACAGTCGTTTTGAGCTCAATATATATTGCCCGCAAGCACCTCAAATTTGAAACCTGGTATTTCGTCCATCTAATGGTGTATCTAGCTATCGTGATTGTGCCGTTTCACCAGTTCGCACTAGGTGGTAGTTTAACGGCGTATCCATTTGTCGAAAAATTTTGGTACGGTCTGTACGCATTCGTTGCATTGAACATCCTAGTATTTCGATTCCTGATCCCGTTTATCAATTTCTTTACGTATGGAGTTACCGTTTCGAAAGTCATCCGTGAGACGCCAACAACCACGTCAGTCTACATGAAATCCAGCATGTTTTCTAAACTCAAAGTTCACCCAGGTCAATTTGTTTTGGTACGGATTTTCGCCAAAAAACTGTGGTGGCAAGAGCATCCATTTTCCGTATCAAAAGTACCAGGTGGGAATGATGAACTTCGACTAACTATTCGCAATGTTGGCGACTACACGAGCGATATTGAGGGTCTGAAATCAGGTGCGAAAGTACTTTTGTCTGGACCATACGGACGATTTACCAAAGAAGTTGCTGTGACTGACAAGCGCCTCTACGTGGCCGGTGGCGTCGGCATTACGCCGCTACTTGCTATGGCGACTGAATCAGTCGGTGAGGGAGTAGATACGGTCATGCTGCACGGTAATACGACCGAAAAAGACGTCGTACTGGCAAGTGATGCTAAGAAACTAGTCAAAAAAGGCCTGAAACTCGCCTACGTTTTTAGCAAGCCAAGCAGATCGTATAAAGGCGAGACAGGTTATATCGACGTCAACAAAATAAAACGTCTTGTGCCAGACTACAAAGAGCGTGACATCTACATCTGTGGCCCACCACCAATGATGGATGGTCTGATAGAAAACCTACCTGGAGCTGGTGTTCCAGAAGAACATATCCACTTTGAGCGCTTCTCGCTGCATCCTTAGTGACCACACTTCGCACTTACACTTCTGAGCCTGAAAGCCAAGTGCGAAATGTGTAGCAGTAACAGATTGACGAAACGACTCAATATCAGTATACTTTGCTAAGTATTCAAGCTGTCTTTTGTAGCCAATACACTAATCCGGCGTAGCTCAGCGGTAGAGCGCTCGACTGTTAATCGAATGGTCGCTGGTTCGAATCCAGCCGCCGGAGCCATGAAAACTGCCAGACCATCAAGGTCTGGTATTTTTCATATCTTTGATGGGCTAGATCCGATCCAGCGACTCGCCAGCCTGTCTGGCGATAAGTCGCTGGTACGGCGTAGCGAAAAAGGAAACTCGAGCTCGCTCGTGTCCCTTTTGAGCGGAGGAGGCTTCAGCCGATATCCAGCCGCCGGAGCCAAGTATAAGCACTTCACAACCTGAAGTGTTTTTGTTTTGCGACAAAAGTGCGAAACCCGCCTTCTCGTCAAGGGAGAGCGGGTCTCGACCTCGATGGGTTAGGCGGGTGTGTGATGCGATTCTGCATCTTCGGGCTTGACCATGATGGTGGACTGGTTGAATCGTTCGATGAAGTCGTCCCAAGAAATGGGATCCTTCATTCGTACGCCGTCTGTGCGACGCCAGCCATCATCATCCATGACGCGAACCACTTGACCAGGTCGGTCTTGAATTCGCGGGTCTTTCAGCCACTCATGTGCTGACTTCATGTCTGCCATCTCATGCTCCTTAGGATAGGTGGGGAGAAGGTTGTTTGTATTATAAAATTTTTTTTATAAATTAACAACTATAGCTGGCGCTACACTTGTTGGATGAGGGCTTAGCTATATTAGCGGCTATGTTTTAAACTGTACGTCATATTTAATTATAGTTATTACTTACTTCATCGTTGTGAGCCAAGTAGATATACTTAAAACGAGGCAGAAATGCCTCGTTTTGTTATAATAAGACAATGATAAGACATACAGTCATATTTACATTTTATGAATCAACAACCCGTGAGCAGATTGATGAAGTAATCAAGCGACTAATCGAAATGGGTGAATGGCTGCAGCAAAACCTTGGTGTTACTGATTGGACTGTTGCAGAACATATTTCAGAAACATTTAGAGACGGCAGAGCCCATTTGCTTCAAGATGGTATATTCCCAAGCCTAGAAGCTATGGAAAAGCATGCTCATTCAGAAGCTCATAAACGAGTAGTTGAGTTAACTCCAAAAGTTTGTGATTGGATGACAGTGGATACGGAAATCGTCTAGAGTTGAAAAATTGTTCGCGTTTCGAAGTGAGTCCACTAGCGAAATCCAAGCATAAACACTTTTCAAAGAAGGTGTTTTTGATTTAATATGTTATCAACATGAAATTACTATTTATTTACGGACCACCGGCGTCAGGTAAGCTGACTATTGCCGAAAAGATATCTGAACGTACGGCAATACCTCTATTCCACAACCATCTATCTCGTGATTTAGTAAAAGATATTTATAAAGACAAGCTAAATGAGAATTATAAGCTCGTTGATCGTATACGATTTGACGTTTTAGATTATTGTTCAAAAAATGATACCGATCTTATCTTTACCTATGTGTATGCAGGTTCAGACGACGATGATAATGTCCGTAAATTTATAAAAACGATAGAAGATAATAATGGCGAAGTGCTTTTTATAGAGTTGAGCGCAAGTCAGGATGATTTAATTGCACGGGTAGATAATGAGTCACGCAAAAGGTATAAGAAACTGACAGACCCTGAAATCATGAAGGAAATTACACAAGATATGAGTATCTATTCAATTCCTTTTATTAAAGCTCTTAAGATAAATACGTCCTTACTTTCTTCAGACGATATAGCATCTGCAGTTATTGAAACTTACCAGTTGCAAAGTTAACGCTAAAGTTTCGAGGTACTTCCACCAGGGGGGAGCAAAGTTTAAACACTTCACAACCTGAAGTGTTTTTGTTTTGCTATACTATTATCAATGACAAATATTACATTTGTAGATGAAGACGATAAAGTTATTGGATATGGCTCTAAAGATGAAGCTATAGAAAAAGGTATAATTCACAGAATAGTAAGAGTATTCGTATTGAACTCAAAAAATGAACTACTAATTCAAAGACGTTCAGACAAAGTAAAAATACCGGGGAGATGGGATCAGTCAGCAGCTGGACATGTAGATGAGGGTGAGGTCTATTTATTTGCAGCTCTGCGTGAGGCGGAAGAAGAGGTTGGTTTACGGAATATTAACCTTGAAGAAATAGGTAGGTACTTTTCCACTGAAATTGACGACGGTATTACAAAATATCGTCGCAACGTTCTATACTCCACTACCTATAACGGTGACATCGAGATTGATCAAGATGATGTGTCCGAAGCTAAATGGATTAGACTAGATGTGCTGAAGGAATGGATGCTTAGCAAGCCAAATGAGTTTACCCAAGGATTTTTGAAAAGCTATTCGTTTTATTTGGATTACAAACGTAGATAGAATTGTTTAATTATAGTTGCTGAGTGAGTCAACTAGCTGGAGCCAAAGTATTGACATTATATATAAAAAGTGATATCATAAAATAATGAATAACCTTGATCCTGAATCTAAATTCACACCATTTGACGAAATGGTTCTTACCGGAGACTTAGTAGAAGTCGAGCTAATTGAAGATGTACGCGAGCAAAGACGCAGACTTAAGGGTCGTTTTGCTCTTGTTGCAGAACTAGGCCTTGAAGAAGTAGAGGAACCCGAAGAAGAATAACCTCTCCAGCTAGTTGCGAAGCGCTATCCAGCCGCGACATGTTATTTCTCTGTGTTTCTTGTGATTAATGATTCCATATTGCGAGAGTAATCTATTGCTGTGTCGATGATATGGACGCCTGTACTGTCTAGAGCTGTTTCGAATATATCTTTAAACTCTTCTGGCGTTCGTGCAGTGTGGCCTGTAGCGCCATAACTCTCGGCGTACAATTTGAAATCTGGGTTGCCAAATTTCATGCCGAACTCGCTGAAGCCTTCGTTAGCTTGTTTCCAGCGGATCATTTGGAACGTATGGTCGTTTAATATCACGATAACGAGGTTAAGCTTGAGACGAACAGCCGTCTCAAGCTCCTGTGAATTCATCATAAATCCACCATCTCCAACCACCGCAACCACTTTTTTGTCAGGATGGATGAGCTTGGCGGCGATAGCTGAGGGTACGCCTGCACCCATGGTCGCGAGCTCGTTGTCGAGCAGCAGCGCATTGCCGCAGTGAGCTTCGAAGTGCCGTGCAAAATATAACTTGTACATACCGTTATCGAGCGTGACGATTCCTTCACGGGGAATCGTTCTTTGCACTAGATCAACCAGGAACTGCGGCGTAATCGTAACTGATGATTCGACGGCACTTTGGAAATCATCATCTAGCTGGGCTTTATGTACTTTATGATATTCTGTGTCCCAAAGCTGACTAGTCTCGATATCATCCAAGGCTTCTTTTACCTGCCAGATTGCATTTGCGATGTCTCCGATAACTTCGACTTGTGGATAGTAAATCTCACCGACGGATGCGGGCTGAAAACCGATGTGAACTACGGTTCGGTCACTGTCCATAATAAAAGGCGGTTTTTCGACGACATCATGTCCGACATTGATGATCAGATCGGCTTCTTCGATGGTGCGATGTACATAGTCATCGCTACTGAGCGCAGCGGTGCCAGCAAATTCTGGCATGGATTCATCGATGACACCAATTCCCATCTGCGTGGTGGCAAAGGGTATGTGATATGACTCGACAAGCTCCGTGAGCATAGCAGATGTCCGTTTGCGGTTTGCGCCGGCGCCGATAACGAGAAGTGGTTTTTTGGCAGCTGTGAGTAACTCGACTGTACGAGTAATTGATTTTATTTCTGCAACTGGCCTGCGAATCTCTGGGATTGGAAGTAGGTGAGTTTGTATCTTTTCTGAGGCCACGTCCTCTGGGATTTCGATGAGTGATGCGCCTGGTCGCTCTTCTGACGCGAGGCGGAAGGCTTCACGTACAAATGATGGAGCTTGTCTGCCTTCTACGAGCGTTTTAGAGTATTTCGTTACCTGACTCATCATCGAAACGATATCAATGATCTGAAATGAACCTTGTGTACTTTCATGAATTGGTTTCTGCCCGGTAATCATTACGAGTGGTAGCGCGCCTAGCTGTGCATAGGCGGCAGCGGTCATCAAGTTTATAGCACCCGGGCCCAGCGTCGAAAGCGCAACACCGGGGCTGCCAGTCAGTCGTCCGACTGTTGCACCCATAAAGCCAGCTGCTTGTTCGTGCCTCGTGGCGATAAATTCTATAGAGGAGTCTTTAATAGCATCCATGATAGCTAGATTTTCTTCTCCAGGTACACCGAAGATATATTCTACACCTTCATTCTCTAATGCTTTTATAAATACGTGTGCGGTCGACTGTGTAATGACGTTCATACGCTTAGTATAAAGTGCTGAGTCAGGAAAAGACAGCTGAGTGAAGAAGTGTATACTTAGCTCATGACAAAGCCAATAAGTACTGCCTCATTTGAAAAAGCTACCCATAAATCATGGGAGCAGTGGATAGATGAGCTTGATCAGATGGGTGCACGTGAGATGACGCATACCGAACTGGCACGTAAATTGTACGATCAGCTTGATGGCAAGCTCGAAAATCATGGCTGGTGGGCGCAGGGTATCACCGTCGCCTATGAGCAGTATATTGGCAAACGCATACCGGGCCAGCTGGCGAACGGACTATTCGAGCTGGCAGTGTCGAAAACAATAGCAACGTCACGAGATGATTTGTTTGCAGCTGTCGTCGAATGGTTTGAGATTCAAGATGACCTCAATGGTCAAGTGGCTCTAAAACCTCGCAGTAGCGAGACTCCCAAGAGAAGTAACTGGCGCTGTGATTTCGCTGATGGTAGCAAATTTGCCGCAACAGTAGAAGGCAATGATACGAAATCAAAACTGGTACTCTCCCATACTGCTGTACCTAGCAAGCAAGAGGCAGATGGCTGGAAAGCGTTTTGGGGTATAGTTGCCCAGGATTTCTCTACAGCTTAGAACGTCTGCGTCTAATCTAGTTTGCTATAATCAACACATGTCTAAACCAGATACAGTAAACGGAGCAGTAAACCACCCCACAATTCCTGGCCGCTTCGATTACCTTTTTCGTGTATCACTCAACGCCGTTATATTTAACGATGAAGGTAAAGTTTTAGTTGTCAAAGAGGATAATCGTGATTTCTGGGACGTGCCAGGTGGTGGCATCGACCATGGTGAATCTATAAAAGATGCGCTCGCACGTGAACTTTACGAGGAAGTATCGCTTGGAGGTAACTTTACCTATGAAGTGCTGACTGTTGACGACCCTGGTCGCTTAATTTCACGCGATATACAACAGATGAGAATTGCGTTTCTGGTTAAGCCTGATAGTATGAACTTCAAGTCGGGTGATGATGGTGATGAAATCGCATTTACTGATCCACTGAATTTTAAAGATTCAGAACTAGCGGTAGAACGTAAGATCTATGAGTATAGTATGCTAGCTATCAAAAAATAAATAGTTACACTAGATGTATGAGTAAAAATAAAAATGATAATTAAACCCAAAAAACCTTTTGTTGAGACCGCACATGGAGTGCTGAAATCAGTCCTCAAGGATGAGGCTGCTGGTGGTAAGCTAATCATGCTGTTTGCCGTACTGGCACTCATCGTGGTGAATTCACCACTTCAGGATATATATAATACGTTCTGGCATCTCACATTCAGTGTCGGCTTTGATGGCATCGCGATATCACTCGACCTCCGTGAATGGGTCAATGAAGGTCTCATGGCGATATTTTTCCTGGTCGTCGGGCTTGAAATCAAAAGAGAGCTTGTTAATGGCGAGCTTAAGGATCCCAAAAAAGCCGTTCTGCCACTAGCGGCGGCAATTGGCGGAATGATTGTACCGGCATTGATCTATCTGGCATTTAACTCGGGTCCTGAGACTATTAAAGGCTGGGGGATTCCGATTGCAACTGACATTGCGTTTGCTGTCGCAGTGCTGGCATTCCTAAGTAAGCATGTGCCATTTTCGCTGAAATTATTTTTGCTGACACTAGCCATTGTCGATGATATCGGCGCTATATTTATCATCGCCCTTTTCTACGCCGAAATCATAAACTATTGGTTCCTCGCTATCTCTATACTGACAATTCTGACGCTGTGGCTGACGAGAAAATGGCTGTCAAAAAAACTGGTATTTGTCATCGTACTGATCGGTATATCACTATGGATCACGACGCACTTGTCTGGTATTCATGCCAGTATCGTCGGTGCCGCGCTCGGGCTGCTCGCCCCAGTGCCCAAATCCCCTGATACGCCATCATTTAGTAAGCGTTTAGAGAATTTTTTCTTGCCGATATCGACGTTTATCGTATTGCCGGTATTTGCCTTTGCCAACGCTGGCGTCACGCTCTCAGGCGGTACCATCGGCAACCCAGACTTCAGACCAGTGATGATCGGTATCGTCGCTGGACTGGTCATCGGAAAACTGGTTGGTATCAGCGGCGCGACCTGGCTGATGGTGAAACTCGGCTTTGCTACGCTGCCAACTGGTACAAACTGGGGTCATATAGTCGGCGTCAGCTTGATTGCCGGAATTGGCTTCACAGTGTCTATATTTATCACCGGACTGGCATTTGCAGATAATGAGCAACTGATTGAGGCAGCTAAAATCAGTGTATTTATAGCTTCGGGTCTGGCGGCTGGACTTGGATCGTTCGTTATATGGATCGCAAGTAAAAAAGCTAAGATGACTATACGAAATGAGTAAAACTGTCACTTGCAAAGATGTATTTGGGAACGAATATGAAGCAGATGTGCAAGATCTGCAGCAAAGAGTTGGTGTCTACGCCGTTATAATTAAAGAGCGCAAAATATTACTGACCAGACAATGGAACGGCTACAGTTTAGTGGGTGGTGGCGTTGATAATGGTGAAAACCTAGAGGACGCATTTACGCGAGAGGTAAAAGAAGAGACAGGACTCGAAGCAGTGCCTGGCGAGCTATTTCATCATGCGACAACGTACTTTAAAAAAGATGAAGCCTCAGTCCCATTTCAATCGTTTCAGTTTTATTTTACATGCAAATCTATTGAAGGAGAAATTAATAACGTAGGTATAACGAACAGTGAAAATAGCTACACTGATGCAGCCGCTGAATGGATAGATTTAAACACTGCTCAAGACATAAAGCTTCGTCATAGCGTTGATTTGAAGACTATTTTAACTGCGTATAATCGCAGCCGTGGTAAGGATAGTATGTAATGCCAAATATTGAAAATTTGATACGTGGTACACTAATAAAAATGGAAAGCTTAGATGATAAACTGCATGAAAAATGTGCTGTAGTTGGGGTGTCGACCAAGGAGTCTAGTAGTGCAGCTGCACACACTGCATATCGAGCATTATTTGCACTGCAGCATAGAGGTGTTGAGGGGTCGGGAATTACCGCAACTGATGGTGGCTCGCTCGTCTCAGTGCGCAAGCCGGGTATGGTGCGTGATGTGTTTCACCAAAATGACATTGATACGCTTCAAGGTAAAATCGCTGTTGGACATAACCGCTACTCAACTAACGGTGATCGACATGCTCATCTGCAGCCAACGGTGAATGATTCTATCGGTTTTGCATTAGCGCATAATGGTAATATTCCAGACACGACAGCGCTTGAGACCTATTTGCAAAAACGGGGCTATATCACGAGTCAATATAATGATTCTGAGCTGCTCGGTAATGCGATTGCGAGCAAACTGCATGGGGGTCGTGACTTCGAGGTGGCGATCTCTGAAATCAGTGCCATCACAGACGGTGCCTATGCCTGTGTCGCGACTCATGGAGGTGATTTGGTCGGTTTTCGTGACCCGAATGGCGTTCGACCATTGGAGATTGGGCGTTTTGAGGATGGAATTATTTTAGCCAGTGAAACATGCGCACTTGATACGGTTGGAGCTAAGCATATTCGGTCGGTGAAGCCAGGTGAAATCGTTATTATTCGTGACGGTGAGTTGGTGAAAACACACCAATATGCCAAAGCCGACGAGCGTTTTGATGCATTTGAGCTGGTTTATTTTGCTCGTCACGATAGCGTGATGTGTGGACAAAGGGTTGATGCGGTCAGGAGACGATTTGGCGTAGAGCTTGCCGAAATATATAAACCGAGCGCTAAAAAGAAAAACCTAATAGTGACGGCGGTTCCAGATACTTCTGTCCCGGCAGCTGAGTCATACGCTGCAGAGCTAGGTCTACAATGCACAACAGCAATCATTAAAAATCGTTATATCGGTCGTACTTTTATGCAGCCTAATCAGGCATCACGCCAAGATAACTTACGTCTAAAACATACTATGATTCCGGAGCTTATCGACGGCAAAGATATAGTGATGATTGATGATTCAATCGTGCGCGGCAACACGCTGCCGCGGCTCGTGGCGCTAGCTCGTGAGCTTGGCGCCAACTCTGTAACAGTTTTGATTGCTTCGCCCCCGATACGATACCCGGATTTTTACGGTGTCGACACACCAAGTCAGGACGAGCTGATGGCTGCTACTATGTCAGTCGAAGAGATGCGACAAGCTATCGGCGCCGATCACCTTGAATTTCTATCGGTCTCGGCAATGGTGCGAGCTATTGGTGTACCGCGTGGCCACCTAAACTTAGCATCGTTTACCGGCGAGTACCCCATCAGTATCGGCAAGAGGCAAGCACAGATACGACCATCAATAAGCGACAAATACTCAGACTAAATATTTTTGCTAGAGTACAATGGCCGCGGGATTGACGCTTTTTGAGCAAACGTATACCGTTATCGCTAAAGCTATTTCTGTTTAGATTTTGGTTTTTTGTCGATGAGTACATCTTGCTGCCATTTACTTGGCACTTTGTCGGTGCGGTGTATACAGCCGACCCAACAACAGGGACGTTTCTGGCCATCTAGGAGCTCTTCGATAGTTCGTTTGATTCGTCGTTCACGAGTGCCTGTCTGTTTGGCATTTTCAACCCAGCAGATAAATTCATTGCGGGCAATGGGAGTAATGCTATTCCATGCCTCAGCAGCTTCATTTTCAGCCAGCAAAATTTGTCGCATATCCTCCGGAAGTGAATGAACAGTTCCTAGCTTTAGTTTTTGATTTGTCATAGTCAGAGTATATCAGAGATGACTATCTAAGCTCGCTGGCGAGTTTTAATACTTGAGTGCCGTTGTCTTGTTTGATAATAATTGCCGGGTTGTCAGGACTGCCATTTCGAGCGATAAGTTTGTCTTTACTTACGATCTCTGTTCGTTCATCGCAGATCTCAGTGATTGTGCCAGAGGCGGCTTGATTGATCCATTTCCAAGATACTTTCTCTACGATGGTGTACTTATTCATAGATCTAATTATACTAAGAAATAATGAAACATGTCGCAAAAGTCGTACTCATCGATCCAGATGATAACTATCTCATGATGTGGCGCAGTGGCCATCCAACGTTTCCTGATGATCCGGATCTTCCTGGTGGAGAGGTTGAATCTGGTGAGACTTCTCTGGAGGGTGCGGTACGTGAAGTGAGCGAGGAAGCCGGCATTTTACTAGACCCTAAAGAAGTCATTCCAAGGTACTCTGGCAGTACATTTTCTGATCATGATACGGTATACGATTTGTTTGAGGCTAAGCTGGACTGCAAAGCAGAAGTTTTTATCAGCTGGGAGCATAAAGATCATCGATGGATGAGTAAAACTGATTTTCTAGCCCACGCTGAAAGCGCAATTGATACCTATATGCATATGGTTCATGAAGTGATGCAATAATCTAAAAAGGAGAACTGCTATGTATACCCGTAGAATAAACGTTCGAGGAATTATATTCAAAGACGGCAAATCTACATAATACTAGCTAGGAAGTCATAAGCCTCATTTCGCTGGTATAGTAGTTATATGGATGCATTACTAAATCAAACTATATTTTCTGATGATGGCAATAAACTATTCTGGCAAATCAGTGTTGCGCTGGCTGCAATCATCATTGTACTTACTGCTTCGCGGCTACTGAGTATAGTAGCTGGTCGAGTCGGCTACCGACTATCGCAGAGTCCCTCCGTCGCTAATCTATTCCGTACAACTGTACACCTAGTCGGAATTGTTATTACGTTATTTATCGTACTACGAATTTTTAAACTAGATGGTGTTGCATTTAGTTTGCTAGCAGGCGCAGGAGTCATTGGGTTGGTTATAGGATTTGCAGTCCAAGATATTGCCGCTAATTTTATATCTGGCGTGATACTTGTAATCTTACGCCCGTTTAGAGTTGGTTATTTGGTTGAGACGAATGATGTCTATGGTATCGTCAAACAAATTCGTCTTCGTAGTACCGAAATTCGAACACTTGATGGACAAATGGTGCACATACCAAACAAATCAATACTACTCGAAAAAGTGGTGGTCTATACTGATATTCCTTCGCGCAGGGTTAGAATATTGATTGGGGTTGATTATGATACTGTACTTGATTCCGCAAAAAAATTGGCGCAGGATACGGTTGCTCAGCTCGACAAATGCGATGAAAGACAAGCCGTGTCAGTTTATTATACTGAGTTTGCCGAGAGTAGCATCGTTATGGAGATTCAGTTCTGGACAGAATTTCACACTGAGCCGGAGTACTTAGAAGCTCGTTCTCAAGCGATAGTTGCACTTAAACAAGCGTTTGATAAAGCAGGTATCACTATACCGTATCCGATAACCACCGTCCGTGGCACTTCAAGCAAATCATCTCAGGCTTCAGCCGCAACAAGGAGACGAAGATAATGGAATATTTACGAAGTCACATTTTCAATACGTTTTGGTTTATCCCCGTTGTAATGGGTGCAGCGGCTATCGGACTCGCACAATTAATGTTGGCTATTGACATTCAGTATGACGGTCAAATAAATTTATCGCTTGCTAGTCTTGGAGCTGATGGCGGACGGGGCATACTAGTTGCCATTGCTGGGTCGGTACTCGGAGTAGCTGCGACTTCGTTCGCCATCACAATGTCGGTGCTGGCGACCGCGAGCTCTACCTATGGACCACGACTCGTTCAGAATTTTATGACCGATAGACGTAATCAAGTAATACTCGGTGCGTTCGGGGCAACATTTTTATACTGTCTAACGGTGCTTAGAGATATTCGATCTGGTCCAGATGACGGAAGTGTCTTTGTGCCGACGTTGGCCATTAACGTAGCAATTGGCCTCGCTATTTTTATGGTGTTAGCACTCGTCTATTTCATTCACCACATTGCCGACTCTGTACAGGTGGCGACGCTCGTTGATAGAGTGAGCCATAATCTCGTCTCAGCAGTAAATCGTCTCTACCCTGCGAACGAAGGAAAAAAGTCGACCAATGAAATTCCCAAGATTATCAAATCTCAAACGCAAAGAGCTACAAAATGCGGCTACGTACGATCAATTGATCTTAAAGAGCTCGTTAGTGATGCTGAAAAAAATGGTGCTCAAATAGAGCTACTGATCGAGCCAGGCGATTATGTGATAGGTGATGCACCAATAGCCCATGTGATTGGAGATAGAGAACTGACTGTGCAAGATTACCTCACCTTTTCAAATGTTCGTACGCCGTATCAAGATATACGATACGCGCTTGAGCAGCCGGTTGACATGATTATACGTGCTCTGTCGCCAAGCATGAATGACCCCTACACTGCTATCAATGCTATGCACGGGCTTAGTGCAGGCTTAGCTCTGCTGATTGATAGGGACGATAGAGAGATTGGTTTATGCGACGATCAGGATATCGTCAGGGTGATAACTAAAATAACGGACATTGATCAGATGATACGGACAGTCTACCGAACGCTGAGAAATGATGTTTCGACATCGATTGATGCGACCTTAGGGCTGATAGATATCACTGACGCGTTACTATATGATCATGAAGACAGTCAATATCGATCGCTTCTTGTAAATGAAATCACTCAGCTAGGAGTATGCGTCACTAACTCATCGCTTGATGAAGGCTCCAAACAAGACGCGGTTACGAGAGTCAAACGCTTCGTTGTTACGCATACTGAAGATTTATAGCTATCGTATTTCTTAATTACCTGCCTAAACAGTACAATAGCCTAAATGAAACAATTTTCTTTTGAAATCAAACATGCCTCCGGTAATCAGCGACTTATGCGTACGGGCATCATCCATACGCCACACGGTGATATATCAACACCAGCTTTTATTCCGGTGGCCACCAAAGCAACTGTCAAAGCTATGACGGTTGACCAGATAGAGTCTGCCGGTGCAAATGCGCTACTGGCAAATGCCTACCACCTTTATTTACAGCCAGGACATAAGCTAATAGAAAAAGCCGGTGGTCTCGGAAAATTTATGAATTACACTGGTCCGACGTTTACTGACTCAGGCGGTTTCCAAGTCTTGTCACTCGGCAGCGGCTATAAGAAGACTGTTTCGATGGATACGATAGAGAGCAGTGTTGCTAGCAAGAGTACTCGGCGAGCATTTGTCGACGACGACGGAGTAACGTTCAAATCACACATTGATGGTAGCTTACATACATTTACTCCAGAACTTTCCATGGAGATTCAGCATGGTATTGGTGCTGACGTTTGCTTTGCGTTTGATGAGCTAACTTCACTAGCTGAGCCATATGACTATCATGTTGAGGCACTCGAACGAACTCATCGATGGGCCGAGAGATCTGTTAATCGGTTTAGAGAACTGCAAACCGAGCATCAAGACCGACCATACCAAGCCTTATTTGGAGTATTGCAGGGTGCAAACGTAGAGTCACTTCGACGTGAAACTGCTACATTCATGAAGTCACAAGATTTTGATGGCTATGGAATTGGCGGAGCAATAGAAAAGTCACAGTTATATGATATCGTGCGCTGGACAACCGAGATATTGCCTGCAGATAAGCCAAAGCACCTGCTTGGCATAGGTGAGCCAGACGATATTTTTGCGGGTGTTGCCGCTGGTATTGATACCTTTGACTGTGTATCACCGACACGAGTTGCCAGAAACGGTGCGGTTTATACGTATGATGGACGATACAATCTGCGCGCAGCAATTCATTCCGCCAGTTTTACGCCACTGTGCCATGAATGTGAATGTATAGTATGCCAGCAGTATTCTCGTGCTTACATCCATCATTTACTGAGAGCAAAAGAGCGCTTGGCTGCAACATTAATTTCGTACCATAACGAGCATTTTATCTTATCACTGATGAAATCAATTCGTGATTCTATAGAAAAAGATTCATTTGATGATTTAAGAATACATTGGCTCAATCGGTACTATAAAACTAAATAGAGATATGAAACGGTGAGTAATTGTCACCTGTATCGTAGTGGTCATGACGCTCAGCTTTTTTGAGCCAGCCAACGACGCGGTAGGTTGCGGGTAGTAGGAGTATCTCAACCGCAGTTTTGAATAGCCAGCCAACGAGAATGAATATAATCATATCTCGTGCGCCAAGTATGCCACCAAATGCAACTAGTCCAAATACCAGAGTATCAAAAAATTCTCCGACGAATGTTGAGCCGATAAGACGTACCCACAACTTCTTACCTGCCATTTTTACTTTCAGCCATGAAAGAATGTAGGCATTTATGAATGATCCGACTAGATAAGCAAGTAAACTAGCCAGTACGATCCTTGGGAAAAAACCAAGAACAGCTTCGTATGCAGCTTGGTCGGTGTAGACATCAGCGCCAGGCGCGTAACGCACGATAGTAAAAGCAAACACAGCTATGGCCATGATGCCGAATCCGACCCAGATAGCGCGTCTTGCATAGGCGTATCCATATACTTCGGTCAATACGTCACCTAAGATATAGACAAGCGGAAACAGTAGTGCACCTCCATCAGTGATGATTGGGCCAATACCGATTAGTTTGGTAGCACTTAGGTTAGAAATCAAAAGGCTCGCCGCAAATGCAGCGATTATCAAATCGTAATATCTAAAATTGATTCTTTTTGGCATCTTCTGTATTTTATCATTAAATCCAGCAACGCTCATCACGGTATGTAATGAGCGTTGAGGTTCTTTCTCTAGTAGATGTAGGTGAAGCTACTGGCAGGTGCGGTTCGGTAACTGACCTTCCCAAATCCACCACCAGGGCTGCCGCGGTAGTTCATTTCAGAAACGTTCACCGTACCATCGCCATTGACGCTTTCAACGTAGGCGACGTGACCAGGTTGTTCAGCGACAGCTCCGGCTCGAGGGGATGACCCTGTTGCGATACCTTGAGCTGCTGCGTTACTGACCCATGCACCACCGTTACCAAGCATGTTTGGTAGGTCACCGCGACGCTCTTTGACATACCAGGTGCAGTAGCCTGATGCATAGGTATTGCCGGCAGACGAGCCTCGGTACGTAGATGCTGTTTGTGGAGCAGGAGCATTGACGGTTTCTTTCGGCTGGGCGGTAGCTGTTGACGGAGCATTGGTTGCTACGGGTGCTGTCGGTGCTGCTATTGCTGCAAGTGATTTACGAAATGTATCGTACCGGTTGGGAAGTTTTTCATCTTCACCCGGCACACGGACTTTGTCGCCGACATTGATAAGATCTGGACTTTCAATTTTTTTGTTGGCGTTGAACAGGCGGACGTAGGTTGTGTCGTGTTTGTCAGCAATTTTAGTCAGCGTGTCGCCTGATTCGACTTTGACGACTATCTTTTTGTCCTTTTCGTCAGTTGGTTTAGCTGCGCTGGCCTGTGTAGATACACTACCAATCGCCACAGCTAACAGGACACCGAGTGCCATCGTTGATATTCGAGCTGTCATAGTATTCTCCTTATACCCGCGTCATAGTTAATTATAAATAAGTATCTTTATTGACGGGAATGTGTTTTGGTATATTTTTAATAACCGCAAAAAACACAAATTTAAGCCTATGACGAAACGCCAAAACAGTCAAGCAATCCATGTTTTCATAAAGTTATAACAGAGGTTATAAACGATGATATATTTACTACAGTATACCAATCGTAAGCACTTTTGTATATTTTAGAAGCTTGTTTAATAGGCTTTATATAATAATTTCACGGCCCAGATTAGCGTATTGATATCAACTAGGTATTATATGCTTATGCTATAGTATCTATACATATAGATATGTGTAAGGAGTATTTCTACAATGAATGAATTTCGTTCGCAGCGACCACAGCCGCGACCATCTGGTCTTGAGCAACAAACAGCTCAGCCACAGCAGCAACCAAGACAGGTCTCGCAGCCAGTCAAACAACATCGTTCACGTAAGCCGCTATGGATAATTGCTGCAGTACTTTTGCTTGCAGTCGTCGCAGGACTAGCATTCTGGTTGATGAGCAAAGAAAGCTCTGTCTCTGCGCAAATTAACCAAGATAAATACCAAGCAGTGTTTTTTACGAATGGACAGGTATATTTCGGTAAATTGTCTCCGATCGGTGATGACTATTTCAAGCTTAAGGATGTTTACTATCTCCAGGCTGATTCAGAAAAGTCCAAAAACCCGCAAGAGACAACCAAACAAGACGCTGGTGATGTCCAGCTGATCAAACTTGGCAGCGAAATTCACGGCCCAGAAGATGAGATGACTATTAGTGAAAATCAGATGTTATTTTTTGAGAACATCAAAGATGATGGTGACGTCGGTAAATCAATTTCTGAATATCGTAAAAACCAGTAGTGCAAAACCCTAAACTACAAATACTCGCTCCATATAGGGCGAGTATTTGTAGTTATTACACGCGGTACCATTTTGTACCATCACTGAAGTAGTCTTGGCTGTACCACTGAGTAGTGATTGTATCAGTCGTAAGGTTGTCAATCTGACCAGTGTTTGGCGTGACCGTTACTGAGTTGCCTGAGTTTACTTTTTTGACTGAGATTGTCTTGCCGCTCGCATCTTCAGCGTCTGGTAGCGTCACGGTGAACGAGCCACCTGAGCTATTGGCAATCACGAAGTCCCCACCGACAGCACTATAATCGGCCGTCTTAGGAGTAACTTCACGTCTAGCAGTGTCGCAGTCATCCCAGTCGGTACCGTCGTAACAGCGGAACTGACCATCATCCGTGTTGAAATACATTGCACCAGCGACCCCAGTTGGATCACCGGCGGTGTTTTTACTATCAAGCACGAGTAGCGTGCCGGTGCTGTCTGGCGTCGGATCACCGATGTAGATGCGGTTTTCGGATGAGCTGACGGTAAACAGCGATGTGCTGGCAGCGTTTTGGACACTAAACGCATTGGTCGAATTCGTACTGTTACGGAATAATCCCGTGTCAGCTTGTACGCCGCCGCCAAATATACCAGCGCCACTGATATTGAGACTACCGGTCTGCTGTGTACCTGGGCTGGAGCCTTGTAGCTCGATGTAGTCTCCGGCTGTTGCATTGCTAATCAGGGTGTTGACTTGGCCGAGCGTGGTGAGCTCATTGTTGTTGACCGCATTGCCACCAATGACTCGACCGCTAAATTTACCAACAACTCCGGTGCCGCCGCCAACATCAAGTGTGTAGGCTGGTGTTGCACCGGTGCCGATGGCGACTCGACCACTGCCGCTGCTATTAGTGGCGGTTAATATATCAACACCGCCGCCTTGGAGGCCAATCGTATTAGCGCTTGATTTGAGGTAGCTTGTCGTATTGCTGCCGTCCCATGACAAGCCAAATACCTGGTTCTCATTCGGACTGAAGACAGCGATAGTTGGCTGGTGGGCGCCAGTTCTGGCGTCAAACACCGAAATTGCCCGCGAAGTAGCATTTGCGGTCGACGGTAATCCGAGCGCAATGATTTGTCCAAAGTTGCCAGGGTTGTACAGTGGTACATTTATTTTTGTTTGAACAGATGAACCGACTGGGGTTGTAAAGACATCGGTAGAGCTGCCAGATAACCTCAATGCACCCTGAATTTCTAGGCCTGATCCAGAGAGATTCGGTGTATTATTGCCACCGAGATTTATGCCCACACGGCTGTTTTGAGTATCAACGGTGAATAAATTATTGCCTATCTGGCTTTTTATGTTGAACGCACTAGTACTCGCGACTGTTGATTGGAGTTTAACCCCACCGGCTGGGCCGACGGCAAGTAACGGGGTGCTAGTACCGCTCGCTTTTACCTGAAGTATATCGGCTGACTGTGCGGAGGCGCCTTGGATGACGGCACCGATTTTTGAAGCACTGGCACTTTGGACGGCGATATTGGCAGTTTGTAAACTGTCAGTATTTTGGATGAAATCGCTGGCTGTTTTGCCTTCGAGGCGAGCGCTGTTGAGTGAAAATGGAGTTGAAGTCAGGCGTTTCATCGATACCATTTCGCCGTCGGCGACACAGGTGCCGGAATTGTATGTCGTACAGCTAGCACTTGAGCCAGCCACATTCATCGACAGCCACAGTGTGTCTTGGTTCCAGTCGACGCTGCTGCCGAAGGTGTTGTTGGTGCCAAGCGCGACAGAGAAGTAACCGTTTTTGACATAGACACCACTGGTGCCGCCATCGTTGATGTAGGTTTCGGTCCATTTCAGTGTGCCGCCGGGATTGCCAACAGCGGCGCCAGCACCGTTTTCGTAAATCTTGAATTGTATGTTGTAGTATCCATCATCAACAACACCTCCACTAGAGTTGAGGAGTCGTCCATTAAAGCTCAGTGTTTGGTTTATCCCTGGTGCTGCTCCAGCAACATTAGCAAAGAATAGCGTTGTAATTAACGCAACACATAGCGTAAGTAATCCTGCTGAATGCAGAATTCGCTGCTCATTAAAAATAGTGGTTAGGTGGTTCCACACGGTCATTTGTATATTTTTACACCGGTCAGGCGTTAATTTTTTGTTTCACTTGTGACGCGTGGTGGAACATCTAAAGCTTGGACTTATTCTAGCATAATCACTATAGGTAGACAATAATTTTTATCGAGATTCATGTGATCGTGGAGGTCTGTTAATCGTTCATTTTTCGACAACATTATATATAACTTAATAAGCATATGTTAGTTCGTTGTATATACATATTATTACAAGCGTTTTAAGACTAATCTATAAGCGCTATGGACAGTTTGTTCCTAAGTGCTCATGGTATACTAGACCTCAGTAGAACAGAGAAAATACGGAGCACAGAGCGTAGTGAAACTGGGAAGAACTATTTTGATCGCCACCATGGCCGCTAGCGGTTTGGTTTTTTTCTATTCACAATTAGGTAGTGCCGCTAGCGGTAGTGTCACAAGTTACGAAGCCGAGTCACCTATCAGAAATGGTACGATCGTCCAACTGAGCGGCAAAGACGCCCAGCGTGTAAAAGTAGCCACACAGTCTGAGCTACAAAATATGTTCGGTGTCGCAGTCGATCGTAATCAGCTATCAATCACGCTATCGGATAGTAAGCTCAAAAACGAAACCTTTGTAGCCGTATCGGGTACCTATACCGTACTGGTTAGCACTCAAGGGGGTACTATCAAAACTGGTGATTACGTAACGTTGTCTGCGCTTAACGGTATTGCCATGAAAGCCGGCACGGAAGAAGAAACGGTATTTGGCCGTGCTAATGGCTCGTTTGATGAACAGGACGTCACACTAGGTTCGACCACCATCAAAGACGCAGACGGTAAGACTAGCCAGAAGGTAAAGCTCGGTGTCGTCCCTGTCACCATAGATATCAAACGTAATCCGAATGAAAAAAGTACCGAGTCAAACCTACCCGATGTACTCAACCGCATCGGTAAAGAAATAGCCGAAAAAGAAGTCAGCCCAATTCGTATTTACCTCAGTATGGCCATCACTGCAATCAGTATCATTGCCGCTATCGCCATCTTATATTCCGGAGTCCGTAATAGCATGATATCTATCGGACGTAACCCGATGTCTAAAAAATCTATCTTTCGCGCCTTACTTGAGATCATCCTGACCAGCCTGCTAATTTTAATTATTGGGCTATTTGCGGTATATTTACTACTGAGACTATAACGAAAACCTAGGTGGGCAATGGGATTATTGAAACATAAAAATCGGGCTAAAAAGCCTTCAGCTGAAACGGTCGATCAGGACGTGCAGCACTATTTCGATGCCCATTTCGAGCAGCTTCGTGAGCAAGCTCAGGCTACATTTGAAGAAACCATCAATGACCGAGCAGCTAAATTCTCAGGTGATCTTGATGCGACCATAAATCGAGCTAACTCTCAGCTCAAAGAACATATTGCTACTCAGCTTAATACTCAGTTTATTGAGAACTCCAAAGCCATGAAGGAAACTGAGGATCAAGCTTTAGAATCCTTGACTCGAACGGTTCAGACAATCGAGCAGCAGCACACTCAGCTCGGTGCAGCTGCTTCTCAAGCTATCACCGATCAGGGGGGCAAACTAAACGATTCTTTTAATGAGCTGCAGTCTAAAATTGATTCCATCAAATCAGCTGGTGACCAAGCCATCGAGTCAATGAATAGAACTGCTGAGACACTTGAACAGCAGCAAAAACAACTCAGCGAAGCCATGCAAGGTGC
>Ga0115567_10001026_pt1 | contig 27923 bp, 29 predicted proteins | sample COGITO_mtgs_1204_2_FD_88679 | JGI IMG/M metagenome (GOLD analysis project Ga0115567, IMG submission 88679) | Pelagic marine microbial communities from North Sea - COGITO_mtgs_120412 | ecosystem: Environmental > Aquatic > Marine > Epipelagic | place: Germany:Helgoland, sampling site Kabeltonne... | reverse complement strand
TTGTCTTAGCAAAACACTTGTCTCGACAATAATTAACAAAGAGTTAGCAATCACTTACTCACTTAGCACCTGCTTCTTTTACTAGCTTAGCGGCGCTTAATACTAATTCAGCTGAAGGTCTTACTTTAAAGTTAGGATTAACGTAGCTAAACACGATCTGACCTTCGGTATTGGTAATGAAAATAGCTGGTGCGGGCAGCACGGCACGATCAGATTCATCCGCACTTAAGTCAATATTCATGCGGTCTTTATATAAGGCGCGAGTATCTGAAGGGACGTAAAAACCAATACCAAAGGCTTTGATTGCACTTAAGCTTTCGTCTGAAATGAGCTGTGCCGCAAACTCTGTTTTAAGTTTCTGAGCCTGCAGCTTTTCAACACTTTCTGGGGAAATAGCTAATATTTGATAGCCTTCTGCTACAAGGTCTTTTTCAATATTTTTAAGCTCTGCTAACTGGCGAGAACAATAAGGGCACCAGCCACCACGATAAAATACAATAACGCTAGGCTTTTGCATAAGTAAGGCTTGTAAGCTAACGGGCGAACCGTCGGCTGTTTTGACCGTAACATTAGGAACGGTTGTTCCATTCAGTAAAGGTGTTACGTCTTCAGCTTTTTCTCTAATTTGTGTTCTGTCGATGGCAAATACGTTTAGTGAAAATACGCTTACCAGCGCAATTATCAGCAGCTTTTTCATAAGGTGTCCCTAATTAGTTTTTATTGTGAACTGACTAAGACCTAAAGTGCTAGTGAAAACTTTCAACATTCACGCCTATTTATGCGCATTATTTTAAGTACTCGGCTGCGGAATATTGCAGCGTTTGCCACCACAAGTCGCTAGCCACTATTTCACCCTCGCTATTGATTTTGGGAAACGGCAAACCACGTTTAATACATTCTCTATGTAAAACCGGAAAGCCGCCTTCAAACAATATTTTTTGCGCTTCAGATTCACACAGCAAACTTTGTTCGTACATACCTGCGTTGCTGCGCTGGCGCTGAGCCTCGTACAAAATAGTCGCAGCTGCAACCGACACGTTCAGCGACTGCACCATGCCAACCATAGGGATAACTATCGATTGGTCGCACATTGCAATGGCTTGTTCGGTTGCGCCATCCTTTTCTTGCCCCAATACAATCGCCGTTGGCTTGGTGTAATCTATTTCTCTAAAATCGACCGCACTCTCATCTAAATGGGTAACCAATAGCTGCATCTTCTGCGATTTAAGGTAGGAAATAGCCCGTTCGGTGCTGGTATGCTGTTGAACATCAACCCAAATTTGGCTACCTAACGAAGTCCCTTTTCGAAGTGAGTCGTTTTCTGCCCACACAGCGTGAATACGATGCACACCAACCGCGTCGGCCGAGCGAATTATGGCCGATACGTTGTGTGGTTTATGCACCTCTTCAAGCAGTAAGGTTAAATCAGGTTGTCGTTTTGATAATAAACTTCTTATTTTGCGATAACGTGCCATCGACATAGATTGTAAATGCGACATTTATTCAGGCAATACCATTACAGCGTCTATTTCAATTTGTGCGCCTTTAGGCAAAGCACTCACTTGCACCGCCGCCCTTGCTGGATATGGTTGGTCAAAATAGCGCGCCATCACCTCATTTACTTTTGCGAACTGCCCTAAATCGGTTAAAAATATGTTCACTTTAACTAAATTAGCAGTTGTGCCTCCGGCTGCATTTACAACCGCTTTTATATTTTCGAATACCTGTACCGCTTGTGCTTCAAAATCTTCTGAAACCATCTCCATGGTGTTCGGTACTAAAGGAATTTGACCAGACAAATAGACAGTATTGCCTGCTTTTACCGCTTGACTGTAAGTGCCTATCGCCGCTGGCGCTTGACTGGTTTGAATAACTGATTTGGACATAATATCGATTCCTAGTATGCTTGATTATGATGCTTACCGTTTCGTAAATCGTTCAATAATAAGCTGTTAAGTGATAATTCGACCGGCAGCTCAACCCGCGGTCGACTCATAAACCGTTAGTATAACGTAAAAGCCAAAGGCCCCGCCATTATCATAGCGTCACTATGTAAATATTTCCGATGAAACTTTGTTTACCTTCTGAATGTTCACACCGACATTATCTGCGCTGTAAAAAAAATAGTTAAGTAACTGATTAAAAATAATATTTAAGCTTCATCCGTTGGGTATAATTTTTGCAGCGTGACAAAATATCGGGGATTGCTTATCCTAGAAACAAATGTAATCGTTAATAGCGTTTAGGAGTGAATTTTGTTTATTGTTAAATATTATGTGCTGGGAGCAGTTGCAGCATTTATCGGCGGATTCATAACCTCTACTTGGTACTTCACTGCTATATTTGTATGGTTAGGCTTGTCGTTGAGCATGGTTTCCTTGGCCTATTTAACTGATAAGCCGCAAATATTTAGAAAGAAGCAAAACGGCGCTATTCCTGTTTACATTCGTTGGTTATTTATTCCGTTTTTGGTAGGTGCACAATTATACAACGCTTGGGCTCGCAAAAATGATTCGGTCCCCCCAATACAAGAAATCCTACCCGACCTCTATTTGGCCTGTCGTCTTTTTCCTTCCGATGTAGATAGTCTGAAGCAAGAAAATATTGCTGCTATATTAGATGCGACCGCTGAATTCAGCGGTCTTAATTGGAGCGCCGAAGATAACAATTTACATTATCTAAACGTGCCAATTCTTGATCACAAGACACCACATAAAAACGATTTGTTAATAGCGGTTAATTGGATCCGCAATAACATTGAAAATGGAAGAGGTGTTGTTGTCCACTGTGCTTTAGGTCGCGGGCGTTCGGTATTAATTGTTGCCGCTTACCTTTTAGCAAGTAAGCACGCAAAAGACATCGATGAAGCCCTGCAAATGATTAACCAAGTTAGAGGCACTGCTAAATTAAATAGTTACCAATATAAGAAATTAAAGAAAATTCATGAAGACGGCGAGCTTAACAATCGCAAATCGCTCTTGTTAATTGCTAATCCAATTTCGGGAGGCGGAAAATGGGATGCAGCCAAACAAGAAGTTGAACAGCTTTTGTCAATTAACTACAAGCTTGATATACACCTTACATCAACATCTATAGGAGCGGCAGAGTTAGTCGACAAATATAAACGAGAGGATCATTTCGCAGTTGTTGCATGCGGAGGCGACGGTACCGTTAACGAAGTAGCAAAACGGTTAGTCGACACCAATATACCACTGGGAATAATCCCTCTTGGCACAACTAACGCACTAGCTCACGTGCTGTTTGGAAATGGTACAAAATTAACGCCAATAACAACCGCTTGTGATGTGATTAACAATGGTGGAGTTTGCCAAATAGATACCGCTACATGCAACGACGATATCATGCTACTAGTAGCTGGGCTCGGCTTTGAACAACGCATGATTACCGATGCAAACCGAGAGGTGAAGGACGAAAAAGGGCAATTTGCTTATGTGCAGGCGCTGGCGTCTGCGATGATTGATAACGAGTCAACTATTTATTCTGTTGAAATTGATGGAGGGGAACCCGTGCCTACCAGTGCAAGTAGCCTTGTTATTGCCAACTCTTCTCCTTTTTCAACCATTTTGGCGCAAGGCAACGGTGAACCAAACCCATACGACGGTTTATTAGACATGACTATTGTTGATTCAAAAGAATCGCTGGTGGTGCCAATTGCCTCTTTAGGCTTAAAGTCGGTGACAAAAACCTGGCTAGAGAATGAGCAAGTGCAAGGCATTGAATATAAAACAGTCAAGCAGGTGGTGGTGAGCAGTGAAACTCCACTGGATTATGTTGTTGACGGCGAAACTAGACGAAGCAAACATATTGATATTCGGGTAAAGCCTGAATCTCTGAACGTCATTTGTATTAACTCAGCGTGTTAAATAGATTTATCTATGCAATTAAATACATCGTGCAGTAGTTTTGGGTTTAATAGATATCGACAAGCCGACAAAACCCTAACCTTAGTGCCAAATATGTGTATGATCTAGCAAATCATTGCATGTTTCATTAGGACTAAACGCGTATGTTTAACAAATTCGCCCTCCTTACCCTCAAAGGACTATTTACTGTACTTCCATTTGCTCTCACGCTCTATTTGCTAGTGTGGTTAGCAATTAGCGCTGAAAACCTTCTATCTCCTTACATACCCGTTCAATATTACTTCCCAGGCTTGGGTCTTGTTACCATAATAGTAGTATTGGCGACTATTGGTGTATTCGTAAATGCCTACATTGTTAAGTTGTTTATTCTTGCAGGTCACAATCTAATAGGTCGTGTGCCGGTTGTAAAAACCTTATTTGGAGCTATTCAAGATGCAGTTGAGTTGTTTCAAATTAAGAAAGATCAAGGGACAAAAAAAGCAGTAGCCGTTGAAATTTCAGATGGGATAAAACTAATTGGATTCGTTACCAACGACAAAGTGGCTAAGGTGCTATTTCCCGATCAAGACAAAGTGGCGGTCTATATGCCATTAAGTTATCAAATTGGTGGGTATACTCTATATATTGAGCCATCTAAAATTACAGACTTAAATATAGATGTTGCAACTGCAATGCGAATAGCAGTAACGGGAGGTAACTCAATAACAGAACAAAATGAGCAGGTAGCAGAGAAAGTTTCGTAAGACTGTAAATTATTACTTGGATATTTTATGGTCACAAAAAAAGCCACCCCGCTTTGGAGTGGCTTTGTGAACTCTACTCTATGTTGTTCTTAAACGTATTTTACTCGTGCGGTTAAATTAAATATAAGGTAATAGAGTGAATTCCTATTTTGTACAATTAAGACTAACTGTCGGTTGACATTTTTAATGCCTTCATCTCGTCATGCAATGACTGAGCAGAAGCGCGTACAGTGCGAAGTGTAGTCATTGCTACTGTTGGCTGTTCTTCTTCCATTGCATCATCTAGCGCTTCTAACACTTTATCTTCAACTTCTTCAAGCTGACTTACGTAAGTATGATCTGTATCGCTCGTAATAGCGCCGGCAAACTTAGTATACATCTTGCGAGCATCCACTAGCCACGATGAACCAGTTTCACGTTCACCTTGCTCTGAAACGGCTAAAGGCTGCAGCTTTTCTATTGCATCTTCCTTGCTAACTATCATATTGCGAAAAGTTGATTTTAAACTGTCGTTTTCAACTTTCTCTATCGCTTCCTTATAAAAGTCGACTCCCGCTTTCATTACCTGAATCACATCAGTTACTTTTTCAACGTGTGCATTTTGATTACTCATAATTACTCCTGTATCAAGTTTGATAAAAACCAGCGTATTCGGCTGCTTCATTCTGGTCAGTGATAAGATTGCAAATAAGATACCAACAGTTAAGCCATTGATTTAAATAAAATATATCTACACTGCCAGCTAATCACTACTGTATAATATTTCAGTTTTACAAATTCTTTTACAAATTTACATGCCTATTATTGATGTATCGCAACAGTCTCTGTATCTTTTAATTCCGCTAACACGTCTTGTTTCGAAAATTTAGTGTCGGCGGTGTCGATGATAAGGGTCCACTCCTGTTCGTTTTTATGTTCAGCAACACTTATATTGACTTGGTCATGCTGCGGTTTCAGTGAAAGCAAGCCAGCTAAAAATAAACCAATAAACAAACCAGGGCTTATCAAAGCAATATAAGTAAACATAGGATTTTGCGAGGTAAAAGCAGGACCAAACTCAACTAAAATAAACGCTAAGCCCATGCCTACGAGGACACCACCGAAGCCAAAAGCAAGGTGCAAATTCCACATCGACTTTCCGATAGCTTTGCTATTACCCCCAAGTTTCTCGCTAGTATGTGCATCAGAGGGCGATATTACTTCGACATTTTGCTCAGAAATCCCGAGTTTTTTAAAAACAATAGTTTTAGATCGTTCGAGATCTTCTTGCGTATTGTAAATAGCGGCTATTCTGCTTTCACCTAAGTTATTGACAATGTCCAACATAGTATCCACCTAGCTCGCTTTCATTTCTTCTGTGTAGTTTTGTGCAAGCTCTTCCTTTTCGGTTTCGGAAAGTACTTTGCCTGCCTGCTGGAAGAACTCTTCTTCTTCTTCGGCTAAATGATGTTCGACTTTGTCCGCTAGTTCTTTCATCACGTTGAGCCAATCTGGAGCATCCATAGGTGTGTTATCCAACTTTTCGATCAGCTTATCCATTTGATGATGCTCGGCAATACCATGGCGAGACATCCCGATCGTGTTGTCCGACTCCATAAGTGGACTGTAGAAATGACGTTCTTCCGCTATTGCATGGGATTCCAATTCATCTTTCAATTGCTGAAAAAAATCAGCCCGCACATTTGATTCACCGTTTGTGTCTAAAAGTAGCTTAATCAATGCTCGTTGTTTGTCGTGATCTCTTCTAATTGCTTCAAAAATTTTCATTTAAATCGCTCCTGCTAGGGTTTTTACCTAAATATTAATGATCTTCGGTTTGTTGGTGTTTAGTGAGATATTGATTCATTCTCTCGGACGCCTTAAAGATTTCATCCCTCGATTGAGCTATAATAGAAGTGACGAATAATGTTTGCGCACGCTCTTTTAAATCGTCTAGTAAATCTAAATTACGCAGTTCATGGTGCTTTATCTGCTCTAATAGGCGCAAGGGATCGTCATCTAAAAGCGCTAAACATTCGGTGTAAAGCTTCCGAAGCTCGCCAGAGATTGTGCCACTATCAATAGGTACCGCGCCGCGAGAAACTAATAGATTTTTAATTTTCTCTTTGAAGACTCCTCTTTCTGCAGCGTATTCAACAAAAATGGTATTTATACCCTCATGCTCAACCAGTTTTTCAGCCTGCTCAAAAAAGTTTTTACTATCAACCAGTATGGCTAAAAGCTCGTTAAGTACATTGTTATCCAAATTCTTTTGTGAAATTGTGGTGTTACTAAGTGCACTTGCTATAAACGCATCCATTGTAAACTCCTAATGTCACTACTACTGGAAGTATCAAACGTGACAGTATTATAATGCCGACACTTTTTAGTGGACATTTTAAGAATACAAGTTCTATGCCATAGCAGGTTTTCGCATAAGTGATTGTTATTGTGTAAAATTTTCAACGGGCATTGTTTTTATAACCGCAATTTCGAAGTTTTTTGTAAATAAGTTGGGTAAATTTTACATGTAGAAATGAGTTACTCAGCGCTTGTGTGTTGTTCAGGATTTACTGATCAACGTAACTAAGTCACCTTTATCTACTGGCTTTAATAGGTGCTTATGAATGGGGTATTTACGCAGCAAGTCAGCAGATGGCTGACTACCGCTTAGAATGGTTAGTTTACCAGAAAATGGCTTCACGTTTAGTTCTGCAAGCATTGCTTCACCCGACATATCGGGTAGGCCTAAATCGAGTAAATGAAAGTCGATATCGAGATTATTAGCCGCCACACTAAGCGCCTGCGTGGCGGTATTTGAATGCGTTACTCTGCATCCAATATTTTCTAAAAGTATCGTCATTATGACCGCCGCATCATCGTCATCTTCAACCAAATGGATGTGCTGTTGACTGACCGTATGTTGAGTGGGTTGAGGCGCTTGCTGGTGAGCACTAATATTTGTAACATCATCAGCGGTATTGTGGGGTAGATGAAGGTCAAGCAGTCGCCATAACTCTTGTTTGTCGATAGGCTTTGACACTAAACCGTCAAAGCCAACTTGAATTAACTCTTCATCAAGTCCTTTCTGGGTAGCAGCGGTCATAGCAATAATTTTCATCTGTTCCAAATTAGGCATATCTTTACGTATTTTTGTGACCGCTTTCTTACCTGGTAATACAGGCATGTGTAAATCCATTAGCACCAAATCGAAGCGCTGATTATTATCTAATCCCGCTTCAATTTTAGTTATGGCTTGGTGACCATGGCTGGCAAATTCCACGTCAACACCGGTTTGACTAACAAAATGACCTACTAAATGCCGTATTTCAAATACATCGTCAACAATTAATACGCTTCCATGAAATTGTGGTGTTAACGCGGGGGCAGCAGAATTTGCGGTATAGTCAAAGTGATAGTCGATTAGACAATCTTTATTAAAGGAAACAGGTAAAGTAAGTGTAAAAGTAGAGCCTTCACCTAGGGTCGATGTTACATTCAACTCTCCTTTCATTTGTTTTACAATCTCAGCAGTAATGGCCAAGCCAAGGCCTGCTCCGCCAGCTTTTCGATTAGTAACATCTTCAATTTGTGTAAATGGCGCGAATATATCTTTTATTTGGCTAGGTTTCATACCGGTGCCAGTATCTTCAATACAGATCTCAATAAAGTTCATATTTTGCGCGTGCTTCAGCGCCATTGAAATTGTAACGCCCCCTGAGTCAGTAAACTTAATTGCGTTGCCAATTATATTGACCAACACTTGTTTGAATCGCATATCGTCAAGGCTAATATACTGTGGCAGTAAAGTAAGACCAGTAAAGTCTAAGCTCAAACCTTTGTCGATAGCTGAGACAGACACCAACGAACTGACTTCAATCATTACTTGCTGTAAGTCAGTCTCTTTAAGCCTCAACTCAAATTTTCCAGCCGCTATTTTAGATAAATCTAACACGTCATTGAGTAAGCCCAGCAGATGCTGACCATTGTTTTGAATAATATTTAATTCTTTGAATAAGGGCGTCGCTTTTCGATTTTCTAATAGCAGTGATGTATAACCTAGAATAGAGGTCAAAGGCGTACGAAGTTCATGACTTAAGTGGGCAATAAATTTGTCTTTTGCAATGCTTTCTGCCTGCATTTCGCGGCTCGCCGAGCGGGCAAACTCTAGCTCTTTTCGAGATATGGCATAGCGAATTGATTTTTCGAAAATGTCATCATCAATTGCCGACTTCATTACGTAATCTTGTGCACCTTTTCGAATTGCTTCTCGCGCAATCGCCTCGTCGCTCTGGCCAGTTAGCATAACGATAGGTGTTGCGAGTGCGTCGAGCTGAACTGCTGTTAATATTTCTAAGCCGTTGTAGCCACTTAAAGAATGGTCAAGTATACACAGGTCAAACGTGCGATTTCGCAAAAAATCCACAGCATGGCGTTTTAAATGGCAAGTAACAAACTCGCAGTCTGGATGCACGAACTCTTCTAGCCGACCTTGTATTAAAAATAAGTCGTCTTCGTCATCATCAATTATTAAAACCGCTTTCACTTCATGCATCGGGATATTTTCGCTTTGATAAACTATTATTTCTTGTTGACAGGAGCAAGGTGTACCGCTTCAGGCACAAGCGCTTTACTGAACCAATAATCACTGAAACTCTTCATCATTTCAACCATGGATTCAAAGTCTGTCGGCTTGACTAAGTAAGAAGAAGCCCCAAATCGGTAGCTTTCGGCAACGTCAAAATCGTTCTTACTCGTGCTTAATACTACTACCGGAATAAGCGATAATTCTGGATCTGTTTTTAATTCTTTTAAAGTTTCACGACCATCAAGGATGGGCATATTCAAATCTAGCAATATTACCCGTGGCAAGGTGTTTAGCTTATCGTTGGCGTACACACCTTGGTTTCGTAAGTAATCTAGCAATTCGCGCCCATTGTTAACAGTGTGACACTTATAGTTGATGCCTGCCGCTTCCATAGCATCTTGTGCTAGTAGCCTATCGTCTTCGTCATCGTCGGCCATTACTAAGGTATAAGGAATATTTTGCATTTATAGCCTCCCAGCTAACACTTTTAAATTGTGTTCCAAAATTAGCTATTACTGACCAACTTACCATCAGCTAATTATTGCTTTGGTTTCGGTGTTTGCCATTTCAAGCGCATTTATTATACGATTATTTGCTGGCAAGCTAAATGAGAATGTTGCTCCTTCCCCAGCTTTCCCCAAAGCAACGATAGTACCATTATGTCTCTCAACAATTCGCCGACAAATTGCCAAACCTATACCCGTGCCTTTAAAGCTTTCGCGGCTGTGTAAACGCTGGAAAGGTGCGAAAATTTTATCAGCATATTCTTGCTCAAATCCAATACCGTTGTCTTTAACACTGATGGAATACCAATTGCTCAGATCAGCTAACTCAACTGGCATTTCACTTACTGTTTTCACCGCGCTGATATCGATTTGAGTGTCTACTTGGTCTTTGGAGAACTTAATGGCGTTTGCAACTAAATTGAAAAGTAGTTGACGCATTTGCAATGGATCAGCTTGAACTATAGGTAACTTTTCACAATTAATTTGTGCATCCGATTCATCAATGAGAACACTTAAATCCTCTAAACAATGCTCGATAACAACATTCAGGTCAACGTTTTGGAAAGGTTTACCGCGAGAGTTTATGCGAGAAAACTCAAGTAAATCACTGATAAGTGTGCTCATACGAGTAGCTGCAGAACGCATCCTTTTCAAATAATCGACTTGTTTATCATCTAAGTTTTCACCAGCGCGTATCAACCTATCACCAAACGCCATTATTTTACGCAAGGGTTCTTGCAAATCATGAGATGCAACGAAGGCAAAGTCTTCTAACTCGCGGTTACTTCGTTTCAATTCCTCCGAAAATATAGAAAGTTCCTCAGTTCGTTCTTGAACTGCCTGCTGTAGATAAACATTTTGATTTTCAATATCAAGATGATGATTTTCTTGATTGCGTATATTAAGCCGCGCCATAAAGTACAAGCCAACCACCAGCAACAAACCGGTTATAAATGAGACAAAACCATTCGTATTGGCCTGAGAAGTCACCTTCTGCAATTTAGCTATCTGTTTGTTACGCTCATTACTTTCGTTCTTTTTTGCTAACTGAAATAAATTGTGAATATTAGAATAAACTTGACGATCTTCATATGTTTCAACAACATCAATGGCAATTTTAAACTTACCTTGCTTGGCTTGCTCCACCGTTCTTGTCAACATATCTGTTTTAATCTTAACCAGTGGAACCAGCTTTTGAATTAATGCTTCCTGACCTGCCACTTCTGATGTAAGCGTAATAGCAATAGCCGAGTATTTTTCGATTCGCTGTATAGCCGATGCATAATTTCGTAAATACACATCGTTTTCGGTAAGCAAAAAACCTCTCTGCCCAGACTCTGCGGTTAACAAGCTTAATTGAAGTTCTTGTAAAGCCTTAATTACTTCACCTGAACCCGTAATGTTTGCTTGCAGCCCTGTGAGTTCCATAACCGTTATGCGGCTTAAATAGGTATTACCGCCAATTAGAAGTAAGCATAAAACAGATATTATCACCCAATTGCGATTAGCATGTTTTGAAAAGGGTAAATTTCCTACTTCGTTGACTGTCAGTTTTTTACTTGTCACTTTTAACTCTATTGAGGTAGCGAGTCATCGCCTACCGATAAATCTTGTAACATGCTGCTGCACGCTTTAGCGTTCTCAATAATTTTGGCCGCCGCCACAAGAATTTTGGCGTTTTCAGGACTATTTTCTGCCAGCATTTTTATGAGTTCGGCTTGCATACTAATACCATTTAAAGGCTTGCGCATCTCGTGTATTTGCTTATCTAACTTTTCGTTACTCATGTTCGCCTCTGCCGCGTTGTTCTACCTGTCTAAATTTCTTCTCCATATGCATGAAGTCGGTTGTAGAGTGTTTTTGTGCTGATACCAAGCATCTCGGCAGCATTTGTTTTATTACCGGAAACTTCATCTAATGTCGCATAAATGAGCTCTTTTTCAACTTCTTCAATTGTTTTGCCGGCCGAAAGTGAATTTGCAGCTTGTTTTCTCTGTGAAAAAGGTGAAGCAAAGGTGCTTGGCAACTCTAGTTCGCCTGTTCCTGGTTCACTCATAATAAACGCACGGTGTAACATATGTCTTAGTTCGCGCACATTGCCGGGCCAGTCGTGGCTTAGCAACCTTTCAATTTGAGATTTTGTTAATTTAAACTTTTCGCCATGCTCAATATTTAACTGCGCAACAAAAGAACCCGCTATTAATGGAATATCTTCAACGCGATTGCGCAGTGGCGGTATTTCTATTGGAAATACCGCTAATCTGAAATAGATGTCTTCTCGGAGTATGTTTTCAGACGCAATTTCGTTGAGCGTTCTATTTGTCGCGCTGATTACTCGGCAGTTGACCAGATGCTCCTTGGTTCCTCCAAGCCTATTAACGCGTTTTGTTTCAAGCACTCGTAACAAATTTGCCTGCATATCGAGTGACATTTCCGTGACTTCATCTAAAAATAAAGTTCCGTTATTCGCTCGTTCGAACACGCCTAATTTCTGCGCCACGGCGCCCGTAAAAGCACCTTTTTCATGGCCAAACAATTCGCTGCCAATCAGTTCTTTAGAGAGCCCACCGCAGTTAGTGGCAATTAAATCACCATCGGGTGATGAAGCGTTATGAATGGCTCGGGCAACGAGCTCTTTACCCACACCACTTTCGCCCATAATCATCACGTTAGCCTTACTTTTTGCTACACGCTCTATCATTTTGTACAAAGTTTGCATTACCGTCGACTCACCTATTAAGCAGTCGAAATGTTCAGTAGCTTTCGATGAGGCCCCGGCGCCAACCTTGCTTGGTTTTCTTTTAGGATTAAGCACCGACTCAAGGTCTTCGCGCTCAATAGGCTTCATTAAATAATTTACGCTTGGACCAGCAATGTGATTAATTGCGCTTTTTATTTTCGGGTTACCCGTTATGAAGGTAACCTTGGGCATAGGCGTTTCTTTTTGCTGTAAATGCTCGAAAACATTTAAACCGCTGCCATCGGGTAACATATAGTCGATGAGTAGATGATCAAACTCATTGGTTTCCATCCACTGCTTAGCTTCCTCAACCGAGTCGGCTACTGACACCATGTGTCCTAAATGCTCTATAATATGAGTAGCTACTTCGGTAAACTCAAGGTCGTCATCGATTAACAATATAGACTTCAAAGTCGTAATCCTTTTATGTACTAGGCACCTGCCTAGGATTCCTGCCGCCACCGCCCTTAAAAAGGCAATGAGTAATTCGCGAAGAAACAGTGTAAACCTTACCGCTTATTGGGATCTAGCTATTTTGTTGCAAAAAATTTACTTTTAATTTCATATGCTTAATATTTGGCCCAGTTTGTGCTGCCCCACAAATAAATATGCTCTTTTATTCAGCAACCGTGTCAAAAATTGGAGAACGCTATGAAGTCAAGTTTCCTAATATTAATACTCGCTATCGTGGTAATAGGCGCACTTGGCATGTTAAATATGCTCCAGTTGCCACCCTTGTTATTGTTTGCCGCAGCTTTTGGATTAGCGATGATTGCATTACTGATATTTTTCGTCGTTGCCGCTAAAACTAAAGGTAATTCTCACGAATAAGTTTACGTATTCACCCGACTAATTAACGAATGGTAGATATATATTACCGCAAATATTCCCAAAGCTGGTCGTAGATTCACCTATGTCGACCTTTTAAACAATTTAATTCTTTCTAGCTTATTAGATTTTTGGCATAAAAAAAGCCTTTCACAAGGAAAGGCTTATTAAAATCGTCTAATTAACAATCTTTATCTTCTGCGTCTACCGCTTCTTTCGTGTCTTCACATGCATCTTCAACTGCATTTCCTGCATCAGTAACCACTTTATCGAATTCTTCGCCAGCATCTTCTGCTGGACCGTCTGAACAAGCAGCTAAAGATAGAACAAAAAAGGCGCTGAACATTAATGCGGTGATTTTTTTCATTGTAATTTTCATATTATTTTTCCTTGAAAGTTATTGTGTTAAAATTTAATTTTGTCGCGTAGCGTTTCAAGCTACATGTTTGGTTTTTTGCCCTTTAAAGCACCCGCTATTAATGAAATGACTAATAGAGCTAAAAAGACGAAAAACAAAATTTGTGCGATTGATGTTGCAGCCCCCGCAATACCGCCAAAACCAAAAACTGCCGCGATAATTGCTACTATAAAAAAAGTGATTGCCCAGCCTAACATGATTAACACTCCTGTGAATAAAAACTTACGTTTTGAGTGAATGCTAAACGTGCCACATCAACTCGCTTAATTCACCATAATGCGAATTCAATGCCACACTCTATACAGCTGATTTTTATCATAATTTTAGATAGGCCTTACACTTTCGTTGAACTAGTGAGAAGTTTTTACACCCTCACAAGAAAGTTTTACCTAACAAGGAAACGAACTAATCTGATTTACTAAACTTGCTTTCAGCTAATTACTTTGCGCTTTGTTTTACTTTGACTATGTCTCGACACCCGAACTAATTCAGGCAAGGTACGAATTTTTCGCATAACGGTAGCAAAATGAATACGATTTCGGGTGGTAAGCTCTATGTCCACTAATAAATTATTATCTTCCCTGTCGTGAGTTTGCAAATTCACGATGGATGAATTGCAAGACGCAATGGCGGTTGTCAACGATGCTAAAGTACCCTGCTGATTGAGAGCCTCCACTCTAACAGACACCCTGAAGTCACCGTGCGCATCGTTAGCCCAAAGCATAGGAAGTACTCGTTGGGGTTCTTCTCGAGAGAGTTTTCGGATATTGGTGCAGCCAGTTTGGTGGATTACTACGCCGCGGCCAGGATTTAGTATTGCCACAATTGCGTCATCGGGAATGGGGTGGCAACATCTTGAGAAATGTACCATTAGGCCTTCCGTTCCGCGTATAGCGACAGTACTTTTCTTCTCTGGAATTTCGGTGTTATCACCTACCATACGCCGCGCAATCATTGCGCTAATTTCATTACCCATACCAATATTAGCCAACAACTCTTCAAAGCTACTGTACTTTGTTTCTGCAACCACTCTGTCAATTTCGCTTTGCTCAATTTCATCAAGCTTTATAGTCCCTAATGCATGCCGCAGTAGGCGATTACCCATGTTTGTTGCGTCGTTAGCGTGCTGGCGCTTTAAGAAATGCCGAATATTTGACCGCGCTTTGGCGCTTACCACAAAATTCAGCCAGTTAGCATTAGGTTTAGCGCGTGGAGAAGTAATAACTTCAATGCTCTGCCCGTTCTCAAGCGGTGAACTAAGCGGATAGTTGCGATGATCAACACGCGCGCCTACGCAAGTATTACCTACGTCAGAATGCACAGCATAAGCAAAGTCTACAGCGGTGGCTCCAGTAGGTAGCTCTATAATTTTCCCTTTAGGCGTAAATACATAAATTTCATCTGGAAAAAGGTCAGACTTAACTGTCTCAATAAATTCAACCGACGTACTAGCGCTTTGCTGCAATTCTAATAGCGATTGAATCCACTGATTTGCTCGCGCTTGGGAACTGTTGTCGGTCTCGCCATTTTCTTTATACACCCAATGGGCGGCAACGCCTTTGTCTGCCAAATAGTCCATTTCTTCAGTACGAATTTGCACTTCAACTGGGATTCCATGCGAGCCTTTCAACGAAGTGTGCAAAGATTGATAACCATTACTGCGCGGAATAGCGATATAGTCTTTAAATCGATTTTCAATTGGCTTATACATACCGTGCATGGCGCCTAAAACCCGATAGCAATTATCTATGGTGTCAACCACTATTCTAAAGCCATATATGTCCATGACTTCTTTAAATGACAATTCTTTACTACGCATTTTTCGGTAAATAGAATACAAATGTTTTTCACGCCCTAATACTCGACCACCAATTTTATATTCTACTAACTTGTTGGTTAGGTCGAGTTGAGTGCGTTCGATTACTTCTTTGCGATTCCCTCGCGCTTGAGTGACCGCACTTTTCAGCGCCCTGTGCCGCATAGGATACATTGCTTGGAAGCCAAGATCTTCAAGTTCGTTTTTAATATCATGAATACCCAACCTATGTGCTAAGGGAGCATAAATTTCAAGGGTTTCTAAGGCTATGCGGCGGCGCTTTTCTGGTCTCAATGACCCTAAGGTGCGCATATTGTGGGTTCTATCTGAAAGCTTGATCAAAATAACCCGAATATCTTTAACCATTGCCATTAGCATTTTACGAAAATTCTCGGCTTGGGCTTCTTGTTTCGAACTAAATTTGAGTTTGTCTAATTTACTAACGCCTTCAACCAACTCGGCTACAGTGTCACCAAAAGCAAGGCTTAGGTCTTCTTTGTTGTATTCAGTATCTTCAATAACATCGTGCAATAAAGCCGCCATCAGCGTTTCATGGTCAAGCTTCATATCGGCTAGAATACTGCTAACGGCTACGGGATGAGTGATGTAAGGATCGCCGCTTGAGCGAGTTTGACCTTCGTGAGCATCACGGGCAAGAATATAAGCAGCGCGCACATAGTCGACCTGCTGTTTTGGCAGGTACTTACTAATTTTTGCTTGTAAGCCTTCAAATAAATACACGTAAGCTTGTAACCATTATTAAAACTGAATGTTACAAATAGAATACGTTTATTTTCAGGCTTTGCAAAACAAAAAACGCCGATTTCACTCGACGTTTTTAATTTTTGCTTGATAAACTGTAAAGCAGACGCTTTGTCGCTTATAAAACAGCTTAGTTATTTGCTAAAATGCTAGCAACTGAAGCAAATTCAGCGGCTTCTTGCTCTCGCTGATCTTGCAGCTCAGTTTGCTCGACTGTTTCAGCAGTTACCAAACCTAGTTCAATTTCGCGTAAAGCCACAACGGTGGGCTTGTCGTTACCTGGGTCTACCAGTGGGTCTTTACCTTCAATAGCGAGTTGACGAGCGCGTTTTGCCGCGACTAATACTAAGTCAAAACGATTACCAATTTGGTCTACGGCGTCTTCTACTGTTACACGTGCCATTACGAGCTCCGAATTTAAACGTTAATTTGAAAAAATGGCCGCAAAGTATACTGTACTTCAAACTAATAACATAGCTTATAATTACAATTTTGAGAGCTAGACGCCAATTATTATTAAAAAAGTGCCCTTCACATCCCTTTAAGTAAAGATTCAATGAGCTCGTTGTGTCTTTGCTCTTGCTGATTAGTGCGCAAGCTGTTGGCTTTTACTACTGTTATTAGTTCGTCTAGTGCGTCTGTGAAATTGTCGTTCACAAGGATGTAATCGAACTCCTTATAATGCGACATTTCTCGCTGCGCTTGTTTCATTCTGCTGTCGATTACTTTGCTATCATCTTTACCTCTGCTGACTAAACGGGCAAACAGTTCATCTTTAGAAGGTGGCAAAACGAAAATAGACACTACATTTGGATCAATCTGCTTGATTTGACGCGCGCCTTGCCAGTCTATATCTAAAAACACATCAATTCCTTGAGAAAGCTTATCTGCAATTGCTGCTTTTGATGTTCCATAATAGTTTTCAAACACTTGCGCGTGTTCATAAAATGCATCTTGTGCAATCATGTCATTAAAAGTGCCTACAGATACAAAGTGATAGTGCTCCCCGTCAATTTCGCCTGCCCTTGGTTTACGGGTAGTGTGAGAAACTGACAGTTGCGCTAAATTTAGTAAGTTGCCTTCCAGGGAGCGCTGCAATAACGCACTAATCAGGCTCGATTTACCTGCACCTGATGGCGCGGCCAAAATAAAAAGATTTGCGGTAGATTTTGCCATTAATGCCCTGCCGATTTTAGAGTAAATGAGAATATTATTGGATGCTGTTTATAATCTTGTTAATTGCTGTTTTGACAAAGATGTTTGAAGCTGCCTGCTAAGTGGCCTAAAGTCTGGGTTTTTACTTGTCTAGCTACTGGTGTCTTATGTTATCATAACGAGTATAAAGGTAGGTAATTAAGCTGAACACATATTTGGAGAAAATCATGACCGAGAGCGATTATCATCGATTAATAGATGATTTGTTTATTCGCATTGAAGAAGCGCTTGATGAATTAGAAAGCGTTGATATTGATTATGAAAGTGCAGAGGGTATTTTGACTTTAGTATTCCCTGATCAATCAAAGATAATACTCAACAAGCAGCAACCTTTGCTGCAACTATGGGTAGCCACAAAATTCAATGGTCATCATTTCAATTATAACGACGGCAAGTGGATTGATGAACGGTTTGGCGGAGAATTCTATCAATTTTTCGATGACGTGGTATCTAAACAAGCAGGCATTGCCGTGACCTTATCGGTGCAGCCTTAATATTGCGAATGCAAGTATTTACGCTGGCTGGCTATTAAGCGCTGGTAACAGCATAACATTATAAACAGGCGTTTTATGATGACAGCGCTTTACACCAACAGGATTTTTAATGGACAACAAAAACGCTTCAAACGAATTGCTACCCGCTGTGGAAATAGAAGCGCAAGGTGAACACAAAGCCACCATTATATGGCTACATGGTTTGGGCGATTCAGGTAACGGATTTGCCCCTATTGCACCTGAGTTAAAACTCGACCCTAGTTTAGGCGTAAAATTTATATTTCCTCACGCGCCGGTAAGACCTGTCACAATTAATAACGGTATGAAAATGCGTGCTTGGTATGACATAAAAAGCATGGATATGAAGAGCAGAGCCGATATAGACGGCGTTATTGAATCGAGCAATGCAGTAAAGCGCATAATCGATAATGAAATAGCCAATGGTATAGCAGCGAATAAGATAATACTTATTGGCTTTTCACAAGGCGGCGTTATTGCTTATCATCTAGGTGTGCGCTTTGATAGGACTTTGGCCGGTATAGTTGGCTTATCCACATACATGTGTGAACCAGAAAGCTTAACTAGCCAAAAACATGCTGCTAATCTGCAAACGCCTATTCTAATTTGCCATGGCGCGTCAGACGAGGTAGTGCCAATGACCCTTGGCAAACTTGCCTTTAGCGCTTTGCAAAGCAACGGTTTTCAAGCGTCGTGGAATGAATATGGTATGCAGCACAATGTATGTTTACCTGAAATTCAAGATATAGCTAAGTTTATTAGCAAACAATTGTCTTAAACCACTATCGTATAACGCTCAGGAATATAGTAGATAAATGCAAATAACAACATCGGTAGTGAGGATCGCCACGCGCAAAAGTGCACTTGCTATGTGGCAAGCACGTTACGTACAAAAGCAATTGCTTACGCATTTCCCCGAGCTTAAGGTAGAACTTGTGCCCATGTCGACACAGGGCGATCGCATTTTAGATGTACCCTTAGCCAAAATTGGCGGCAAGGGGCTGTTCATTAAAGAGCTTGAAGTTGCGATACAAAATGACCTCGCCGACTTAGCCGTGCACTCAATGAAAGATGTGCCTGTCGCTTTTCCAGACGGATTCGACTTACACTCTATTTGTGAACGCGAAAATCCTTATGATGCTTTTGTTTCAAATACATATGACAAGTTTGAAGATTTGCCAAAAGGTGCAGTAGTAGGTACCTCAAGCCTACGCAGACAGTCGCAATTAAAAGCAAGAAGACCCGATTTACAGATTAAAGACTTACGGGGCAATGTAAACACGCGCCTGCAAAAATTAGATGATGGCTTATACGACGCTATTATTCTAGCCGCTGCTGGCCTGATAAGGCTGGACATGCGCGCGCGAATTAAGCACGAGCTCGATGTTTTTTTATGCTTACCTGCGGTAGGCCAAGGTGCAGTTGGCATTGAATGTCGAAATGACGCAAGCCAACTAATCGCCATGTTGCAGCAACTGAATCACCCAGAGACCGCACTGCGCGTTCGAGCCGAACGAGCTATGAATGCTAAGCTACAAGGAGGATGCCAGGTACCTATTGGCAGCTACGCCACTTTTAAAATAGCCTCCTCAGAAAAGGCGCCTGTGGCCGATGAAAACCGCCTTGATAATTCAAGCGAATTTGGTGAATTAACCTTAAGCGCGTTGGTAGCCTCGACGGATGGTAAAACGGTATTAAAGGCTGGCGACAAAATAAATTGCGCCATTGATGATATTCAGTCGGCACAAGCACTCGGCACTGCTGTTGCCAATTCTTTGCTTGAGCAAGGTGCCAGAGCGATACTAGAGGCCCTGTAGGCACTATGACCTTTTTAATCGCAAGGCCTCAAGATAAAGCTGATTTAACCTTAGCTGAATTTGCTCGCCACGGTTTACGAGCTCAAGTGTTGCCATTAATTGAAATAAATGTATCGAAAGATGCAGCCTTGTTGCAAACACTCCAAGAAGCTGAGCCAAGCGCAATTATTATTACATCCAGTTATGCAGCACAGTGGTTAGTATCTGCAATCACGAAAAGCTCAGTAAAACTCGAACTCTCACAAATAAGCATAATATGTGTTGGAAAAACGACTGCGCAGTGCATTGCTCCTTATGCTAATCCCAATCAAATAACTATCGCCGTTCCAGAAAACTCAGAAGGCATACTGCAGCTCGAATGCCTTCAATCGCTACACGATCAAAATATTGTTTTGCTCAAAGGAAGAGGCGGTCGCGACCTTATTCCAAAAATACTACAGAAAAGAAAAGCTACGGTTACGGTGCTAGACGTATATGAAAGAGTCGCAAATATTGGTGCAATAAACGCATTTGCTTTTGAGCCAAGCCAAATAAGGTGTATTATTGTTACTAGCATTGAAATAGCTGAGCTATTAATATCAAAAGTAGACAGAACATGGCTTGAATCTTGTCAATGGATAGTCGCAAGTGAGCGCATAAGAAACCATGTTTGTGCAAAAGGTATTAAGCATATTTCGGTGAGTCAGGGAGCAAGTAATAAAGCCTTGCTAGATAGCGCCAATCAATTAGTAAACACAGGAGTCTTAAATGACTGAACTAAGCCAATCGCCTAATAAGCAATCAAAAGATGTGGAAGATGCCGTGGTGATTGAAAAAAGCGCATCAAAAAACAAGAAACCCGCAAAGACAGGTTTCTTATGGTTTATTACACTAATCAATTTGCTTATCTTGATTTTGGTTTGCGTTGGAGCCTATTGGTATTACAGCCAAATTGCCCAAAATGAATCGAATAAAGAGTCTGAGGTCGTATCAATACAACAGAATTTAGACAATCAGGGTCGTAGTTTGCAAGGTAGCATTAATCAGCTAAAACAAAATAATCAGTCTGTCGAAAGTCAACTTGCGATTATTAACCAGGCTAACAAGCAGGCCTTAGCGGATATGCAACAAAGCCTTAGCACGATACAGCAAAGTCTTGCTAGCAACGCAAACACAAGCCAAGCCTTGAGTGAGCGTGTAACTGAAATATCTGGCCGAAGACCTTCAGATTGGTTACTTGCAGAAGCCAATTACCTCGTCAATATGGCGGGTAGAAAGCTTTATTTAGAAAAAGACATTGAAACGTCGCTCACCTTACTGCAAGAAGCAGACGCCAGACTAGAGGATTTAAACGACCCGTCTTTATTTCCAGTACGTACCTTGATTTCTGCCGATATTCAAACCCTTGGGCAAGTTAATTCAGTGTCAACGAACGCTATTGCGCTGACGCTTGCCGGTATGTTGCCACAAGTGAGTGAGCTTTCTTTAGATACGCTTCAACTACCTGAAGCGAAGGTTGACCAAGATTTAAGTTTAAGTGAAGACGTAAGTGATTGGCGTAATAACTTAGCAAAAACGTGGCATGCCATTGTGGATGCCTTAATCAGCATCGATAGCGTAGACGAGCCACTTGAGCCTTATTTGGCCGAGCGCCAACAGTGGTTAATCAAGCAGCAACTAAAACATACAATCGATGTGGCCCAATCTGCTGCTTTAAACGAGCAAGCTGAACTTTACCGCAGTTCACTTCAACAAGGAATTGATTTAATCAACGAGCATTACCTATTAGAAAATAGTCAAGTGAGCCAATTTTTAACAACTCTACAGGACCTAAAGAGCATTGACTTTTCGCGCAATTATCCAAGCAGTTTGTCGTCACAAGCAGCTTTAAAAGATATTTTGGAGCAGCGAGTCAAAGGGCTTTATAGCCCTCGTAAAAGTGAACAAGAAGGTTCCCCTACGCCTGTTGACTCAAGTGCGATTGATAATAACGCGGATGACTCGCTATGATTAGACTTATTATAATGCTGGGGTGTTTTCTAGGCATTCTTTTTCTATGTTACTTGCTAGTGGGAATGGAAGGCCGCGTGATTATGACCCTGCCTGGCACCATTGTACAAACCTCATTACTTGGCAGCTTTCTGATTTTTTTGGCGTCATTTTTCACGCTATTGTTTATAATTTGGTTAATTAAAAAAGTGCTTAGTATTACGTCTGGCTCACGCAACTGGCTAGGCGCACTATCAAAAAAACAACGCACCCAAGACTTCTATCAAAGCATAAACGCTATGCTGATGAACGAGCATGAACAAGCACGCAAGCTAATAGACAAAACTACCGACGGAGATTTTCAAGGCACTAATTTTTTAATCGCTGCCGAATTAGCCCGTCGGTCGGGAGATAGCGAACAAGCTCAAGCATATTTAATACAGGCAATGGATTATCCTATTTGTGAGCCTCTAGCCCTTATGAAGCAAGCTGGACTATGTATACATAATAAGCAATATGATGAAGCCATGAACTTGTTGTCGGCTGTTGAGGGGAACATTCGCAAAACGAGAACCTTCGTGGTGCTTAAGCTTCGAATTCTTGAAGGGCTCAATGATTGGGAACAGATTCAGAGCTATGCTAAAGAAAATAAAAAACTGCTGGAAGACGATTATTTTGTGTGGGCACAGCAATGGACAGTGGGCGAGTTTTCTGCCATTGCCAGCAAACATGGTGCAAACGCATTAAAACTGCATTGGCAGGAATTAAGCCGAGCGCAGCGTAAAGACCAAGCCAACCAGATCGCGTACTTGCAACTGCTAATTGATCAAGGTTTGTCTGCAGAAGCAGAAAAAGAACTTATTGAAGTAGCGAGTAAACAACATAGTGAAAAATATTGGGGATTGTTCAAGCAACTTAATCATCCCAACCCTGCTTTGGCAATTAAGTTCATTGAGCAAGAGATTAAAAAATCGCCTCAGAACGCTGCATTGTATTCAGTGCTAGCTCACTTAGCGTATAACATGCATGATTTTGAGCTTGCCAACAAGGCCATCGTTAAAGCGCTAGAACTGAAAGACAATGTTACCGACAAAGCGTTATTAGCGGCGATTCTGGAAAAGCGACATGAATTTGAACAAGCGAACGTAGTATATAGAGGGCTATTACAATAGCCCTCTATTCAAGTTATTAATCATTAATGAATAATAATACTGGAGACAGGTAACTGCAGAGTAAACACCGAGCCTTGGTCTAGTCTACTTGATACTCGCAAATTACCGCCGTGCTCATGTGCGATATCTCGAGAAATAGCTAAACCAAGCCCAGTTTCTTCAGCTTCTTTTCTTGTTGTATAGCAAGGATCGAATATAATTTCATGCAGATGTTGCTCTATACCGCAACCGTTATCTGACACAGACACTTCAATGTAATTACCGTTATTAACGGTAGTAACGGTAATTTCGCCCCCACATTCGATAGCCTCGCTCGCATTTGCGATCAGGTTCGTCAGCAATTGAGTGATTTTATAACCGTCAATAAAAAAATTAGGCATATCGGCCAAATCTAAGGTGATGTTGATATTAACTGAAAATTGCTTTGACAACTTTTGTGTGATGTCTTTTACACACGCATTTATATCAAACGATCGCCCCTGAACAGTATTGGGCTCACTCGCTATCGTCATATTGTGCACAATCTGCAAAACTCTTTCTAAACCAATTTCGGTATTATCAAAAGCTACTTGCATGGCATCATGCACCGCAAAAGTGTCTGCTTCGTTGTCTACTTCACTAAACGCTGAGTCTTCGGTGTATCTTTGTATACTTCGCCAGCGATCACTTTTCACAGAATCATCCTCTAAATCCTTATTTTCTATATGACTATTATTCATAAAAAACAGACACTTTAGTAATGGTAATCTAATCGTAAGTAGCGAGTTTTATACTAAAAGGTAAGATCTTGAGGGCAGTAGTGTTTCATATTTGGTGATAGTCATCACGTTGTGATTAAAAGCGTGATCTCTTGAAAATAGCCCACACACGGGTGTGAGCTATCAAGTAGAATTGCCGCTTAGTGTACTATTCCAAGCGGAGCTTAAGTAATCTGCCGTTACCGCCGTCTTCCAGCACGTAAATATCACCGCTGCTGCTTTGTTCAATTTCGCGTACTCTGTGTCCCCACTCATATCGCGCGGCTTCCTCTGCACGTAAATTTGGACGCTTTTCATGCTCGGAAAATTCAACCCTAACAAGTGCTTGAGATGATAATCCGCCTAGAAAACCGTTGCCTGTCCAATCTTTGAATTTATTGCCTTTATAGATAATGAAACCTGCAGGACTAATTGCTGGCACCCATGCAACAACAGGTTTTCTAAATACTGGAATAGATTCATGATCAGGAATTTTTACGCCTGAATAATGATCACCTTCTGATACCAGCGGATAGCCATAATTTCTGGCACGTTCAATAAGGTTTAATTCATCGCCGTCACGTGGGCCCATTTCGTGCACCCAGAGCCGTCCTGTAGCATCAAAATCGATACCTAAAGGATTGCGATGACCAAGGGTCCAAATTTGATTATCAATCTCTCCGTTACCATAGAACGGATTATCTTTAGGCGCTGTTCCATCTTGGTTTAGTCTAATGACTTTGCCTAAGTTAGTGGACATATTTTGCGCAGGTGTGAATTTTTGACGCTCGCCCGAAGTAATAAACAAATAGCCATCAGGTGATACTGCAAGCCTGTGGCCATAGTGCCCATTGCCGGTCATTTTAGGCGATTGCAGCCAAATACGCTTGCGATCTGTCAACGCAGCGCCGTTTTCACTAATGTTTAGTTTTGCGCTTTCGACCACCGCCCCGCTATAGTCGTCATCTTTTGAGTCTCGCTCAACAAAAGATAAAAATACAGTTGAGTTTTGAGCAAAATTGGGATGAACGATAATATCACCAAGCCCACCCTGGCCCCGAGCTTCGATTTGCGGAACATTATCGACCGTGAACCGCTTCTTCCCCGCTTTATCAAGCAGCCAAAGTGCGCCTGTTTTTTCAGTGACCAATGCGTGCCCGTCAGGCAAAAATGCCATGGCCCACGGTGATGAGAACGTGTCTAAGACATCACCGTAGATAGTGCTGCCGTCGCTGCCGTTAATAGTTACTTTGTCTTGCGCATCAGAAAATGCACTTGCGCTTAACAAAGCGCCGCCAAGTAATAAAGTTGCCAATAGTTTCATATTATTCACCTGTTTAATTTTCTCTCTATAACAGCTTACGGGGTAATTGCAGTTATAGCTCAAACCAATGCTGTGACAAGATGAAATTTCTTGCAGCCGATATTGTCTTAGCAACCGTTATTGACTTACTATAATAATTGCAAATTGCTGATTTAACAGCAATAATCATGCTATATTTTTTGTGAATTAATAAAGTATTCTTACCAAGGTTGATGATTATTTTGAGAAAAATGTTATTTATAAACAGAAATGTAAAATTATAGATATTAGATATCAAATGCGCTTTTTCCGTTTGATTTAAGGCCTTAAACCTTCAATTTTAGTTAAACTTTGTAAGCGGAGTAAAATCTATGTTTAAACTAGTCACTCGAATGATGTTAGGAATAGGAGTAGCAGTTGCTATTGCGTTGTTAGCCGGATGTTTTTCAGAGCAAAAAGAAACCGTCTCGAACGACAAATTGCTTGACCTGCAATCAAGCCTGAGTTCATCAATGAAAGCTGAAATACTCGATGCAGAAAAAAAGCGAATTATGGCAAAGGCAGTTGGCTACATAAATGCACCCGTGCAAACTGTAACGGCTAATATTGCTCAGCGAAGTCAAGGTGGAATAAATGACTTCTATTCTGAAGGCGACTATTGGTGGCCTGATCCTGCGAATCCCAATGCTCCGTATAAACGGCGTGATGGCGAATCAAATCCGAATAATTTTCTGGCTCACCGCAAATCAATCATGCGCTTTAGCGACATTGCCGCAACGCTAAGCTCAGCCTACATACTTACCGAAGAACAACAATACGCTGATGCTGCGTTAAGACATTTGCTAGCTTGGTTTGTAAACCCAAATACTAAAATGAATCCTAGCCTGTTGTATGGACAGGCAATAAAGGGACGCCATACAGGAAGAAGCATTGGTATTATCGATACGATTCATTTAGTGGAAGTTGCAAAAAGTATAGAAGTGTTAGCGCAAATGAACGCTATTCCTGCGGAAGAATTAGTATCACTTAAAGCATGGTTCAGCACTTATTTAAACTGGTTGAATACTCACGAATACGGCACAACGGAGAAAAACCATCCAAACAACCATGGGATTACTTGGTCAATGCAAGCGAGTGCGTTTGCACGTGTAGTAGGTGATAAAGAAACTCTTTCATGGGTACGAAAACAGTTTAAGCAGGTATATCTGAAAGAAATGATGAACGCCGAAGGCGGTTTTGATGCGGAGCTTGCTAGAACTAAACCCTATGGATATTCGTTGTTTGTGCTAGATGCATTAGCAGGCGTTGCTGAGCTAGCATCAACAGATGAAGATGATTTGTGGCTGTATGAATATACCGATGAAAATGGTGGTGTTAAAAGTATGGCCAAAGGATTAGCATTTATTGTCCCCTATATCGAAGACAAAACTACTTGGCCGTACGCTCAAGACATTCAATATTGGGACGATTGGCCTGTTAGACATATCGCTCTGTTTCTAGGTGCTAAACATTTTGATAACGAGAGTTATTTTCAGCTTTATAATAGTTTCGATGCTGATTCGACGACCTATGAAGTGATACGGAACTTGCCGATCCGTCATCCCTTAATATGGATGTAAATTTTCTAGTCTGCAGGCCTTTTCTCAAAGGGTTTGTATTAAGAAATCACAGAAATTAAGATGGACCTTGAGCTCCTTATCATCGTAAAAAGTCAGCGCCAAGACCGTCAAGCAAGATCGAACTTGCTTTGACCGCCTGTTACTGTTGCTCCGGCGCTTCCCCTGTTAATGCTTTATTTAGCGAAGCGTTTTCGCGATTGCTTGTAGGGTGTCTTTTAAAGCCTTAAGTCTCGACTCAGCATCCTTATTCCCGCTAACTAACTTTATACCTTTCGCTACTTTATTAAGTTTGCGTGAAAATGACTTATCTGTGTCGCCAGCGTCTAGCATGCTTTGCGCACTTGTCATCAAGGCAATTAGCTCTTCGCGCTGCTCATCCGCTAAGCCGCCGCTGCGTTTGAACTGGTCTAAATACGCTAAGGCAACCACTGGCACATTTGGCCAGGTCACTTGAAATTGCTGCTGCGGATTAAAAGTATTACCCATATCAGCTAATTTTGCTGCGGCCAATTCGTTTTCGCTTAAAAATTCACTGGGTTCTAGCTGCATTACATCAAGACCACGAATAATTTCCGTGCCATAAATTTTGCCGTTATACCAATAGGTAGACCAAAAGCCGCCAATAATTTTGCGTTCGTCGTGCAGAGGCCCCCGATCAAAATAAGCAATTTCGTGTGGACTAGCAGTGTCAGTAAAGTCAATTACCGACATACCGCCTTGATACCAAGCCTGTACAAAAATATCTCTTCCTGGCACTGGTACTACCGAGCCGTTATGTGCGACGCAGTTTTCTTGTTCAGATTGAGGCGCGTCTATTTTGTAATAACTTTCGAACTCGAGTTTCCCGTCTACTACATTGTAAAAGGCATTTGCTCCCCAATTCATTGGGTCAGACGCGCGACAGCGGGGCTGAGTGCCGCCGCCCCATTCGTCGGTGAACAGTACTTTAGTGCCGTCATTATTGAAGGTGGCAGAATGCCAGTAAGCGAAGCCTGAATCTGACACTGCATCAATCCGCTTTGGCTTCGACGGATTTGAAATATCTAGTAGTATTCCATTACCCGAACACGCACCCGCCGCCAACTTAAGTGCTGGAAACACGGTAATGTCGTGGCACTGGTCGGTAACACTGGTGCGCTGGGTTCCCTCTCCATGATCGCCTCCTTGCCACAAGCCTGCGACTCTGCCATCGTTGTCGGCAAACACCGCGGGGCTTGAGGTAATTCGAGCTTTTGATGGGTCTTTTACGGGAATTTCTATTACATCAATTCTAAATAATGCAGTGCGCTCGTCGCCTGGAATATCACCTATGCAGC